>Ga0207934_1000018_pt1 | contig 56202 bp, 33 predicted proteins | sample LakMenE22Apr09ns_FD_150724 | JGI IMG/M metagenome (GOLD analysis project Ga0207934, IMG submission 150724) | Freshwater microbial communities from Lake Mendota, WI - 22APR2009 deep hole epilimnion (SPAdes) | ecosystem: Environmental > Aquatic > Freshwater > Lake > Epilimnion/Euphotic zone ... | reverse complement strand
AGCAAGTGGAGGTGGTGGTGGTGGTGGAGCTAATAATTCTGGTGAAAATAATTATAATGGTAATGGAGGAAATGGTGGTAATGGATACCTATATAATGGTAATTATTATGGCGGAGGAGGTGGAGGGGGGAGATATTGGGATGAAATTAATCCTACTATAGGTGGGAAGGGGGGGTTGGGTGGGGGGGGATCGGGAGGTACTTTAAACATAGCAAATTACTTACCAAAAAATGGAACTGACAATACAGGAGGAGGTGGAGGTGGTGATGCGGGTGGGTGGGGGGCGGGTAAAGGTGGTTCTGGTATTGTTATAATTAGATATTTTGATTTAGGTGGATGGACGAATGGAACTAATAGTGTATGGATCACGGGGAATGAGGGTGAATGGGTTACTGGAGGTAATGGCGGAATAGCAAATAAAGGATTATCTTCATCTTTGGTATCATCATTATCTTCAATAACTTATTATGGAAATAATAATGGAGGTCCAAGTAGTAGTTATGGAACTATTGGTGGAAGTGGGGGAGGTGCTGGTGGCGGTGGTACTAATATGAATGGTGGAACTGGTATTATTATTGAAGATGTAAATTATGGATCTGGTGGAGGCGGAGCATCAGGACATGTTTCTAATACTACTCAAAGGGCTACTAATTTTGGAAGAGGAGGACAGAATAATTTATATTGGGGTGATGGTGAATCTGGTATGCTCGCATTGAATGTAAATTCAATTCATAGTGCTTTTCGTGGATGGTCTGGTGGCGGTGGCGGAGGAGGAGGATCATTTGGTTTTAGTGGTCGTGGAGGAGATGGTGGTGTTATTATTAAAATTGATTATACAAAACAAATACCACAAATAAAATATTATGAAAATACAAATATATCAAATATTTCAGCAGAATTTAGAAATACTATACAAGTTAAAGGAGATATTGTAGCTTCGAGTGATAATAGAATTAAAAAAGATATTTTTGATATTAATTCTAAAAATGCTCTTGATTTAATTTCAAGAATTAATCCAAAATCTTTCAATTATATTGATAATATTGATAAAGGTTTTAAAAATAATTATGGTTTTATTGCTCAGGATATTATAAAAAATATACCAGATGCTGTTAGATTTACAAAAGATATTATTCCAAATATTATGAAAAAATATCGTATTAATAATGATATTATTGAAACGAATGAGGATTTAACATCTAAATTATATATTAATGATAATATTGAAATTATTGATAAGGATAATAATAGGAATAAATATAAAATTCTTGATATTTCTTCAAATTATATAAAAATTGATAAAAGTATAGAAGATAATTATGGTTTTATTTATGGAAAAGAAGTAGAAGATTTTCATATTTTAGATAAGAAAATTATATTCACTTTAAATGTTTCAGCAACTCAAGAATTAAATAAGAGAATTAAAAAACAGCAAAGGAAATTATTAAAACAAGAAATGAAATTAATAAAACAAGAAAAAATAATTAAAGAACAAGAATTAAAATTTGAAGAACAAGAAAAACAACTTAAATATTTATTTATTAATTATTATTAAAAATGAATTTTCATAATGATAATTTTAATAGTAATAATAATTCTTTATCCTTAAGTTTCACTGGTAAGGGTCTTAGAGATACCTCAAATTCTCTAAATAATTATCTTAAAACAGGTATAGGATTTCAATTATTAAGTAATAGTTCTAATTATAAAGAATTTGTTATTGCTGATACATCAAATATTAATAGTAATTATTTTGCTTCTTTAAGGATTGCCGTAGAAAAATCACAAATATCCCTAAAATCAATAACTTCAAATAATATTATTCAACCTCTTATTATTAATTCAAATATATTCATCACAAGTAATATTGGTATTGGTAGAACAAATCCCTTATATAATATTGATGCGGTAAGTAATATTAATGCTAATGATTATTTCATAAAAGAAAGAAATATTAGTAATATTTTCATAAATTCCAATAATTTACAAACTTTATCAAATTTAACTAATTCTTGGACAAAAATATCATCAAGTATTATCTATACAAATTCTAATGTAGGTATTAATACAAGTCCAAGTCCTTTATATAATCTCGATGTTGGTGGCAATATTAATTTTACTGGAAATTTAAGCAAAAATGGTATTATTTTTAATAATTTTAGTGGAAAATTTTCGGATTTGGATGGAAAACCAGATATAACTTGGAAATTAGATATTAATAAAACTCATATATATAATCTTAATGCTGGTAATGTTGGTATTAATCAAACAAATCCTTCTTATAATCTCGATGTTAATGGCAATATTAATTTTACTGGAAATTTAACTAAAAATGGAAATAAATATGGCGGTGATTGGGATTTTATTGATGGAAAACCAGATTTACATAAAATTGCTGAATCAGGTAGTTGGCTTGATTTAGTAGATAAACCACCTCCAACTGGATTAAATGGTGTAGTTATAAAATGGAGTGATATTGCTGATCCTCCACCATTTGCTGAAGTAGCTCGTACAGGTAATTATAGCAATTTATCTGGATTACCTACATTATTTACTCAGAGATTTGATGATTTAAAACAAAAACCTGACATATTTTTTCAAAAAACTAGTACAAATAGTGCTAATATTCATAATAATAATGAAGGAAATGTAGGAATAAAAAATTCATCACCAGCATATACTTTGGATGTTAGTGGCGATATTAATTTTACAGGTAATTTTAGAAAAAATGGTAATATTTATGGTGGAAATTGGAATAATTTAGAAGGTAAACCTACATTACATAGAATAATATATGATGGACATTGGAATTCATTAGATGGAAAACCTGATTATTATGATTCAAAATGGAGTATGCTTCCTGACAAACCCACCCTTTTTAGTGGAGAATTTAAAGATTTAATAGAACCACCTACTTTTTATCCAACAAACTGGGATAATATTGAAAAATCAAAATTACCATTCGCACCAATAGCATATACAGGTAGTTATAGTGATTTATTAAAAGATGAGAATCTACCTGAATTACATGCTGTAGCAAAATCTGGATTATTTACAGATTTAATATTCCCAACAGATTATAAAATATCAGCAGTTGGATTTACTGGAAGATATAATGATTTAATAGATCCACCTATTTTATTTTCAAGTAATTGGAATGATATTATAGATCCACCTCCATTATTTGATAGTAATTATTTTAGTTTAACAAATGCTCCTTATATTGCCTTTACATATAATAATGAAACTAAACACCTACATTCGTCAAATGATGGAAATGTTGGAATTGGAGTAGCAGTTCCAGCAAGTAAATTAGATGTATATGGAAGTATTAATGCTTATGGTAATATTAATATAACTGGTACTGGTAATCGTTTTATGATTGGAAATATAGCAATACCAAATCAGTCAGCATCAGTTAGTGATAGTAGAATTAAAATAAATATAGCAGATATTGAAGATACTTCGGCATTAGATAAGATTATGAAAATTGAACCTAAGAATTATAATTATATTGATACTGATGAAAGAGGCACAAATAATGTCATTGGATTTATTGCTCAACAAGTTAAGGAAGTTATACCAGAAGCAATAACAATTGGAGAAGAATATATTCCAAATATTTATAAATATTATACTATAATTTCAAGTAATATGATATTGGTAGATGATGCGAATATTAATAAGATATTTATAGGGAATTCATTGAAAATAAAAGTAAATAATATACCATATATAACAAGAGTTATAAATAAGGTTAATAAGACTATTACTATAGATATTGAAATAGATGTGAAGTCAAAATGTTTGATTTATGGATTAAAGATAAATGATTTCCATTTTATAGATAAAACTTATATATATACATTAAATGTTTGTGCTACACAAGAAATTTATAGACGTCTTGAGGAACAAAAAAATGAGATAGCAGAATTAAAATCATTAGTTTCTAAGATAGTAAGTTAAATTAATGAATTCTTTATAAAATTTTACATCATTAATATTATAATGATTATGATGTTTTAAGATTTGTTTAAGATTAATAAACCTATCACACTTATATTTTTTATAAATGATTGATAGATGAATTTTATCAATTTGATTATAATATTTCTCATTATTCAAACATAAATTATAAAGAGAACTACCACCAATAATGAAAACTTTATCAATATATATATTATCTTCGCAATAATCTAATGCTTTATCAAAATTATCGAATGTCCTAATATTATCTGTTTCTTCAATAACATTTTTCTTAGAAGTTAAGATAATATTAAATCTATTTTTAAGAGGTTTAAATGGCAATGATTTCCAAGTTTCATAACCCATAATAACAGCATTCTTTTTAATATAAGAATTGACATTTGTTGTTAATTGTCTAAATATTGTCATTTCATCTTTGATTTCCCATGGGATTTTACCATTAATACCAATACCTCCATTTAATGTTGAAGCAAGAATTAGGGAAAATAGCATTTATCTTTTTTAATATATTTAAATATTAAATCATTTTTTAAATTATAAAAAATGAATAATTTATTGAAGAAAATATTTAATGATATTCAAATTATACTTAATAAAATTATATAATTTGCCAATATTAGAGAATATAAATTATAAATCTATAAATTCTTTTAATGTTTGTGATAAAAATTTGAATGATAAGATGAATAAATGTAGAGAAAATATAATAATATCGATAATAAATAATAAAATTCCAAAGGATTATTATAAATATTCGAATAGATGGAAGAAATTAAGGGAGAATGTTGGAGATTTCCTATCTACATTATATTCACCTATAATAAATATAAAAGGGATTATAAAAGGTGGTAGAAAAAATAATTATGATTTTGAAATAATTATAAATAAATATATTATATTTAATATTGAATTCAAATTTAATTCTTCAAAAATTAATAATATTCCTCAATTTGTATCTCCAATGAAACCTAGTAAATATTTATCAAATTCATTTGAAGATTTCATTTATTATAATTATTTATCATTATTATTAGACGAATTTAATATTACTATTCCTGATAAGGAAAGTTATGAGAAAGAAATTCATTCAAATAATCCCAAATGTTTAATTGATATACAAGAAAAGTATTATAGGGGCTGTTCAGCATCAAGTAAATATTCGGGAAATATAGAAGATATAGAATTCTATAAACAAGCTAATAAATATTCAAAAGAAAGTATAATTGAATTTATAAAAAATACTGAATTGGATATAATAAAATTATCAAGTTATTTGAAAGAAACACAAGAAAATAAGATATATATGTTATATTATAAAAATAGGATTTATAAAGAAACTATTGATATTTCTAATTTTGAGATAATTTCTTATGAAAAAAATAAGAATTGTTTTATAGCAATTACTAAAACAGGTATAAAAATAAAGATATTATTACGATGGAAAAATGGTAATTTAATAGCATTTCCAGCATTTCAATTATCAATAATAGGTAATAAATAAATTAATTCTTTAATATTAATAGCATTATTTCCAAAGAATATTTTAATAAATTCTTTTGTTTTAGGATTTTCAAAAGATTTCATTATTTTTTTATATTTCTCTATCAAATCTTGATTAGTAATATCCTCATTATATTTAATCATAATCAAATGATTTTCTATTAAATATTCTTCTTCTATATCAATTAAACAATATTCGAATTTATAAGTAGAATTACCATTACCTCTATTAATAATTAATAATGGTGTCTTATAACCCGTTTTATTTATATAATTTTTCTTGGAATTATTTTTATATTCTTTATTAATTAATTGATTATTTTTAATATCAGTATTATAAATAAGTCTTGTTTTTGAATTATCATCTGTTAATAAATCCTTATTTTCATTCCAAACAATAGAACCAATTTTAGCATTAAAATTAAGATTAGAAAGATTAGTTGATTTATCATATATCTCCTTTATTTCTTCAATATTCTCTTTTGTATTAAGGATAATAATGTCATCTTTCTTAATAAAATAATCATCATTAAATCCTATTCTATTTTGAATAATTAAGATAATAGTTTCCTGTGTAGTTTCCAAATATCTATCAATAGCAAATGATAGATGAATTATTGAATAATTATCTATAATGAATTTCCTAGTTTTATTATAATAAATACAATTAAGGAAACTTTTAGGAAGAACATAAGCAATTATTCCATTATCATTAAGAAGTTTTAGAGATTTTAGGAGGAAGATGATGAATGTATTAGGACGACCATCAAAATATTGATAATAATTATTATCGATAATTTTTTTATCGATTACACAGAACGGAGGATTACCTATAATAAGATCATAAGAAATATCATTATTAAATTCTAAGAAATCTTGATTAAGAATTTTGATAAATTCATTAGAAATGTGTTGAATTTTATTATAAATATCTTTATTTTTCTCAATACCAATAATATTAATATTTGTAAAATTTTTAATAATATTTATAATAAATTCACCTGAACCACAAGAATTTTCAAGAATATTAATAAATTTATAATCAATAAATAATGGTTTTATAAGATTTATAATTTTTTCAATTGTTTCAGGTGGAGTAAAATAAATTCCTTCATTTTTCTTAACCTCTTTTGATAATTCTTTTGTAATTTTAATTGATAAATCACTAAACATATAATATTAATTATCGATAATTCTTTAATCAATTTTTAATTATATAAAAAATGATTTATGATTGTTAATGATTAATAATATTAAAAATGAATATTCGACAGATTAATGAGATGTTATTTGAAAGATGCTGTTCAATAGGTGATGAATTTCCTGAAATGTCTTTAAAAGGTGAAATAGTAGATTGTAAAATCTTTAAGAATAATGTTGGAATAAGTTTTAAGATTAAGGATGAATATGGAATGTTTAATTGTAAATGTTGGAATTATAAGAATATTGATATCTTTACTATAAAAGAAAGTGAGAATTCTACTTGTATTATTTCAGGATTTATTAAAGTTAATTATTTCAATAATCATTATGATTTCGTTCTTGAATTAAATAAAGATATTATTAAAGAAAATAATAAATCTATAATAAAATCTTTGAAAGAAAATTGTGAAAGTCGTGGATATTTGATAAATAAGAAACCGATTGATTGGAATTCAATTAGTAAAATTGGATTAATTTCTAAGAAAGATACTCAAGGTTATAATGATTTTATAAAACAATTGAAAGTTGATTTTCAAATAATTCTTAAAGAAATTGTTTTGGAAGGTGTCAATACTGAAAAAACATTAATAGATGCTATTAATGAATTTCAAGATGAAGATGTTGAAGCAATTCTTATTATTAGAGGTGGTGGTTCTACGATTGAGATATCAAATTCTTATGATAAAATGAGTATATTTGAAGTTATTAGGAATTCAAATAAACCTATTATAACTGCTATTGGACATGAAGCAGATAAAGATGAGAAATTATTGATTACGTCTATTAGTGATGTTGATTATCCAACGCCATCAAGATTGGCGATAGAGATTAATAAAAATAAGTTGAGGATTATTGAGGAACAATTGAAGATAATTAAGGATAAATTTATGAAAAAGGAATATTTGATATTAAGTATTTATGTGGATAAATGGATTAAGGAGAAATATGGTGCGATGATTATTAATATTAATGAGGACGACAAGTTTCTTATTATTGAGAATAATGAAAGATTTTATAAGATGAAATTAAATTTCAAAAAGAGTAATGAGATATTTATTACGAAAGATGATATTAGAATGAAGAAAATGATTGAAGAAGGTATTAAGAATTATGATATAAATCTCGTAAAGAAATTTAGAGATTATTTGAAGGATAAGACGGATTTAAATGAAATGATTAAGGAGATTATTGATAATATAATTGAATTTAATGAATTAAAAGGGGAAGGATTAAAATTGGAAGAAATTGGAGAAAATAATTATAAGGATTTATATAAGTATTATCTAAATAAAAAAGATATATTATCTTAAATAAAAAAATGATTATTTTGTATTTTTAAACATTTATAAAATAATGAAAGGAAAAAATGAAGAAACATCAAGAGCTGGTAGTAAATGGTCTCCTGAAGAAGATGAAAAATTAGTAAAAGAGTTTACTGATAAAAAAACATTTGAAGAAATAGCATTAGAGCATAAAAGAAATATTGGTGGTATTAAATCTCGTATAATATCACATATTCTTTATAAAGAATATAAAGATGGAACCAAAACTATAGATGATTTATCAAAAGAATATAATATTGAAATAGATTTATTAAATAAATATATAAACAAGTTAGAAAATAAAAATAATGTTCTTATTAAATCTTGTGAAGAAAAACCTAAAATAACAATGATGTTATTATTTGAAAAAATGCTTACAATTGAACAAAAATTAGATGATATTATATTAATCATCAATAGGATATAATGTAATCATCCAGTAATTATTATAGGGAATAATATCAAATTCTTTTTTATCATATTCAATAATTTTGAAAGATTTTTTATTAATTCCATATTCAAATGAGAATGGTTTTAGATATTTTACTAATTTATCTTCTATATATTTATTATTTCCAATAAATAATAAATCATGAATATCCATTTTAATGAATTTTATAGATGATTTTTTATTATAAAGATTTGATAGAATATATTTACAAACTTCTTCCATTATTAAAAAAATAATGAATAATGATATTCATTTTTTTATAAAAAGATATAAAAACTAAATTATAATAATATATGAATATGATTTTTCTATTAGTTAGTTTTTTTATGATTAGCATGGATATTACTGAAGGATTATTATTAAGATATAATGCTCCTTTGATTAATCCTAATAATAAGATTTCATTATATGGAAATGGCGGAGGTAGCATTGGCGGTGGAGGAAATTATATATTACATGGAGGAGGAAATGGTGGGAATGATGATGATGACGAGAGTATTAAATTCATTATTGGTTCAATATTATTGAATATATTTATGATGAAACAAGGTTATAAGAATATATTTGAATTTATAAATAATCTTTAATAATATCTTGTTCGATTTCTTCAAAACTTTTATTTTTTTCGCTTAATTCTTTATAAATTTCGCTAGGTAATGATGATAATAATTTTGAGAATTCTTTATAAAATTTAATTCTTTGATTAGGAATATAAGTAATCAATAATTCCAATGAATGATTAGGATGTGGATTATGTTTTCTAACAAATTCTTCATAATTATCATAAATATAGATAGCATCATCAACTATTTCTTTAATATTTTCATATTTAGTTTTGTAATAATTAAGAATTATATCACCATTTTTAATTCTATAAGTTTTTAATTGTTTTATTAAATCTAAAATTGGAAAAATCTTAATAATCATATAAGGTGATTTAGTTAATAAACTTTTCAATGAAACTAATTCTAAAACATCTTCATATTTTTTCTTACAATCTTTTATGAAATGACCACTTAATCTACAATTAAAACATCTATCATTAGAACCATTACTAGATAATTTAAGAAATTTAATAATATCTTCACTTAATTCTATTTGAACATATATACCTCCTCTAACATTATCAATTCCATATTTATCCATATAAATTTTAGTATATTTATCTTCATCATAATTATCACAATTTGGAATGATTTCAATAATTTTCAAAGGTTTATATAATTTAGTCCATTCGCTACCATTTGATGAAAAATGATTTTCTAATCTAATATTTGGATTATCAGTTTTACCAATATAATATTTATCTTGTTCTAATTTAAGAACGTAAATATATACCATTAAAATTAAAAAATGACATAAAAATAATTATATTAATTAAAGATAATGACGGAAACAAAAAGTTTATTAAATTATTCGAAAGAACCTTTTGAGGAATGTGGAAAAGTTCTAGCATCTTTATCAAAACCAAAGATTAGTAAAATGATAATGACTAAATATGAATTTGATGCTATTGTTTCATTAAGAACTACGCAAATTTCAATGGGTGCTATACCATTCGTAGAAATTAATGATGAAATTAAATCTAATATTGATTTGAGAAAAGTAGCTATTCAAGAATTAAAGGAAAACAAAATTCCTTATTTAGTAAAAAGACCTCTACCTAATAATAAACATGAATATATTCGTGTTGGAGATTTAAATTTGGCAGCCGTTAAATATATGATGGATCTCTAAGAAGATTTTTTTTCATCTTTGAATATATTTCCACAATTATCACATACATATAAATATTTCATTTGTGTTGGATGATATTTGATAGGAATAACAATGCGTTCATTATCAGGAATATCACATTTAACACATTTAATTTCTTCATCTTTAATTCTTCTTAAAGATGGATCGTATCGTAAATATTTATTATTATATTGATTGTAAAATAAGTCATCATCAGTATAAACCATTTCACTTACTTTTATAGGTTTTGAGGTTTCCTCTTCTTTCTCAAAACCACAATGACGACAATATTTAATTAATTTTGGATTGTAAGCATTAATTTCCTTATCTTTATCATTGCCATATTTAGCAGGACATTCACTACTTTTTATGTAAATCATATTAGAACAAATTTCACAAAATTCCATCTTCTTTATTAAATGATTATATTTAATTCTAATCATTTTTTTATATGAGTATTTGACATAAAAAAGCTTCAATAAACATCGGTTCTCTACATTTATTAGTATTATTAAGCAATTCATCAATTTTCACACTATTTTCAATAATATTTTTATAATTTTTAATATCTATTTTTAATAAATCTTCTACTATCTCACGAATTCCTATATTATATTGACAATATTTATATGATAATTGACGAATATCATTTAAAGTATATTTAGATTTAAGGAAATTTAAAAGAGGTGGATAATGGAGATTACATAATTCATCGGTTATTAGAAGGGGTTCATATTTTTCAGTTTGTGCGATAAAAATATGAAAGATAATATTTCTATTATTCGATAGATTTTTATTAGTTTCTATTTTAAGATATTTATTGAAAATCATTTTGATTTCTTCGGGTTTAAAAAGACGTAATCTAAATAAGAAGAAACGGCTTTTAATAGGATTTTCTATTTTACTAATTCTATTTGTAAAACAAATGAAATAACAATTATTATAATATCTTTCGAGAATAATACGAAATGCGAAGAAATTTTCATTTAATTTATCAATATTTTTGATAATAATAAGATGTTTTTCATTATTAATCATTTTTGTTTTTATAATAAATAATAACATATCATTGAGATTATTTAATTTCCTTGGCATATTTGGATTATCTAAATCAATTTCTAGAAAATATTGATTTTCGTTATAAATAATCGTTTTATTCCATAATAACTCTTTGCGATAAATTTGTTTAATATTAAACTTTCTTTTTATAATTTCATCTATAAATAAATCAAATGGAAATCCAATATATGAATATAATAATAGATTTTTATTATAAATAATAGAATATTCTAATATTTTTTTATAATCTTCAATCTCATTTATAATTTCTCCAAAAACCATTTGAAATTTATTCCATAATGTCATTTATTTTTAATTTTAATTATAATAATTAAATATAGAATGTTAAATTTAAATACAGATGATATTAATTCTATTGGAAATACAATAGGAACTTTAATATTTTTCATTATAATTATAATTGGTATATTGATTATTATCGATCATATATTTAGTATTTCTAAATTTTGTTTCAAATATACCTATCTTTATAATTATGGAAAATATAATGAGAATATTTGTAAAAAAGATAATAATAATCTTATTGAATTTGAAACAGCAAGATATAGAGTTCATAATGAATTAAATAAATATAAATTAGAAAAAGACTTATTTAATAAAAATTGGATTAATTATGTCGTGTTTGTTTCAATATTATTCATTTCTGTTGTTATGTGTTTAGCTTTTGGATATTTATTTTATTATTTATTTATCATTAAAGAGGAAAATTGTAATTATAAAGGCACAGAAGAAGATAAATTATCATTATTAAATAAATTTTTAAAATGTTCTGGATTATTTACGACAAATGTTCCAAATTGCACCTATAATTATATCATATTATTCATATTAATCGTTATCTATCCTTTAATATTCATTACTAAATTCCTTGTAAATACTGATTTTACATATGAAAGTAAGGGGATATATACTAAATTATTTCATCTTTTTGTATTAATTAGTTTATTATATTATCTTTATCTATTAATTTATACTGAAAATAAGGAAGAATATTGGAATTCAACTAATATAGGTATTTATGTAAGTTTACTTATTGTTTTTTATATAGTGAATATAATCTATAATAAGAGTTATAGTGAATATTATAATATTAATAAGGGAAAAAATATTTATTCACGTGATAAAACTCTTATTGGAATTTTAAATAAATATTTTCATTTTTCTAATGATGATGTAAGTTATAATAATGATGATTTTAGAGATATTAATTTCTTCGAAATTTATAAACAACAAGAACCTATAAAACCAAAACAAGTCGAAAAACCTAAAGGATTAGAAGAATTTAAAAGATGTTCTGATGAAGATATTACTGATACTAATAATAAATATTGTAATCAATTTAGCTCTATTGTAAAAAAAGATGAATATAAAAAACTTAGGGAAGATGTTGAATTATATTATAAACAAAAAAAACAATATGAAAAAGAATTTAATACATATAACTTGAAATTTAATATATATAAAAATAATAAAATAGAATTTCCTGAATTTGTTTCAATATTAAATCACATGGTTCCTAAATTATTAGGTTTTAATAAAATTACTCATATAATCTTATTCATATCCTTATTAATCTTCTTATTTTATTATAATTATCTTAAAACAAATAATAAACAAAAAGAAGCAAATTATATTTATAATACAATTATTATTTATATAATATGTTTATTATCTATATTAGTTTTAAGCAATTCTGTTTTAACTTATAATACTTATGTTAATAAATATTTAATTTATGAACCAATCGCATATTATAAAGAAGATTTATTTAATATGGATTTATTATTTAATGCTCTTTTAAATAAAGATACCAATAAAACAATTTCTAATAATTATATACATTTATATAATAAAGTCAGTTCTAAAAAAATATCAAGTTTTAATTCTTCACCAGAAAATCAATCTTTAGAAGATATTATTAAAATGATTGATGGAAATAACACTTCTTTTGATTCTGTTATATTAAAAGAATCTAATAATGAGTTAAATAAAGTTAGATGTCAAATATTAAGAATATTATTTTCAGATCTTTTAAAAGTTGATAGCACATTTAAATTAATTTCGACTAGTTTAGTAAATACTACAGATTATTTTTTTATTAATGGTTCTGTTCCTTATAATACTTATATTCTTCATACTAAAAATTTAATAACATTAACTAGTGGCACTTATAATTCTAATTTAAGAACATTTTTATTAATAATTAAAAATATTTTTGTTGAAGATAAAAGAGAATTTGATAAACATATTCAAAAATTAAAAAATAATTTAAAATCAGTTATTTATGGTGATATAAGTAATATAATAAATAATGTAACTGATTTTGGAACTGATATTCTATTTTATGATAATTTTTTATTAAATGATGTTCTTAATGAAGATTTATTAAAAATAGATAATACGAAAGATAATATTTATACTAAATTATATTTACATAATTTGAATTATATTAATATGATTTTTGATTATTATAAAGAATTTTTAATTGAATTTAGAAGTTTAATAATTGATTTATTTAATTCTACAATGGTTCAATGTGAAGATAAAGATAATGTTATAAATATTAATAGAAAATTAGATGATTATATTAATAAATTATTTTCTAATCCTAAAAAGTTTGATAATAAAGATATAATATTAAATCACATTTATTTATTTAAAACGAGTTCAGAAGAAAATAAAATACCAATTTATAAAAAAATTCTTGAAATTACAATAACAAAATTTAATATTTTATTTCGTAAATATATTAATAGAATTAAGGCTATTTATAGAAGAAGTTTTGATACAACAGAAGATAGTTCATCAAATAAATTAGAATATAATATTATAAATAATTATAATTTTTTTAATAAAGATACAACAAAACACTTATCACACCATTTATTAAAATATTTTATATATATTAATAATGAATATAAAAATAAATATGATAATTATGATAGTGAAAAATTATTAAAATTAAATTTAAGTATTAATAATATTAGTTGGTCTTTTGTAATTTTAATGATTATTATTGCTATATTTTTAATTGAACCAATAATTATCCAATCTTAAATTAAAATGAAAGAGTTTAAAATAAATTTTGTTGGAAATGATGAAGAAATAAAAAAAGAAGATATCTTAAATGATTTTGATTTTAATTATCTTCCTATTAATAATTTACCCGTTTCTTATTTTCCTTTAAATAATGGATTATTATCTAATGAATTAAAGAAAATTAATAAAGAAGAATTAACAAGTGGCGAGGCATTAGGATCAAGTGATTTTAATAGTACTAGTTTTGAATTAACTATTAATTCTTTAAACTCTCCTTATACTATTTTAGTTAAAAAAAATATTAATTGTAAATTAAATTTAAGTGGAACTTTGAAAGATATAAGATTAAATAAAGGAATATATACTATAAAATTTGATATTAATGGTTATAATATAATTGAAAAAAATAAAAAAGAGATATATAAAGAATTAAAAAGGACTTCAGAATCTATTATATTAAATTTTATAGATAATTCAAATTCAGATAATGTTAAAAAAATATCAAGTAATAATATAAAAGGTATTGATTTAAATATTTCATCAGGACATTCACTTGAAACATTAACAGATAATCCTAATTATAAATTAATTAAATTTAGTTCTGGTTCTAATAATACTTTAAAATTAAATAAAGATATTACTTGTGATATATTAGTCGTTGGCGGTGGTGGCAGTGGAGGATGGGTTGGTGGAGGTGGTGGAGGTGGCGGAGTTGTAGAAAAAGAGAATTTTATATTAAAGAGTGGTTCTTATATAATTAGTATTGGTGAAGGAGGAATTGGAGCGAGAAGTAGAACAGCAGGTAATACAACAATAAGTTTGAATAGTTCTAATATTTTGGCTGCTGGAGGTGGTGGTAATGGACAATCAGTTGGTATTGATGAAGATACTAATGGAACACTTATAATTTATGGAGGTGAAAGTAATTCAGGTGGAGGAGGCGGTTCAGCGAATTCTAATACTAATGGAACTGGATCTTTATCAGGAAATGGAATAAGTGGAAATGGTGGAACATCACCGAGCGATGATAGATATTCTTCTGGTGGGGGTGGCGGTGCTTATGGAAATGGTTATAGTGGAAATAAACATAGAGGTGGTAATGGTGGTAATGGAAAATTAAGTAAAATTACAAATTTAAAATATGGAGGGGGTGGAGGAGGTGCTTATGTATATAAAATAGGAGGTATTGGTATTGATGGTGGTGGTAATGGTGGATCAGCTCATGATGGAACAAATGTTAATACAGGTTTAAATGGAGAAGTTAATACAGGAGGAGGAGGTGGTGGAGTTACAAAAATTGGAGGAGGTGTTGGTCATGGTGGTTCAGGAATAGTGATAATTAGGGTTAAGAAAGAAGATATTGAAAATGATGTCAATAATGATGAAATATTAACATCAACTGATACAAGAATTATAAATGAAATAAATAATTTATTGGAGAAAAAAATGATAGAATTTAATAATTATGAGAAACCTTATAACTATTTAGGAATTTATCCGTTAGTAATATTAATAATAATATTTTGGATATTTATATTTTTATTTTTATTAAAATTCGTTCATCATTATTTTGTAAGTATATATTTATATATATTGATTTTTATAATAATATTTTTATTAATTTTTGGAAGTTTATGGTTTTTATATACAAATAATGATTTATTATAAAAATCCAATCTTTAATTAAAAATGAACGAATTTAATATAAATCTTGTTGGAAAAGAAGAGAATGTTAAAAAAGAAGAGATATTAAATAATTTCGATTTTAATTATCTTCCTATGAATAACCTCCCCATTTCTTATTTCCCCTTTAATAATCCCCAATTATCTAATGAATTTAATGATAAAGATATTGATAAAATATCTGGAATAAGAAATGAAGATTTTGTTTTGAATAATTATCTAACTATTAATGATTTTAATGATTTTAATGATTTTAATGTTTCAACAGATGGTGCTAATACAATACTTAAATTTACATCTGGTATTTATACTTTAAAAATAGAGAGTAATATTAGTTGTCATATTTTAATTGTTGGCGGTGGTGGTTCTGGTGCTAATAATTGTATAGGATGGGAAGGAGGGGGTGGAGGTGGAGGCGGAGGTGTTGGAATAGGAACAAGTATTACTTTAGTAACTGGAACTTATGATATTACTATTGGTGCTGGAGGTGATGCTAGATATGGTAATGGAAATGGTTTAAAAGGTGGTGATACAAGTATTGTTTGTGAAAGTGCGAGTATTAGTGAAATAGCTTATGGAGGTGGTTATGGTTCATCTGGTTTAGGTGGTCAGGGAGGTTCTGGTGGAGGTTCATCTGGTTCAGGTAGTGATTTTCCCGAAGCATTAGCAACAACAGGAAGAGGTACTTTAAGATTAACTTATCATGGATATAATGGAGGAAATGGATTCAATCAAGCTGGTGGTTCTGGAGGAGGTGGTGCTGGTTCTAAAGGTATTGCTCCATTAAGACAACAAGATTTTAATGGTGGTAATGGAGGAAGAGGAATAGCATCATTAATTACTGGAACTTCAATTTATTATGGAGGTGGTGGTGGTGGCTCTGCGAATGCTTTTAGAACTGGTGCTACACACGGAACAGGTGGTGATGGTGGTGGTGGTGCTGGTGGTTATAATACTGCTATAGATGGAGAAGTTAATACAGGAGGAGGAGGAGGAGGTGCTAATAGTAAAAAAATAAATTTACACCAAGATGTTCAATGTAACACTAGTAATAAATCAGGAGCGGGTGGTTCAGGAGTAGTTATAATTAAAATTTTATCTGCTGATTTACCTAAAATTAAAATTTCAGATAGAATTAATAGTTTAAATACTACTGAAAAAACATTAACTATTATAGGATTAAATACTTTAAAAATTACAAAAGATATAAATGTAGATTTATTATTAGTTGGTGGTGGAGGTGGTGGTGCTGGTGGTGGGATTATAACACATGAAAAATACCAATCTTTATTTACGGGTGGTGGTGGTGGAGGAGGAGAAGTTATTTATTTACAAGATTATAAATTACAAAAAGGTATATATGCTATTAATATAGGTCTTGGAGGTGTTGGAGGTAATGGTGGTGCTACAGCTACTGATGGTCGTGATGGAGGAGATGGTACAGATACATATTTAATGAAAGATAATAATATTTTTTTAAAATCAAGAGGAGGAAATAAAGGGAATGGTGGTAATCTGCTTAATGCTAATAGATTTTTAGGAGGTGCATCACGTAAAAGTTCATATGGAAAAGGTGCCGATGGTAATAAAATAGCTGATAATTCTCAAAATGGTGAATTTATTAGAATAGAAGGAAATGGTGGTAAATATTATGGAAATGGTGGTAAAAATGCTTTAAGTGAATATCCAATAACAAATGATTATAGATTAAATAATGGAGGATATGGTGGAAAAGGTGGAAATTCAGGTACTTCTTCTGGAGGAAATGGATTAAAAGGTTCTGCTGGAATTTTTATATTAAAATATAAAAATAATGATATTGATTATATTAAAAAATATATAACAACAGATAATGCTACTGGCATAAAACTTAAATCAAGTTTTGATTTATCATCAAGAGGATATTCACTTGAAACAGCATTAGATAATCCTAATTATAAATTACTTGTTTATAGAATAGATGGTAGTTTAATATTAAATAAAGATATTACTTGTGATATATTACTTGTTGGCGGTGGTGGAGGAGGAGGTTTGAATATTCATAATGAAGGTGGAGGTGGAGGAGGAGGTGGAGGTGTTGGAATTGGAACTATTACTTTACAAAAGGGAACATATACTATTAATATTGGTAATGGAGGAAATGGTGGAATTAATAATGGTGGTAATGGAACAGATGGATATAAAGGTGGGGATACTATTATTAATTTATCAGGATCTGTAACATTAACAGCAAATGGTGGGGGTGCTGGAGGTGGAGATAATGGAGAAAATGGTGGTTCTGGTGGTGGAGGTTCTGGACATACTGAAAATAAAATTGGTGGTAATGCTATAAAAGGTTCAAAATCTCCCAACACTCTACAAATTACTTTTTATGGAAATAATGGAGGAGAAAGTCATCATAATTCAGGAGGCGGAGGAGGAGGAGGGGCGGGAGCAAAAGGATATAGTGTTTTAAATGGAAATAAATATGGTGGAAATGGAGGTAATGGAATACTATCTTCTATAACAGGAATGCCTATTTATTATGGAGGAGGAGGTGGTGGAGCAAGTGCTAATGGTAGTAATAAAGGTGGAAAAGGTGGTATAGGAGGGGGTGGTAATGGTGGAAATAGAGGAACTGCTGAAAATGGAGAAGTTAATACAGGAGGCGGAGGTGGTGGAAGTTCTATTGTAACTGGCGGAATAGGTGGTTCAGGAATAGTGATAATTAGGGTTAAGAAGGAAGATGTTGAAGCAGGATTAACAAAGGATGAATTATATGAAAAGATAGATAAGGATACTAGGATTATTAATGATATTAAGAATGAGTTTAATAATAAGTTAAAGGGGTTTTATAATAATGATATGCCTTATAATAAATTTTCAATATATCCATTAGTAATATTAATAATAATATTTTGGATATTTATCTTTTTATTTTTATTGAAATTCGTTCATCATTATTTCGCAAATATTTATTTATATATCTTGATATTTATAATAATATTTTTATTATTATTTGGTTCTTTGTGGTTTTTATATAGTAATAATGATTTATAATAATAGATAAATGAGTGAATTATTATTTGGTTTCAAAGATTTAGTAAATGTTGGGTCAGCATCAAGTAGTTTTTTTGATATAAGTTCAATTCTTTTAAACGAAAAATATTTAAAAGCTATTAGTCCAAAAAGATATGATTTTTATGTTAAATTTGTTTCAGGTCTAGCAAATCCTGAAGCATTAGAAAAATTTTTTTATAAAACTAATGATACTAGACAATTTAAAGAAGAATTAAATGAAAAAGCGATGCAATTTAATAAGATATTAAAGAAATTTTATGATAATTTAGATGAAAATGATAGAACTATAGTAATTAATAATATTAAAAAATCTCTTAAAATTAAATTTAATTATAATGATGATACTATTGATAAAATAATTTCAACTATGAAAATGTCAGGAGGTGGAAATGAATTAGATGATATTAAGAAAAACATTTTGGATAGTTCGTTAAATAAAGGTAAAATGCCTATGAAAGAATTTTTAAACAAAATTGAAAATGTAGCACCAGAAATAAATCCTAAACCTATTGAAAATATAGAAGATTTACTTATAACTAAAGAACAACAAGCAAAAATTAATGAAAAAAGTGCTAAATCAAAATCTGAAATGATTAAGAAATTACGACCAATTTATAATAAATATAAAGATGATGTTAATCCTGATAAACTTAAAATTAAGTTAATTGATAGAGTAATATTCATAGCAACTACATTTTTAATTCGTTATATAACTCTTATGATAATAGAATGGGGTTTATCAACAAATTTAATAAATAATTTTTATAGAGCATTTTTATATTATTGTTTTATTTATTTATTATTCTTCATATTTATTGTTATGTTAGTTAATGTAATAGTTCATTATCCATTAATGGAATTATATTCAAGTATGAGAATTATTAGTATCCCTAATTTATTTTATTATTTCTATATTTATACAAATGGATATTTAAGATTATTAATTCATATTTTTTTAATTATAATAATTCTTTTCATTCCTTATATTATAAATATTGATAAAATAAATTTCATTAAAAGTGAAGAGAAAAAATCAAATATTAGTTATGATTATGATAAGAAAAAGAAGATTTTAGATTCTATAAGTATTTTTTCATTTATTATTTGGATATTAACAAGTATTATAGCATCTAAAAATTAAAATAATTAATTTAGTTTGTATTTAATAATAGATGGATAATACTGGAAGGGAAGAATTACTTTTAGAAGTAATTAAAGACTTTACTAGTAATACATATCCTGAATATGCCGATGATGATAATATAAAAGAGAAAATATTTAATTATATAGTTTTTCTTAAAAAATTTAAAGAAGATAGGGCTAATTTTTCATTTGATGAATTAAACAAATTAAATAAATTACATCAATTTTTTTACGGAGTTTCATTTGATCCAGAAAATCCCAATGCTAATATATATAAAACTCCAATATTTGATAAATTTAATTTAATTTATAATAAAATTGATAAATTGATAAATGAAACAAATGATATTAATGCCGATTTATTAAAATCATTATTGAATATTATTTCTGTTTATTATGACCCAAGTAAAAATAAAGATGCTATTATTAATGAATATCTTGATAAAGTTATAATTCCAGTTATTAATAAATATAAAGGAATTGGTGTAGTTGCTGATAGTTCTTTAAAAGAAGAGCAAATAACAGAAGTAGAAAAATCGAATATTAAATCTCAAATCGAAGATGTTATTAAAAAAGGAATAAAAAAGCCTCCTTCAGCTAGCACTAAAGAAAAAAGTGAAGGAGCAGTTGTTCCAGAAGATAGAACTGGAAATGCTAGTAATGGAGCAACTGGAACAAATACTAGTCAAGGAGCAACTGGAAATGCTATATTTCCTGTTAAAGGTAATGAAGTAGATGAAGCAGAAAGGAAAAGGAAACAAGCAGAAATAGATGAAGCAGAAAGGAAAAGGAAACAAGCAGAAATAGATGAAGCAGAAAAAAAAAGGAAACAAGCAGAAATAGATGAAGCAGAAAAAAAAAGGAAACAAGCAGAAATAGATGAAGCAGAAAGGAAAAAAGAAAGGGGAGCTATTATTAATCCACAATTATTTAAAAGTTTAAAAAATAAAGATGATAAAAATGATGATAAAAATGATGATAAAAATGCTTATGATTATTATACATTAAAAGAATATTTACAAGCATTATATTTACAATTAGATATTGATAAAGAAAAAAAAGATATTATAAAACTTATTATAAAAAAAATTAATGAATTAGGTGATGATAAATTTATGTTAGAAGAAACAGATGGTTTAAAAGAAATAGAAAAAAAAATTATAGAACATTTAAATAAAACTAATTTTGATATAAATGATTTTTTAGAAAAAAATAATAATGAAATATTTTCAATATTATTATTGTTTAAAGTAAATGAAAAAGGAAATTATTTAATAAAAGGTAATATGTATGCTAATAATTTGAGATTATTAAATAAATTATTTAATTGTCCAAAAGAAATATTTAATAAAATAAAAGATGATTTTTATAAAAATCAATTAAAATTTTTAATTAATAAATTAACTGAAGATAGTGATAATATTTTACATATTATTGAAAATATAAGATTATTAATTAATTTAATAATCTATCATAAAGATATTAAATTAATTTATGAAATTAAGTTTAAAACAGACATAGGAGAATGTAAAATTAATGATTTTCCAGACACTATTAAAAAAATATCAAAATTATTAAATATATTATTAAATAATAATGATTTTAATAGTAATGGTAAAGGAATTATATTAACAGGAGGAGCAGGTGATGAAGATAAAATTTTAACTGAAAAAAAAATTAATGATATTAATTTTAATTTATTATTTAATTTAATAAAAGATCTGAAAGAAGCTGAAAAAAAAGATGAAAAAAGAGATGATATATTTAAAATTTATAAATTAATAGATGATAAAAAAGAAGAAGAAGATATTAAAAAAATAATTGATAATATAGTTCAAATAGAAACAATTGATTTGAAAAAAACTATTATTACAGAATTTAATAAGAATATTAATATAATTTTTAAAGATGATAAGGGAAAAGATATTACAGAAGAAAATATTATTAAAAATTTATGTGATAAAAAATTTAATTTAGAAACTTTAATAAATAATAAAAAATTAAGAGAGTTAATTAAATTAAAAGAAGTAGCATCAGGACATAAATTTTATTACTATAAAGGATCTGTTTTTCGTCCAGGAGAAAAACATAATTTTACATTTATAAATAATATTGATGAATTATTAAGCATAAAAGATTTTTGTACTAAAAAATATTATATATATCTTGAAAATGAAGTTAAATTTCAAGATATTATATATATAGAAAATTCAAAGTATAATTTGCCAATTATTTATGATGATAAAAAAAATGATTCATATGATATTATTGAATTAATTTTTGATATATTAAAAAATAATGATATTGATTATAAATCAAAAATTAAAAAATTATTATTAGATTTTAATAATGAATTTATTATTAGTGATGAGAATATTGAAAATTTAAAAAAACTTAATATAAATGAAAAATTATTTGAAAAAAAAAGAGGTGATATTGTAAAAGAAATTAACGAAAATAAAACAATAGAAACTACAAAAAAATGTTTAGATTATATGAATATAACTATAGATTTTTATAAAACAGAAATAGCAAGAATATTATCTTATAATTTACCTAAATTTTATGAAGAAAAAAGTAGTTCTCAAGATGTATCTTTTGATATTGATACATTATTTAAAGATTCTAATTATGTATCTGATAATATTGTTAAAAATAATTTTTTAAAATTAAATTTAAAAGATTATAAATATAATGATAAATATTATCCAATAGAAAAATATATAACTTTAAAAGAATTATATTATTTTCAAAAAAATGTAAGTCTAGAAACAATATATTCTTTTTGTAATGATGAAAAAAATACTTATTATAAAGAAGATTTTATAAAAGAAATTAAAAATAGAATTATAAATGATAATTTAAATTTAAATGATTATATTGATATATCATATATTTTATATGATAAGTATGATAAAGAAAAAAAAATATATTATTTAAAAAATTATAAATGTCAAATAAAAGATATTTTAACATTAAAATCTAATCTTTCTTTTAATTATTTGAGTAGTCTTGATCATAATAAAATAGTATATGATTTAGATATTTATTATAATTCGACCAATACAAATAATAAAGATTTAAATTCATCTATTGAATTTTATAAATATTTATATTTATATTTTTTAAATGATAAAATAAATAAAATAAAATATTCATCAACAATATATGATCATTGTAAAAAAAAAATAAAAGAATTTATACAAAAAAAAATAACAAATTTAGAATTAAAGAAACCAATTGAATTAGAATTTTTTGAAAATATAGAAAAAGCAAAAGAAAATTTAAAATATAAATTAGAAAAAATATTAAAAACGGATTTATATATAAACGAAGAAGAATCTTATGAAGATATAATTGAAAGTGTTTTAAAAAAATATCCTGATTTAAAAGAACATATTTGTGCAAAATATATTAATGACGAAAAATTAGAAGAAAATATGATACAAGGTTTTAATAATGGACAACAAACTAGTTATATCTCTTTTTTTAATATAATTTTGAAAAATTTTAATAAAATAAAATATTATATTATATTAAAAATAGATAATTTTAAAAATATAATTTTTAGAAAATTATTAGAAAATATTCATTTAGAAAATATTCAAAAAGATATAGTTAGAGAATATAATTTAAAAATAAATGTTGAAACTTTAAAAGATGAAGTTAAAAAAAAGGCTTTAGAAATTTATAATTTGTTAAAAAAATTTCCTAATTTTAAACCAATAGAAAATGAAAAATTGATTATAAATAAAGATATAGAAGAGGAGGAAGAAGAAGAAAATGAAATATTAGGCGGAACTAGTGAAACAGAAGATTCTTATAACACATATATTTATAAATATATATATAAATCATTACAAATATATTTAAAAAAAATATTAGAAAATAATAAAATATCCGGCGATGATCCTGTTTCTTTAAAAATATTTAAACAATTAGAAGAAAAAAAAAATGAATTTATAGAAAAAAATAATCCTATAATTAAATCAGGATCTTATGAATATGTAATAAATGAACATTATAAAGATATTAAATCCAAACGTTTTTCTTCATTCAAAAAAAATGTTAAATTAAGTATTAAAAAAATTGATAAAGAAGCTAAAAATAATAAAAAACTAGAAGATAATATAATTAAAAATTTAAACACATTAAAAAAATTTTATTTAGCATTAAATTATGATAAAATTAATGTTATTGAACATGATAATGGATTATTTGATAGTAAAGATTTTATACAAATAAATACTGATAATATTGATTTTAGTGAATTATTAAAAGAAATAATTGATGATTCAAGTTATAAAAATAAAATTGTGTTTGAATTAAAAAAAGCTAAAGATGTTAAAGAAAAAGCTGATAAAGCCAAAAAAGAAACTGAAGCTAAAGATAAAGCTGATAAAGATAAAAAAATTAAAAAGTTATTAAAATTAAATGAATTAAAAGACTTAAAAAAAATAGAAATAAAAGGATTAAAAGATGATGTTAAAGATAAGGTATCAGAAATTTATGATTTATTAGTTAATATTCCTAAATTTCAAATACAATTTGGTAATTTGATTATAAATGAAGATATAGAAGATGAAGAAGAGGAAAATGAAATATTAGGTGGTGGTAAATATGATGAAATAAATAAATCATATGAAACAACTATGTATTCATATATAATAAAATCATTAATTAATTATTTAAAAGATATATTAACAAATAAAATTCCAAAAGAACCTATAACTTTAAAATATTTTAAAGATTTAGAAAAAGCAAAAGAAAAATTTATAATAGATAAAAAGAAAGACATTAAAGTTAAGGAAGGGTCTTATGAATATATATTATATAAATATTATGATAATAATTTAGATAATATATATATTAATTATAAAAGTTTTAATTTAATACAAGGAATTAGAGATATAAATTTTGAAAAAAAGGAAATTAATTTGAATAATAAATGTTCTCTAATAAAATATGATAATAATTCTTTAGATACTACTAAAGATCAAGTAAAATGTAGTAAAACAAATAATAAATGTATAGATTTTAATTATATAGATTTTATAAAATTTCATACTGATAGTTTTAATTTTTATTATTTATTTTTATCAATAATTAATGATACTATAAAAGATAAAAAAAAAGTAGATGAAGAAAATAAAATAATAAAAGATAAAGAAAAAGCTGATAAAGCTATAAAAGTGTTAGATGAAATAGAAATTAAATCTATATTAAATTTTTATAAATTAAAAATAAATGTTGAAACTTTAAAAGATGAAGTTAAAAAAAAGGCTTTAGAAATTTATAATTTGTTAAAAAAATTTCCTAATTTAACACCAATAAAAAATGAAAAATTGATTATAAATAAAGATATAGAAGATGAGGAAGAAGAAGAAAATGAAATATTAGGCGGAACTAGTGAAACAGAATCTTATAACACATGTATTTATAAATATATAGATAAATCAATACAAACATATTTAAAAAAAATATTAGAAAATAATAATATATCCGGCGATGAACCTATTTCTTTAAAAATATTTAAACAATTAGAAGAAAAAAAAGATGAATTTATAATAAAAAATAATCCTAAAATTAAATCAGGATCTTATGAATATGTAATAAATGAACATTATAAAAATTTTAATGTTAAATCCAAAGGTATTTATCCATTCAAAAAAACTTTTAAATTAAGTATTAAAAAAATTGATAAAGAAGCTAAAAATAATGAGGAGCTAGAAAATAAAATAAAGGGATTTATACCATTAAAAAAATTTTATTTAGCATTAAATTATGATAAAATTAATGTTATTGAACATGATAATGGATTATTTAATAGAATAGATTTTATACAATTATTAAATGATAAATTTGATTTTTATGATTTATTAAAAGAAATAATAATTAAAGATGAATTTTATAAAAAATTTATTAAAGTTAATACTTTTGATGTATTAGAACAAAAAAATTTTATTGATAAAATAAAAGAAGAAGCTAAAAAAGATTTCGAAGAAATAAAAGCAAAAAAAGATTTCGAAGAAATAAAAGCAAAAAAAGATTTCGAAGAAATAAAAGCAAAAAAAGATGAAAAAATTAAAAAGTTATTAAAATTAAATGAATTAAAAGACTTAAAAAAAATAGAAATAAAAGGATTATTAGATAATGTTAAAGATAAGGCATCAGAAATTTATGATTTATTAGTTAATATTCCTAAGTTTAAAATAAAATTTAATAAATTGATTATAAATGAAGATATAGAAGAGGAAGAAGAGGAAAATGAAATATTAGGTGGTTATAAATATGATGAAATAGATAAATCATATGAAACAACTATATATTCATATATAATAAAAAAATTAATTGATTATTTAAAAGATATATTAAGAAATAAAAATCCAAAAGAACCTATAACTTTAAAATATTTTAAAGATTTAGAAAAAGAAAAAAAAGCTTTTATATTAGAAAAAGAAGACATTAAAGTTAAGGAAGGGTCTTATGAATATGTAATATATGAGTATTTTAAAGAAAAAAGACATTTAAATTTATATTATTTAACTATTAAAAATTTTAATAAAGGTAATAAAGGTAATAAAAATTATGAACAACAAGAAAATATTATAAAATCCAAATTAATATCATTAAATAAATTTAATTTAATCTTAAAAAAAGATAATATTGAGGTTATTTTTGATGAAAATGGATTATTTAATAGTAAAGATTTTATACAATTTAAAGATAATAATTTTAATATTTATGAATTATTAAAAGAAATAATTAATGATCCATATAATAAAAATATTATTGAAAATAAATCTAAAAAAGCTAAAGATGATGAAGAAAAAGCTAAAGATGATGAAGAAAAAGCTAAAGATGAAAAAATTAAAAAGTTATTAAAAATAGATTTATTAAAACAAATAGAATTTAAAGAATTTAATAAGGAGGTTAAAGATATAGCATCAAGAATTTATGATTTATTAAATAAAATTCCTAATTTTCAAATACAATTTGGTAATTTGATTATAAATGAAGATATAGAAGAGGAAGAAGAAGAAATATTAGGAGGTGGTATATATAATGAAATAAATAAATCTTATGAAACATTTATGTATTCGTATATAATAAAATCATTAATAAATTATTTATATGATATATTAAATAGTAATAAAATACCAAATAAAAGATTAAGTTTAAATAAGTATATACCTAATACTTTAAATTTTTTTGAACAATTAGAAAAAGCAAAAATAAAAGAAAAAAATGATAAAATAGATACGAAGTTCTCATATGAACATTGTTTAAAACAATATTTTAAAATAGATAATAATATAAACAATTTTAAATTTAAAAAAATTTTAAATGAAAATGATAGTTATTTTATTAATAAATATGATATAATTAAAGATATATTTGATAATAATAATTTAAGTATTCAAATAAATGATATACCAAAATATAAAAATTTAATAGATTTAATACAATTTAAAGATGATATTTTTGATATGAAATTTTTAAATAATAAGTTTTTATCAGATACTGATAAAAAAAAAGAAAATATAGAAAAAGAAAATGAAAAAAAGGAAAAAGAAAATGAAAAAAATGAAAAAGAAAATGAAAAAAAGGAAATAAATGAAAAAAATATAAAAAAAGAAATAAATAAAAAAAATATAGAAGATTATAAAAAATTATTTAATTTAGAAGAATTTAAAGAATTTGAAAATGATTATAAAGATGAAATTAAAACTATAGCATATAATATTTATGAATTATTAAATAATATTCCCAAATTTAAAAAAAAATTTGATCCTAATTATAATGATAAGGATAATGATGATGATATAAATAAATCTTATGAAAGTATAATTTATAATTATATAATAAATTCATTAATAAATTATTTAGAAAACATTTTTAAAAAAAAAAATATACGTCCGCCTATTTCTTTAGAAATTTTTCGAGATTTAGAAATGAAAAAACAAAAATTTATAACGGATAAAAAACCTGAGATTAATGAAGGGTCTTATGAATATGTAATATATAAAGATTATAAAAAAAAAATTTATACATATCAAATAGATATTAAAATTTTTAATAATGAATCGGAAGAAAAAAAAATAATTCAAATTTTAGAATTAAATAATGATGTAAAAAAATTATTTAATATTACTAGTAATTCATTAAATATAGTTTTTGAAGATAATGGAAAATATGAAATACTTGATTTTATTAAAATGCCAAATGATAAAATTAATTTTTATGATTTATTAAAAGAAATAATTGAAGATGATAAAAAAAAAGAATATAAAATAGAACATGAAGTAAATTTTAAAAAGTTATTTAATTTATATGAACTAAAAATATACAAAAATAGGACTATATCTAAAGAAAATAAAGAAAAAGCAATAGAAGTTTATAATTTATTAAATAAAATTCCTAAATATCAAATAATATTTGGTAATTTGTTTATAAATAAAGATATAGAAGATGAAGAAGAGGAAAATGAAATATTAGGTGGTAGTAAATATGATGAAATAAATAAATCATATAATACAAAAATGTATAAATTTATAATAAAATCATTAATAAATTATTTAAAAAATTTATTTAGAAATTTTACGATAAACATACCATTTTCTTTAACTTTTTTTAAAGAATTAGAAGAAGCAAAAGAAAAATTAATAATAAATTTAAAAAAAAATATAGATAAAATAAAAAAAGAGGATGATGATTCATATAGCATTACTAAAATTATCAATAAATTTTGGTCAAAAAAAAAATTAATAAACATAGAAAGTACTAGAATATTTAAGTTAATATTAGAAGAATTAAAAATATTTAAAGAAAATATAACATTTGATATGCAATATTCATATGAAGAATGTTTAATAACATTATTTAAAAAATTTAAAGAATATTATTTAAATAATTTAATAAAAAAAGATCAAGAATATATATATTATTATATTGGACATTATATTAATATTTTTAGTAAATTATTTGAATTTAAAATAAAACTAGATGATACAAATGTAGAAATATATACCATTATATATGAAGATAAATTATTATATTACAATAAAGAACATAAAATAAAAAAAAAAGTTTATAACACATTAATAGATAATATAAAATTAATAGGAGATAAATTTAATAATAGTTTTTTAAAACAATATATTACTGAAAATGATAGTGTAGAAAAATTGTCAGGTGGTTATAAGAATATAATTGAATTAGAAGATGTTTTTAAATTATATTATAATAGTGATGAATCGATTACTAATATTTATAAATTATATTTTATTATAAATATATATGGAAATTATTATCAGGATGATAAGGTAAAATATGAATTGATTGAGAATATATTGGAGATAATTAAGATAGATGTTTTAAATGATGATATAATAGAAACAATAAATAATTTAATAACAAATATTTATAATAAGACGAGAAAGATATATGAATTTTATATAAGATATTTTGATAAAACAGATACGATTATAAAGAATTATTGTCAAAAACGAAATTTAATAAATAAATATTTAAATATGAATTTTATATATGAATTATATAAAAATTATCAAAAGAAAGATATTAATATTCAAGTGAATATTAATGGAACTATTTTAAAAATAGAAAAGTCTTTAATTGAAATTAATAAGGAAATTGATGATTTATTCATAAATGGTGAAGGATTATTTCCAAAATCTTCATATAACATTTCAATGAATTCTTATGATAATGAAATAGATAATTTCATTCATTTTATATATGATTTTACTAAAAATCAATCAACCATTTCCTTAACAAATTTAAATGATTTAAATGCTTTTATAGTTCTTCAATTATTATCAAATGAAAATGATATGATTAATTTAGTTATTAATGGAGATACATATATGATTAATAATATTAATAATCATCCATATAAATTACATATGACAGAAAATTTTAATATTCAAATAAAATTGAATGATATTCAAATGGGATTATATAAGCAATTATTTGAGATGAAAGATAAAAGAAGTTTGTTAGGAATATTAGCAAAGGATTATTATTATTTGGATTTTAATATTCGGGAAAAATCTAGATTTAAATTTCATTTGAATTATGAAATAATTCCATTCATATCATCATCAAAAATAGACGATGATTTTAAAAGAACAATAATTAATTATAATTCATTTAAACCGAAGATGATAGATGAAATGAAAGATTTATCAATATTATCATTAGAAAAGAATAGTTTAATATTTATAATAAATTATGGGATATTATTAACAAGCACATTATTTTCTCAAATAAATATTAAGAATTTTATATCATTAATACATATATATTTAATATTTAAAAATAATACTAAAAGATATTTGCATTTAGTTAATTATAATGGAGATAATGAAACAATAATTCTTTATAGAGATTATATAAAATCTATAAATTATATTGGGTTTCTTAAGTCCGCATTATGTTTAATGAGAGTTAAAATAGAATTAAAAATGGATTTAAAAGCTTTTATAAAACGGGTGATAAATTTTAAGGAGAATAGTTTTATAAAATCTGTTATAAAAATTGATGTAAATTTTCTTCAATTCTTATTTAATATAGAAACATATAAAATTGATAATAAAATGGTTGAGGATTTTTATTTATCATTTTTATTAGTATATAAGAATTGTTTGAAAGAAAAGGTGAATATTAATATAATTAATATGTTTCATATATTTATCATTCCTAATTTGCGATTTTTTCATAATAAGATTAATATTAGAGATATTGAGAATGAGGTATTAGATATTAAAGCAAAGGAATATATTAGATTAATAAGGGGTATAAGAGGAGGAGATGGTGAAAAAAATTTTGATAAAGATATTAAAAAAGCTAAAAACGAGTTAAAAGATATAGATAATGTGTTATTAACAACTGATTTAAGTGATAATACAAAGGAAATATTAAAATTATTACAAGTATTTAATGATATATATATAGAATTTAATAAATTAGATTTGATAGAATTAATAAATGATTTTAAAAAAATATTAGAAGAAGTAATAGTTCTTAGTGAAGAAGGTGAAATACATATAATAGATGAAGATAAAATAAATATTTTTAAGGATAAATTAAATTTTAAGGATAATTCCAAAAAATATGAAGAAGAATTAAGAAAAATTAAAAGTAAAATAGATAATAATATAGGAAAAATAGATAAGGTTATAAATAGTTTTTCTTATAATGCGCCAGATGATAAGGAAGATGAATTAAATAATAAGGCTAAAATTTTAAGAAAAATATTAAAATATATGAAAGAAATTGAAAAAAGTTTAAATGATGATGAAAATGGGATTAAGAAATATAAGGAAAAAAGTGCAGAAGTTAATAATTTATTTATTGAATTTTTTCCAATAGATGAAGAACACGAACCTTTAATGGAAAATATTAATGAATTTGTTAAATTTTATAAACAACAAATTGATATTTTTGTATCTTATATTACTGAAGCTAAAAATGAATATGATAAATTTAGTATTAGTATCAAGGAAAATGAGGCTGATGCTAAAAAATTTTTTGGAGATGAAGAAAGAATTCAAACAGAGGTTAAAAATGATATTGTTAAAGATTTAAAAGAAAAAAAAAGAGAACATACGAGTGAATTAAACAGACTAATAGACAAAGTTAATAGATTAAAAGATGATATAGAAAGAAATAACAATAAAATTAATGAATATGAAAATCAAGATAAAGATAGAGAAAAATTTTCTCCGGAAATAAAAAAACTACAAGTTTATAATAAATCATTAAATGATGAAATAATTAAAAAAAATAGTGAAATAGAACAAATTAAAAAAAATATTAAAGAATTAGATGATAGTATAAATAAAGAAAGAAAATCATCAGGTGGAGGGAAACCAATTAAAGATAAATTAATAGTTGATTTATTGGATAAAAATAAAACTCCTTTTAAATATAAGGGTGATAATGTTTCATTTGATGATAAGAAAAATGAGATAAAAAAGAGATTTGACCATATTAAGAAAGATTATAGAAAATTGAAAGTTTCTACTTATATCCCGAATAGCGTCCATAAAGATATGATTTTAGAAAAATTTATTAATAATAAAGGAGATACATTATTTGAACAAATCTTAAATAATTATCAACAAGATGTTAAAGAAAAAAATCAAGATATTGCTAAAGCTAATTTCTATGAGAGTGTTGAAAATAATAATTTAGATCCAATTAAAGAGCTTGAAATAACTTTCATAGATAAATTGATATTTGCATTTTTAATAATCTTCTTAAGATATGCGGGTTTATATCTAACTTATCGATTTATAGATAATAAATATGTAAAATCAATAAAGGAAGCTGTTATTTATTATTCATTAAGTTATGTAGCAGTTCTCTTCGCATTTTTAGTAATAGTTAATATCGATTTATTTAGATTAAGAATAATTTTTAATTATTGTAATTTACATGTTAATTCTTCTGGAATTCTATCACATATGATTATTAAAATTATTATAGGATATGTTATATATCTATTAATAATAAATTTAGATAATGAACCAATTCCTACATATCTTTCAAAAAATCAAATTATAAAATTGAAAAAAAAAATAGATATTCTTTCTATGATAGTCATAGTTTTCCTATTAATATTTGTATTAATTATTTAATATAATATTTGAATAATAGGGAAAATTGATAATTATAATTAAATAATTTAGCATCAATAAAATCCTTATATTCGAGATTATCAGGATATATTACTATCTTCTCATTTTTAATATTAGCAATTTTATTATCTATCGAACTTCCGTCTTTCATAATAATTTTAACCCTATCATTTTTATTAAATAGATGAATATTATCTATTTTAAGAAAATACATTTCTTCATTTTTATCATATATGACATTAAAAATAGTTGAATAATATTCATCAAAATCTATTACATTATTTAAATAATCATATATATTTATAATCCATCTATTATTATTAAGACTTATTTCATTATAATTTTCTGTTATAGGTTTCCATACATCCCATTTATTTTGAAAAGTTGGTATATATGTATAATTATTATTCTTATTCCCATCATTAATAGATAAGATTATATAAGGGGTTTCATTTTTAATATTCGATGGAAGACATAAACAACATGGATAAATTGAATTTGATTTAATATCAATCGATGGTGTAATCTTAAAATTATTTTTAATTGTATTTATAATAAATGTTTTATAGGTTATATGTTTTTCCTCATTTGTTATTTGTATTTGCGGAATTTTAATATCATCTTTAACAATAGTTGAAGAAATTGGTTGATTTTGAGATGATAATGGAGATGATAATGAAGTTAATTTATCAATATTTTTTCTCGTATTTTCTAATTCTTTAACACGACTATCAATATCAGTCTTAACGGGTTGAGAAAATATTTGATTAATTTTCTTTAAAACTTCTTTATTTAATTCATTAGTAGGTGTTTGATTTTCTTGATAGAAGTTTTTATAAATACTTAAAAAATCTTCTTTCGAATATTGATTTATTCCAAATTTATCATTTATCATTTTTAAAGAAGTTTTATATAATTCTTCAAAATCCATTATGATATTAATTTTATCATTTTATTTTAAGTGTTTTTAAATTTGGTCTAAATATCTTATTTCGCAATTCTTTCATTATTTTATCCTTATAACCTTCAAAATTAACTATTTCATCAAAATCCGCATCTCCATTTTTTCTTAATAATGATATCCATCTGGTTTGAAATGCTATGGAAAACACCCCACATTCAGTAGAACTAAATTGATGTCTATTTTTATTTATTTTAATTACAAATGGTTTTTTAAATATTTTCTCTACTTGTCGCTTAATATCATTAAATACAGGTTTAAGGTCTTTAGGAATATTTCCAGTTGTGCTATCATAATAATAACCTCCATAAGATTTTAATTCAGGATTTAGAACAAAGAAAGAGGATGTCCAATGGGTTCCTTGTTCATTAGCTCTTGATAAATTCGTTATAAAACCTATAAAAGAAATATTAGGATTTTTTGTAATAATATCATTAATATTGATGGGATTTTTAGGAAGTCCAAAATCAATCGAAAAAACGCCAATAAATTTATATTTATATTCTGGTGTATTTTCATATTGAATTAAACATTTTTGAATATCAAAATTTGATAACCATTCGGTAGGATTTGAAACCCAATCTTCGGGTTGTGCTGGTCTCAAATCTTTTTTCTCAACAGGTTTAAGTTCATCCGCAATTTTAGATTTATTTAATTTAAAGGCGATATGTCTAAGAATTTCAGTCCAACTCCAATAAGTATTATCTCTATGAAGATATTTTTTGAATTTTTCATCTAATTTATTAAATAAATCAATTGGTTCTTCATTAGAATTATAAATGATTTTATCGAGAGGTAATAAAGAATTCCAGACATTTATGATAATAATTAATGAATTTTTTGTATAACAAATCTTATTATTATTTGTTAATGCTATAGGACTACAATACTCTAACTCCATTATTTTCTATAAATATGACATTTAAAAATAAAAAATGATTAATATATTAATATTTTAAATTAATATAATGACAGCAATAGGGGATTTACGAACCTTTTTAGATAGTTTTAAAAGTGAAAAAGGGAAACCCTTTTCCAACACCAGTATGGGTGTTCCAAGAGTTTCCGTAAATATTCCTGCTGATTGTTATGATAATTTCTTAAATTTATATGAATTAGCTGTTACTAATGGAGTTCAATTACATTTAACAGAAAAACCATTAGACCCAAGTCCAATTCGTGTAGATTTAGATTTTCGTTTTAGTCCTGATATATCTAGTGATGGTATAACGAAGATTAGAAGGAAATATGAAGATAAAAATATATTAACTATTGTTGATTGTTATTTTAAAATTATTAACACTTATTTAGATGTTAATGAAGAAGATAATATTGCTTATGTAATGGAAAAACCTAAACCAAGTGAATTTCGTGGAAAAATTAAAGATGGAATTCATATCGTTTTCCCTAAAATTATCATTAATAATAATATTCAACATTTTATTAGAACGAAAATATTAGAGAAAGGTATTGATATTTTTAATATACCTGATATATGTTCTTTATATGAAGATATTGTAGATAAGGCTATTATAAGTGCTAATTGTTGGTTATTATATGGAAGTAGAAAACCTGATAATGATGCTTATAGAGTTTCTAAGATTTATAAATATAAGAAAGATGAAGATAAGACATATTTAAATGAATATGAAATAAATGCTAAAGATGAAATTGATTTTATTAGATTATTTTCTATGAGGAAAACTAATGTAAAAGAGAATGAGATTAGTGAAGAAAAGAAGAATGATATTAATGAATATATTCGTCATATCTTACCAATGATGGATAAGAGGAAGAAGGATAAATTGGATAGTAATATTATTTCCAATAAAATTTTGAATATGGTTAAGAATTTTACGAATGATGATGAATATATCCTCGCTAAAGAATTAGTTTGTGAATGTATTTCTCATTCTAGAGCTGAGAAATATGATGATTGGATTAATCTGGGTTGGACTTTGCGAAATATCGATTATCGTCTCTTAAATAGTTGGATTGAATTTTCGAAAATCAGTAGTAGTTATATGGAAGGAGAATGTCAGCAATTATGGAATAAGATGAAAAAAGAGAATTTAGGTATGGGAACTTTGAGATGGTGGGCAAAAGAAGACAATCTTCAAAAATATATGGAAATTATTAATAATCAAGTATTACCTTTGATTGATATCGCTATTACTAGTAATGGAACGCATTATGATGTTGCTAAAGTAGTTCAAGGGATATATAAAGGAGAATATAAGGCGATTAGTGGTAATATTTGGTTTAAATATGATAAGGATAAACATAGATGGATTAGAACGAAAGAAGGATTGAAACTTAAAAAGGAGTTGAGTGAAGAAATTTGTAAGAAATTCCTTGATAGAGCTACATATTTTAATCAAAAAGTGGCATTATCAAATGATGAAGGAGAGAAGGAATTATTAAATAGGAAAAGTGCTAGTGCTATGAAAATTGCTTTTCAATTGAAAAATACTGGATATAAGGAAAGTATTATGAAGGAATGTAAATGTTTATTTGTAGATGAGAAATTTGAGGAATTATTAGATAGTAAGCCTTATTTATTAGGATTTGAAAATGGTGTATATGATTTAAAACTTCATTTATTTCGTGAAGGAATGCCTGAAGATTTCATATCATTTGGAACTGGTAAATATTATATGCCTTATGATGAAACAAGTGAAGAAATTATTGATATTAATGATTTCTTCGCTAAATTATTTACGAATGAAGCTGTGAGAAATTATGTTCTTGATATTCTCGCTTGTGCTATTGATGGTAGTATTATTCAAGAAAGGTTCTATATCTTTATTGGAGAAGGTAGTAATGGAAAATCAAGATTATTAGATTTAATCCAAAAATCAGTTGGAGATTATTATTCAACTCTTCCAATTGCTCTATTAACACAAAAGAGAGCATGTTCTAATTCTGCTCAAAGTGAATTGGAGAGAACGAAAGGTAGAAGATATGCCGTATTATCAGAACCTAGTGAAGATGATAAATTGAATATTGGATTGATGAAAGAATTATCAGGAAATGATAGAATTTTAGTTAGAGGATTATTTAAGGAACCCGTAGAATTTCGCCCACAATTCAAGATGATATTGGCATGTAATCATCTTCCAGAAATTACGGCACAAGATGGTGGATGTTGGCGAAGAATTCGTGTGATTGATTTCAAATCTAAATTCTGTGAAAATCCCAATCCTGATAAGAAGAATGAATTTCCAATGGATTTAGAATTAAGTGAAAAATTGGAAAGATTTTCCGAAGTATTCTTATCAATGTTAATCCATAGACATAAGGAAATTAATCCTATGAAAATTAATGAACCTCGTGAAGTTATTAATTCCACGAATAATTATAAGGATAATAATGATATTATCGGTCAATATATTAATGATAATATCATAGTTGATAAGGATGTGAAAGAAGGAATGAAATTAATGGAATTATTTTCAGAATTTAAATTATGGTTAGCTAATGATAATAATGCTAAAAATAAGAAGATTGATAGAAATCAATTCAGGTCTTATTTTGAAAAGATTTATGGTTCTTATCATCAAACAAAAGGATGGATGGGAATTCGCTTCAAAACCGATGAAGAGAAGGAAAAATAATGATTTAATCTTTTAATAAATTAATAATTTTTTCTCTATTTTCAATTCCTTTCTTTGTTTTTCATACATATATTTTTATAACATTTATCTGTTAATAAAATATCCTCTTTTACCCTCATTAATTTTATTTACAATATAATCTATATTTAATCGAATAAACTAAATGATTATCAATTAAAATATTTTAAAGATATTCATTCCATAAATATACTTGTTTATTTAATTTATTTATTATAAAATCTTAATATATCGTTCATAAAATAAACATTTTTCATAAATATTAAGATTTAATTTATTAGGTTTATTATTTACACACTTGAAGATTTAAAATGAGTCATATTATCAAAATAGATTTTTATCCAATACCTTGAATATGTTGTTTTGAATATTATGAATACAATTATTTTTCAAAAATGACATAATATTTTAATATTATTATTATATAAGATATATATAATGAGTCCGCCGATATTGGATTTGCGTAAATATTATACTGATTATCAATATATACTGAATAATATAGCTGATTATTCTTATTTTAAAGTGGTAAATGATGAAGGTGATAAAAATATTATAAACTGACAGAAGAAGACAAAGAATACGCAATAAATAATCCTCAACAAAATATTAGTATAGTTCTTTTAAATAAATATAATGATGGAGCTGGTCGAATTAATTTACCATCTAATTTATATTTAACGAAGGATATACGGGGGGGGTATAAAAAAATAAAAAAAACATATCTAGTAAAAGAATTGAAGGATATTGCTACAAAAAACAATATTAAAATCACCAAGAAATCAAATGGAAAAAATGTTGGTCTTAACAAGCAAGAATTAACAACAAAATTGGAAAAATTAAAACTGATATAAATATGACTTTATAGAAGAAGAATAAAGAGAATAATAATTATTTTTAGACAGAATATAATAAAATATTCTTACCATAATTGATAATAGACTATATATAAAATTGAAGAGGTGACATAATTCAACCATAGATTCTTGTTATGTTTTTTAAAATCCAAGCAAAACTTGAAACTATGATTGAATTGAAAAAGTTAATAATATTAAAATATCTAGAATTAGACATTACATCACAACATTTAGGTATTATATTACGAGATAATAATATTACAAGAAAAAGAACAAAGTTTGTACTATTTTAAATCTTCAAGGGTGTAAATAATAATTCTATAAAAAATTAAAAATAACTTTAAAATTATTTTTAAGTATAAAAAAAAGAGATATTCATTAATCTTTATAATTGCTGGATGTTTCCTCTACAGAAAACGAAAAACTCATTAAATCTTATTAATTAATTGCTGGATGTTTCCTCTACAGAAAACGAAAAACTCATTAAATCTTATTAATTAATTGCAGAATGTTTCCTATACAGAAAACGAAATCTTTAATTTTAATCGCTGAATGTTTCCTATACAGAAAACGAAATCTTAAATTGCTGAATGTTTCCTATACAGAAAACGAAATCTTTAATTTTTATTGCTGAATGTTTCCTATACAGAAAACGAAATCTTAAATCTTAAATTGCTGAATGTTTCCTATACAGAAAACGAAAACCTATTACTATTTATTATAAATTAAATTATTTTTATATATAAAATTTTAGTATTATATTATTTATAATGTCAAATATTAGTTATACAGAAAACGGAGCGGTTTCTCTTAAAACAACTGGAAATATAATTGTAGATTATTTTATGATGTTTTCAAGAACATTAAATAAGGAATTAAATATTAAATATTTGGAAGAATGTTGGAATATTAATCCATATCAAACATTAGCAATTATTTTTAATGGTAGAGATAGAGTAAATGGAAAGAAGGAAAAAAAGATTTCTAATGAATGTATGCTTTGGATACGTAAAAATAAACCAAATACATATAAATTAAATATTATGAATTATATAAATAAATATGGTTATTGGAAAGATTTAATTTATATTTCTTTTAATTTATATTTATTTCAAGATTATTATGAATTAGAATTATTTGCTAATAAATTAAAAGAAGATATAAAATTATTAAATGAAGATAAAGAAATTTCATTATGTGCTAAATGGGCTCCTAGCGAACATGATAGAAATCATAAAAAAAAGGATTTAGCAATAAAATTAGCATCTCTTTTATATCCAGAAAAAGATAATTATAAAATGGCGAAATATAGAAAGGAATATTTAGCTCCTTTAAGAAAGAAATTAGAAATTACTGAAACTTTTATGTGTAATAAAGAATGGGATGTAATATCATATCCTAATGTTCCAAGTATAGCCTCTAAAAAATATTCAAAAGCTTTTTTGAAACATGATAATATTAGATATTTAAAATATCTCGAAGATGTTCGAAATGGTAAGAAAAAAATAAATATCACCGGTATTCTTCCACATGAACTCTTAAGTTATTATTTCATTAATGATAATGAAAATGAAACTATTGAATTACAATGGAGAACTATTATTGATAATATTAAATCATCGGGAATTTTGAAAAATGCTATTCCTATTATTGATATGTCAGGTTCAATGTTTAGTGCTAGTAATGGAGATATACCTGCTAGATGTGCTATATCATTAGGTATTTTAATTTCATTATGTTGTGAAGGTAAATTCAATAAAAAGATTATTTCATTTAGTGAAACACCTACAATTATTAATTTAAATTCAGTTAGTTTATTTGAATGTTATAAACAACTATTAAAAATACCTGTTGGATATAATACAAATTTTATTTCATGTTCAGAATTGATTATTAATTTAGGAAAAATGTTTTCAATTCAAGATGAAGAAATGCCTAAAAAGATTGTAGTATTAACAGACATGCAATTTGATAAAATAACAGATAATCCTTATGATTTAAATACGACTTATGAACATATAGTTAAATTGTATAAAGATAATAATTATACGCCTCCTAAATTCATTTTTTGGAATTTAAACTCTGATCATAATGAAACTTTCCCTATAAATTGTAATGTCGAAGGAACAGCAATGATTTCAGGATTTTCAGAACAACTTCTAAAAATATTTATGAATTATGATGATTTTAATCCTTTAACAATAGTTGAAGAGATTTTAGCACCATATATTAAAGATATTATTATTGATGATGATGAAAAATAAATATTTTATAAATATAAATGAATTCATTATTGATATATCCACCTCATCATAAATATAAAATTAAAAATTATAGTATTAAATTAGATCTTAAAAAACAAGAATTCGTTGGAACTTTAATATATAGAAAAACTAAGTATTGGAGAGAATTATATGAAATTATTGATTTTATATATATGAATAAAAAGAAATTACCTAAAGGAACATTGTTATATAGATGTTCAATATATAAAGACGCAAAAAAAATTATACTTAAAGATGATAAAAGTAAAGTTATTTATTTTGGTTTAGATTTTGTAATTGCTTTATGGATAGCATTAGAAATAAATGAAAAATCTAAGAAAGATATTAAATGTTATTTACATATTTACGAATTACAAAAAGATATTCCATATAAATATATTTATAGTTTAGGTAATGATGGTGTTCCTATGGAAATAGATCCTATATCATGTTTAAAAAAAGCATGCGTTCATCCTCAAGAAATTTTACATGGTAATGAATGGCTATATGAATGGAATGAATTAGGAACAGAAATTACATTTCCAATAAATAAATTTGATAAAAATAATATAAAACCTTTGAAAACTTTAAAAATAGATATTCAAAAATTGCGGGAAAATAAAAATAAATATATTTATCAATGGAACCCAAAAGAAGCATTAGTATCATGAAAAAAATTAAATCTGGAAATTATCAAAATCCTCAACCTCAGCAATTCAATCATCCTTATCAAAATCCTCAACCTCAACAATTCAATCATCCTTATCAAAATCCTCAACCTCAACAATTCAATCATCCTTATCAAAATCCTCAACCTCAACAATTCAATCATCCTTATCAAAATCCTCAACCTCAACAATTCAATTATAATGATTATATTCAACCAGCATATGATACTACGGCAAATATAGGAATTTTTTATAATATTTTTGGAGTAATTATGTCAATAATAATTGGTTCTATATTTATTTCTATTGGAATAATGATACTTAAAATAAATAAAAATCTGAAAGGAAGAACATCTGGTTCCGTAATTGAAGCAGATTGTGATAAAAGTTCTAAATCTTGTTTATCAACTATTTCATATAATGTGAATGAAGTTAATTATAAAAATAAAAAAAACACTAATATAGTTAATAAAGGTCAAACATTAGAAATATTATATGATACGACTAATCCAAATAATTTTGAAATAAATTATAGTATAAGTAAATATATTGGATGGGGTTTTATTATATTTTCTATATTTATAATCATATTATCAATAGGATGGTTAATATTTTCATTATTATTTAAACCAATTGCTGCCGCCACCGGTGTAGGTGCTGTAGCTGATGTCTTAATTCCTAATTATTAGATGCGATTATAAATAGACTTAAAAGACATTTCTATTATTTTTATTAAAAACAAAATGAGATTTTTTATAGGTGTTATGAGTAAAAATGTAGTTGATAATGTTATTAAATTTGCTACTGAAAGAAATCAAGATATTACATTTATTCCTTCAAGAAGACAAGTAGATTTTGATGGAGGATATGTAAATAATTGGAATACTTCTTCATTTGTTTCTTATGTAAAACAAAGAAATAATAATATTAAAATTGAAAGGGATCATTCAGGAAATTCACAAGGAACATATGAAGATGATGGATATTTATCTTTAGAACATGATTGTAAATATATGGATATTATTCATATTGATCCTTTTAAGAAATTTCAAGATTTTAATGAAGGTCTTAAAGAAACCATTAATATGATTAATTTTTGTCATAATCTTAATAAAAATATTGAATTTGAAATAGCAACTGAAGAAGCTATTCGAAAATTTGAAATATACGAATTAGAAATATTCGTTCAAGAACTTAAAAATCAATTGTCTCCTTCCGCTTTTTCTCAAATTAAATATCTTGTAGTTCAAGCAGGAACAGCATTAAATGAAAAATCAAATATAGGTGTATTTGATGAAGAAAAATTAAAGAATATGATTGCTATTGCCAAAAAATTTAATCTTATTTCTAAAGAACATAATGGAGATTGGGTAGATAATCAAACAATCTTAAAGAAATATAATTGCGGTCTTGAATGTATTAATATAGCTCCTGAATTTGGTGAAATAGAAACATCTATTTATCTCAAATATTTTAAAGAATATGGACTATTCGAAGAATTCTATAATATTTGTCTTAATTCTAATAAATGGAAGAAATGGGTTTCATCTTCATTTATTCCTGAAGAAAATAAAGAAAAACTAATCCTTATTTGTGGTCATTACACATTCTCTTACCCTTCCTTCCTTAAATTAAAAGAACAATTAAATATTCCTATTGATGATTTAATTTCTTCCGCAATTATTACCAAATTAAATGATTTATATGGAATTTTTAGAAATAAAGTTCTAATTACTACAAGTGGAATAGGTAGTCGTTTAGGAAATATTACCAAAATTCTAAATAAATCTCTTATTCGCATTGGTAATAAATTCGCAATATGTCATATCATAGATAAATTTGATTATAAAACAACTGATTTTATTATCACCCTTGGATATAAAGGTGATCTTGTTAAAGAATTCCTAAAAATTGCTTATGAAAATCATAATTTCACTTTTGTAAATATTGATAATTATGATGAAATAGGTTCAAGTCTTGTATATTCCTTATTACAAACGAGAGAATATCTACAAACCCCATTTTTATTTATCTGTTGTGATAGTTTATTTATAGATGAAATTTCTTTTAACGATTTTGATAAGAAGAATTATTTATTTGTTTATAAATCTAATGATAGTTCATTTTATACCTCAGTAAATATTTGTGGAAATGAAATTATTAAAATGAATGATAAAGGTGAAAAAGATTTTGATTATGTTTATACTGGAATTTCATATATTTATGATTATGAAGATTATTGGAAAAATATGATGGATTTATATGATAAAAAATCTTCAAATAAAGAATTAGGAGATATTAATGTAATATCTTCATTACTCTTAACAAATCATAAATTTAATTTTAAAATTCTTAATGAATGGTTTGATATTGGAAATATAAATTCTTATAATATTGCTCTCAAGAAATTTAATTGCGATTATGATATACTTCATAAAGATAATGAGGCAATTTGTTTTATGGATACGAAAGTAATCAAATTTATTAATAATAAAGATAGTAATTTAAATAAAATTAGTAGAGGTTCTTCATTATATCCATTAACTCCTATGATAGTTAATAAAGGTGATTATTTCTTTGCTATGGAATTTATTAAAGGAACTATTCTTTCTAAAATTAAAAATTATGGAGAAATTTATAAACTTCTCAATTGGTCTTATAAAAATCTATGGATAAATAAAGATATAAATCCAAATCATATTGAAACTTGTCATCAATTTTATAAGATAAAAACTTATGAAAGATTAAAGGGGGTTAATTTTAATGATTATGATATTATTAATGGATTATCAGTGGGAACTATAGACGAACTTTTATTAAAAATTGATTGGAATTCTTTGAATACTGATGAATTTTATCAATTTCATGGAGATTTCATACTTGATAATATTATATATTCTAATAATTCTTATAAATTACTTGATTGGCGACAAGATTTCGGAGGAAATATTTCACACGGAGATATGTATTATGATTTGGCAAAATTAAGACATAATATTATTTTTAATCATGATAATATTAATAATGGTCTATTTGAAATTAATGAAGAAAATAATGAGATTAAAGTTGATTTGAAATGTAATTATCTACTTTTAAAACAATTAGAAGATTTTGATAAATTCGTCTTAGAAAAAAATCTTAATCTTAAAAAAATAAAAATATTAACTTCTATTATTTGGTTAAATATGTCTCCATTACATGAATATAATATTTCTAAATTCCTATATTACTTCGGTAAATTTAACTTATTTATATCTTTTATATCATTATAATGGATAAAGTATTATATTTACTTCATACAACATCTCATTTTGATAATAAATTAGATGAATTAAAACCTTCGTCAATTGATGATATTAATGACCAATTCCCAGGGGTATATTTTTCAATAATAACTAAAAATAATTTAGAAGATCAAGAATTATTTTCTAATAAAAATCTATTAATTTTTTCAAAAAGATTATTGGAACAAGAGAATTATCATATAAATATAAGAGATTATAATGGATTTATAAATGAAAAAAATACTTACTATCCTTGGAATTTGAATAAAGCAATTAAAAAAATAAATATGAAAAAAAATACAATTAATGAAATTATATTTCATGATCCAATATCATTCAAATATTTATGTTTGAATATTTCTGTTAATAAAATTAAAATTGATATTGATATTAATAAATTATTACCAAAAATAGAAATTTATAATAATGAAGAACCTGATAAAACTAAAATCCCCTTTTATTGTAATCCATTAGAAGATAATTATTCAGGTATTGATAAATTTAAATTAAGTTCAAAAAAATTTTATAAAAAAATGGCAATATTATGTAATATAAATACAAAAAAATCAAGAGAACAAATAATAGCAGATATTAAAGAAAAAATGGTATATTACTATAACAATAGAGAAAAACAAAATTTATTAGAATTTAAAAGATTATCTATCCAATCTTAAATCATATTTATTTATTGATTTTCTTTGATATTTATTTAAACTATCAATATCATTCTTCAATTCTTTTATCGAAATTTCTAAAAATTTATTCATTTCTACTAATTCCTTTATCGAATTCTTTAATATCTCTATATCATTAATCATTTGAATATAATTAGCATCCTTTAATTCCATTATCGTATTCACATGAATTTCATTCTCCTCTCTCAATTCCTTAATAGTAATATTTAAATATTCATTCGTTTCCTTCAATTCATTAATTATTATTAAATTATAATCCTTTTCAATAGTATTTAACGAATTATCTAAATTATAAATACTATTTATAAAATTATTCATTATTGACGCCATTATAATATAATGTCATTATAATCTTAAATAATGAAATTAATACAAATATAATAATGATATTTGTATTTTCTAAATATTTAATAGTTTCCTTCAAATCCTTAATATCATTCATTTGATTTTCATTAGATTTCTTCAAATCCTTAATATCATTCATTTGATTTTCATTAGATTTCTTCAAATCCTTAATATCATCCATTTGAATTTCATTAGATTTCTTCAAATTATATATATTATAATAAATTAAATCAATATCTATTTTATTATCATTATATTGCCATCTATTATAAGTAGTTTGAATAAGATTTAATAAAGGTTCATTATTTTCAATTATAGATAAAAGATATTTATTAAAAGTATTAATTGATTCAACGTTTAATAAATTAACTTGATTATAATTATTAGATAATCTATCAAATACCTTGTTTTGAATCAATAAAATTATATATTCTAAGAAATTATCCTTATTTATATCTAATCTCAAATGTTTTTCATTATAATTATTAACTATTGATATTAAATTATTTTTACTAAATGAATATATTTCAGCTTCTTCTATACATCTATTTATATTATTAATTAACTTATTTTTAATTTCAATATCATTTGGATTTAATAATGATGTCATAAAAATAAATATTTATCAATTTCTTATATATTATATCTTTGTGTTATCCTTCCATAATCATCTTGAATTCTTACCACATCCCATAATTCATTTGTTGAAGTTTCTAAATATAAACAATCACTAATACCAGTCATTTTATGTATAGTATAAGGTTTAATTGTGATATAATCACCTTCTTTATAATCCTTGAATTCTAATGAATTAATATCAGTTCCAAAAAAAATTCTTAAAATTCCTTTTAATATTACGATTGTCTCTGTCTTTAATTCATGATATTGTGTGCTACATGAATGATTTTCTTTCATAAATAACTTCTTCACTACATAATTCTTATTATATTCAACTAATTCTTCATATCCCCATGGTTTTTCAATCTTCTTTTGATAATCATTAAGATTAAAATTAAGATTATTCATTCCTCCGTTGCGAACTAGATTATATGAATAAGCAGTATTATCAATCCCTTTATCCTTTTTATCATTAATTAAAATTCTATCACCATTAGGAAGACCCATTATTAATTCATCATATGAAATTCCTAGTGATTTTAATTGTTCTATTGTTTGTTCTCTACTACTCTCTTTCCTTCCAGTAGTTAAGATAATTTTATAATTATTCTTATCCCATTCCTTAAATTTATCTAAAACACCATTTAATATCTCAGGAGGTTCTAATATATTCTTAATAATATCTCCTTTATGTTTAAAAATAGTTCCATCAATATCACAAAAAATAGTCTTTGTCATCTTTTTATATATTATATTATTTTATTAAAATAAGAAGTCATTATTAATCTATCTAATTTTAAATAATCTGCCAAAATTCCATAAGTCCTTTCAGACAAATTACAATCAATCTTTTCTTTTATCATCCCTTTTCTTTTATAAACATCCTCCAATTCAATTAATTTTTTAGAATTTTCCTTATTTGCTAAAAATGAAATATGTGCCATCCCTATGATATTCGTTTCCGCTGGTAATTTACTTATAAAATCAAATTTAGTATTTCTATATGTATCTCTTAATCTTTCTAAATCAGTAGAATTCATATCATTATTTGATTGTCCAATTATTGTTGTATAAGGACTATCATATATAATATTTGAAAAATCCCTTATTATATCTATTCCTTCAATTCTAGCTAAAGGAATTAAGCTATCTTGAACAAATAAATATAAATCATAATCATATTTATTTATCGCATATTTCCATGCCCCCGATACATAATTCTTATTTTTCGCATAATCTATAATAACATCTTTTGGAATTTGTTTGAACATCTCAACATCTGTCGAATCACTATCTATGATAATTATATCAAAATCCTTATAAAATATCTTATATCTTTTTACACTCTCTAATAAGATTTCTGTAGGATTTTTTGTAGATATTATTACAACTTTCCTCATTATAGTTAAAAATAAATATAAATTCTTTAAATAATTATGATTAATAAGTATTCTATTTTTCCCTAAATCTTTTTTTGCTGATATACATATTTCCATTTTTAATGATGTAATTAAACGTTTAATTGCTTAAGAATTTCAATTTTTTTCGAAAAATCCTTAATTATAAAAAATGTAATTGCCTTATCGCCTTTTCAAACGAATATTTCTTATTATACTATCACTTATATTATTTATCTTAATAATTAACAAAAAGACCAAAAATTACTAGTCTCCCACCCACTCCCATCTCCCATCAAAACAGAGAACCCGTATCAAAGAACTCATTGATAGTCTTAATCTCCAAACTCTCAATGATAGATGATATATCATCATTGGAATTCAAGAATTCAAACATAACCAAATTCGCCCAGTGATTGTAATAAATCATTTCTCTCGCAATTGATAAGAGCTCAAACGGGTGTGATAAGGCAACATCCAGACGCAACTCCTTATAGAAGGATAGATCGACTTGATAGACTGACATTTCGCACATTGTTTTTGGTGATTACTCGCTCTTTGTAGTAATAATAATTAATTTAACTATCCTTAATCATTTTTACTTATTTTTCTTTAATTTCAATACAAATTTATTGAAATATTTTCATAAATTCATCCATATTCTTTGTTCCCATACTTAAATTACATGTTTGGCAAATAGGTTTAAGATTTGATAAAATTGTTTCACCTCCTTTACATTCAGGAATAATATGACCACAATGAAATGACATTTGAATTATATCAATAGTTTTACAACATAAACATTTATGTTTCCCTATTTCAAGTCCAATCCATTTATCCCATACCTGAATTTTTAAAGCAATTGGAATATAAATTTTCTTAGGTTTAGGAAGAGTTGATTTAGGAGAAGGTTGAAGAATAGGTTTAGGAGAAGGTGGAGGAATAGGTTCAAGATAAGGTGGAGGAATAGGTTTAATGGGTTTAGGAGAAGATGGAGGAGTAATAAATATATTTTCTAATAAATTCTTTATTTCTTTTAATAAATCACTATTATAATAATCTTTAATTATTTCAATAAATTCATATATATTTTTAAAATTGTTAAAATAAATTACTTTATTCTTATTCGATATATGAAAATTAATTACACAAATATTTTTAAGTTTAAAATCTTTAATATAAATATCAAAGAATTCTTCATAATATTTATCTTCTTTATCTCCAACCAATTCTAATAATTTATTTAATATTTCTTTTTTTAATAATAATGGATAATCATTAATAAAATTCGTAATATTCTTAAATATCTCTTTAGACATTTTATGATAAATTCATCATAAAATCTAAAAATCATTTTTTATAAATTATTTATTCTTTCTTTAAGATCTTTGACTATTCTTGCTAATTCTTGTGTAGCACAAATATTTAATGTATATAAATAACTTTTATCTATTATATGAAAATCTTTAACTAGTCTCCCATATATAAATATATCATTATCTACAATATTTTTATCTATCTCTATTCTATCATTATCCTTATTTATCACATTCACTTCATATGAATTATCCTTCGTATATATCTCCAAAACATCTCCTATTTCTATCTTTTTCAAATCTTCCTCATTTAAATTAATCATATTCCCATCTTTCTTAACTAATTTAAATATATCTGGAATAAATTTCGTTGTTAATTCTGTCGCTTCTGGTAATATATCTCTTACTTGTTGTGCTATAAATCCATAAACATTCGAATTAGTTCTTTTAATATTATCAATATATCCATATATCTTTGGTTCAACTTTTAAGATTTTTTCTAAAGAACTTACATCATCAATATTAGAAATATTTGTTTTAATTCTCTTATCACTTAAAGCATAACTATTTTTACTACAAATAATATTATCATAAGTTTTTAATGAAAAATTAGTATGTTCTGGTATATATCCATTTGAATATGATAGAGTATTTACATTTGTCGCAAAATATGCTCCTCCTTCAGTAATAATAGTTCCAGAATTTCCTTTAATATCTAAAGAATTATTGATAGAAATAACATTTGAACTGAAAATTAATTGATTATTATTATTCGTAAATAAATATATATTTGATTCTTGTAATAATAATGAATTTTTATTATTATTAGTATATGATAATAATTCTAAATCATTATTTGAAGTTCTAATAAAAGGATTATTGAAATTTGATGAATAAGATGAAAAATAATTAGTTGGATAATTAATCAATGCCGTATAAATATTAGTAGTATTATATAATTCTTTAACTTGATTTGGAGATAATTCAAAATCATATATACGGAAATCATCTATATTACCTATTATTCCATAATTAGTTGGATTTTTATCAATACCTAATAAATAAATAAGGTTAGTTGATGATAATTCTGGAAATATAATTTTAGATTCATTATTACATACTAATATATTATTAATATAAATATTCCAAACTCCTATTGGAGATATAGTCCATATTATATGTTTCCAATTATTATCATATATATTAGCATTATATTGAAATGTATAAATTGCTTCTTTAACGATTTCAAAATAAACTGCATTTGTTATAGGAGTATCTGTTCTTATTTGAAGACGATAAGTAGAATTATTATAATAAGGTGAAGCTACTATAAAATTTCCAAAATATAAAATTCTATTATTAACAATCGAAGAACTACTTAATTTAACCCAAAAAGAAAATGATAAACCATTTATTGAATTTAATGAATTTAAATATGTTTGTGGTATAACATTATTTGAAATAACAGCGTATTTTTGTCCTGAAGTAGTAGTAGGATTATTAAAATAAATAGAACCATTACCTTTAACATAATTAACATTATCAAAAGTAGCTCCATTATTAGTTAAGTTATATCCATTTCCACTACTATCAACTAACATTTGAGTTGAACTATCATCAAATTTATACCAAATAATAGGATTAATGATATTACTATTCGCATATGTTATTAATGGGAAATCATCTGTTGATGATATATAATTAGTTCCTCTTGAAATAGAATTTCCATTAATTATAAAATTAATTTTTGAATTCTCATATAATTCTTGAATTTGCGATTGAGATAATTCTATTCCATTATAAATTCTAAAATCATTATAAAAACCATTTGTAGAATAACCAGCAACATTTAATAATCTTCCTATACAAATAGTTGTTCCATCTTGAGCTAATTGAGATGGTGATGTATCACCTCCTATAAAAACACCATTTCTATATATCTTCCTTGATTTTGTTGTAAAATTATAAGTATATGTAATAAATACCCAATTATTAACATCATTTGGATATTCTGGACTATTATAATCATTTGAAAAAAACCCAAAAAAATATGTGTTTGCTGTATATATTCCATAACCAATCATTAACATTTTATTAGAATCATTAATATTACCAAATGATGAAATAAAAGCATTACTATTTGATTTCGCATATTGCCAATATGAAATACTAAAATTTTTTCCTGAAAAATCTATACCATTAGTTCTTGTTAGATTATTAGTAGTATTAAAAGAACTTGCTGATGTTCCTTTAACACCAGATACTAATGAAACATTTCCATTATTAGTTAAATGATATCCATTACCACTACTATCTAATCCAATATTAGATGGATCCTCAAATTTATACCAAGCTGTTGGATTAATTTTATTTTTTTCTTCTTTATTTAATATATTATAATCTGTTCCATTATTAAATAAATAATTATTTATAAGATTATAATTACTAATTTCTTTTAGAATTTTTATAATTATTAATCCACTTCCACCAGCTCCTCCACTTCCACCAGCTCCTCCATTTCCATCTCCTCCGCAACCAAATGATTTAGAACCAGAAGGTGAAGCATTAGTAGCTCCTAAACCTCCCAATCCTATTATTTGATTAGTTCCTGTTAAATTATAAGTAGTTTTTATTAATGACGAACCTCCATCTCCTCCTCTTAAATTAGTTCCATTATTTCCAGATGATATATATGAATATACATTATTCCATTTTGTTAATGCTAAAGATTGATTATTTATATTATAATAACTACCTCCTCCAGAACCTCCTGAAGAAATATTTGTAATAGAAGAAGAAGATGATGATGATGTTGATTGATATAATGAATATCTAATAATAACTACTCCTGAACCACCAGCACCACCGACACCATTACCATTTGTTGAAACATTAAAACCTCCACCACCACCACCTCCGCCAGTATTTGCTGTTCCGTTTGCACCTGCTCCTGAAACACCATCACTAATTCCACCATCACCGCCTCCTCCAAGACCTCCTGTAGTTCTTCCATAACCAGTATTAATTAAACCACCACCACCTCCTCCAGCATAATAAGTAGCCGTTCCTGTTATAGAAATTTGTCTTCCTATACCTCCATTTCCACCTCTTATTCTTGAAGATTCGATAGTTGAACTAAAACCATCACCACCTGCTCCACCACCACCACCACCAGACCAATATGCAGCTCCTTCATTACTACCTTTACCCATACCACCAGCAAAACCGAAAGTAAGTCCGGAAACCCTATTTGCTATATTAGTATTAACAGGATTACCACCAGCATGTATAGAATTACCACCACCACCACTTCCTGAACCACCACTTAAACCACTTATAATAGCTTGATTACCTATACCACCAGCTCCTCCTTTTGCTAAATAAATAGTAGTTCCATATAAGATAATTGATGAATCACCTCCATTAGAAGCTGTAAAAATATTTCCAGCACTACCATTACCAATATTAATATTATAAGTTCCGCTATTTAAAGAAATGTTTGTTTGATAAATAAGTGCACCAGCTCCACCACCAGAACCATGTCTATTTGCTCCACCACCTCCTCCACCAACGACTAATATATCACAAATCATATTTTTATTAATAGTAAAAGTTCCATTAGAAGTAAATAAGGCGTATCTAAAATTATTATTATCAGATACTATATTTATAGTATTCGCAGAACCAGTTATAATAACATTTATTATTTCTTGTCTTAAAATATCAATTCTTCCATTATAAAGTTCTAGAGCTTGACTTGAAGTTAATACTCGATTATAAATTCTAAAATCATCTATATTACCTGATAAATATCCATCACTACTAATTAACGATTTTCCTAAACTATTACTTGTAAAACTAATATTCTCTATATTAATATTTGTTGGTAATGTTGCTGTGAAAGACGCTATTATACCATCAATATAAACAACCCAACTTCCAGTATTATTAATAGTCCAAACTATATGATGCCAACTACCATCTATATAATTATTTGTTGTTATTCTATTTCCGCTATTCGCATTTTCAAAACATAATGTATTATTTTTCGCATGTCTTGCTATTAATATCCATTTAGGAGTTCCAGAATTACCATTAGAAAATTCAAATAACCTTGGATAATTACCAGTATCAGTTGTATTCATTCTAAACCATAAACAAAAAGATATACCATTAACTGATTGGATACTATATAAATTAATTGAAGGAATAGATAAATATTGAGATGAAGAATGATTGAAATTTACTGAACCATTACCTTTAACAAAATTATTAGTATCATAAGTAGCACCATTATTAGTTAAATTATATCCATTACCACTACTATCTAATAACATTTGAGATGAACTATCATCAAATTTATACCAAGAAATTGGATTAATAAAACTATCATTAATTTCTCTGCCAAATAATTGTAATTCTGAAAAATTTAATATATAAGCATTAGCATCTCCTCCAACTAATTTATTAATTGTAAAACCAATATATAAATAAGATATTGAAAATGTTGTAAATATTTTTTCATAAAAACCAGATGAATAATTAGTACTTGTTAAAGCATTTGAAGGAATATCATTTGATGCTTCTAATATTTCGGTGAATGTAATACCATCATTTGAACCATAACATTTCCATAAAGCTGGACTTCTTGATTGATTTGAAGAACGTGGATAAAAAATAAACTTACTTAATATAATTGAAATAGGAAGTTTTATAATTATCCAATCGCCTAGATAATCAGGTCTTATATAACTAGATTTATTATAATTTCCCGATGGTTGAGTATAAGTTGATTGATTTACAGATTCTGTCCAATGCGCTCCTTCACTATCACTATTATTAAAATTAAATAATAATTTTTTTCCATTAGTAGAACGATAAACACTTGAAGAATAAATATTATAAGTTCCACTTCCATATCCATTTGAATATGAATTAATTGTTATAGTTTCTTTATAATATGTTGTAGGATTAATACCTATTAATTCACCAGAATTTTCAGCTTCATCTGTTGAACTATCATATACCTTAGGAGGATATCGTCTTTCCTCTTTCAAAATAGGATAGGATTTATCAATATCTCTATTATATAATTGATTAACTTGAGCTTGTGTTAATACTAATCCTGAATAAATTCTAAAATCATCTAAAAAACCTGATAAATAACCATTATTAGTATTAAATCCTCTTCCAATATTATAAGTTTGATTAGCACCACTATTTAAAGATCCGTGTGTAGTTGTTCTTGAAGCAGTTAAAATACCATTAATATATGCTATTTGTTGATTATTTGAGACATTATAAGTACAAGTAATAAAATTCCATTTATTTAAATGATTTGATATTGGAATTTCTAAATCATCATTCCAAAAAACAAATGTAAAATTTGTAGCTGTTCTATAACCAATAACTAATATTTTACTTGTTTCTTCTCTTATTGAATTATCCTTCCCATAAATGAAATTTTCAACTACATTTGTTGGATAAACCCAGAATGAAATACTAAAACTTTTAGCATTTAAATTAACACCTGTTCCAATTAAATATCTACTATTAGCACTAGCAAAAGATGCTGAACCAGTTCCATAGACATTAATACTTGTATTATAAGCAACGGAATTAGTATTAGTTAAATTAAATCCATTACCAGTACTATCAAGTCCTAGATTAGTAGCATCATCAAATTTATACCATGCTGAAGGAATAATATCATTATTATTAACATCTTTTAAGATTGGATAATAATTATCAGTAATACTTAAAATATTTGATTTAAGTAATGTTAAATTTCCAGTTAATTCATAATTATCTATAAAACTATTTAATTTAATCATATTATCATCGCTTAAATGTGTATCATAAATGATAACTACAGATAATGCCCAATCACTTCTAGTAGTTGAACCATTTGTATCATTATTAATACCTAATCTATAAGAACCTCCGCCTGTTCCTCCTGTAGCATCTCCTCTTCCTACCCCATTTGCTATGATATTATTAGGAGTTGCACCACTATTCTTTCCAATAATACATAACCAATCAGTTTTATTAGTTATAAAATTAGTTTGAGGTGTTTTCAATCCATTAAAATTTGCTATTCCTGTTACTCCATTATCTGTATTATTATATTCATGTCCTAAAAACCAATTACCATCAGAACTTGTTAATATTCTCCCTCTATAAGTTTCTCCTGTATATCTTTGTAATCCCAAAATAGTGAAATTGGATGGAATACTTCCAGCAGGCCAAGAAATTGTTGCACCAATTCCTCCAGATATATAAGTAATAGCACCAGTAGCCCCATTACCAATTCCTGTTGTTAATGTAATATTTCCAGCTGTTGTAGCATGTCTTCCATTACCTGAACTATCAAGAAGAGTAGTTACAGACCAATCATTAGCAAAATAAAGACCCCATGGTTTTATAAGAGGTCTTTCGACATTTCTATTGCCAAATTCTATATTACCTTTGTTAAAATTAATATCATAAATTCCTGAATTAAACAATTTATTAGTATAATTAATTAATAATGAAGATCTATTTAATAAATCAATAGTTAAATTTGTTCCAATTAAAGAAAGAGAATTAATATATGATATTAAAGTAGAAATATTTCCATTTCCTCCTCCTAATGCTTTAAATAATTCAATAGTTCCTTTAGTAATTTTACTTATACGACTAGTAATATTATCTGAACTTGTTCCTACTATTAAATTATAAGAACCTTTTTCAAAAAGATAATTAGGTTGATAAATAACTTCACCAGCACCTCCACCTCCTGCTAAAGCACCAGCACCTCCTTTACCACCAGCACCAACAACAAGAACATCACATAATAAATCTCTATTAAAATTAATAATTCTATCAATATTAAATTGATAATAACCATAAGAATTATTTATAAGATTATTAGTAATAGTTGGTGTTGTAGATATACTACTTACTTGATCAAATTTTTCTAAATTTAAAATTTGATTACTATTAATACTAATATTACTAGTAAAATTCAAATCTCCTCTAATATCTAATGAATTTGTTGGATTTGTTGATGTTCCAATACCTACATTTCCTAAATTAAAATATGTATTTGTCATTAAATATTCAATAACTACTAATCCATTTTCTCCATCAAATAAACCAGCATTAGCACCTAAACTTATACCCGGTTGATAATAAGTATTTGTATATGCTTGTGATATTCTTGTTCCATTTACTTGAGCATCTGGTATAATCGTATTTGTTAATGTATAACTAGCAGTATTTAAATATGAAGAACCACCTCCTCCAGCAGC
>Ga0207934_1000016_pt1 | contig 61358 bp, 61 predicted proteins | sample LakMenE22Apr09ns_FD_150724 | JGI IMG/M metagenome (GOLD analysis project Ga0207934, IMG submission 150724) | Freshwater microbial communities from Lake Mendota, WI - 22APR2009 deep hole epilimnion (SPAdes) | ecosystem: Environmental > Aquatic > Freshwater > Lake > Epilimnion/Euphotic zone ... | reverse complement strand
ATTTTAATGTTAGCTCATTTTTTAATGATTCGAAAACAAGGAATTTCAGGTCCTTTATAATTTTTTGATCTTTTTTACTAAGAAAGTATTTTTTTATTTTCCCAAATTATTAACAAAATTATTAAACAAAATAAAATCTTATGTCTGTTATTAAAAAACCCGATTTATCTGATCCAAAATTAAGAGCAAAACTAGCAAAAGGAATGGGTCATAACTATTATGGTGAACCAGCATGGCCAAATGATCTTCTTTATATTTTCCCTGTTGTAATTTTTGGTACATTTGCTTGTGTAATTGGTTTATCTGTTTTAGAACCATCAGGTTTAGGAGAAAAAGCAAATCCTTTTGCAACTCCTCTTGAAATTTTACCTGAATGGTATTTATTTCCTACTTTTAATCTTTTACGTGTAATTCCAAATAAATTATTAGGATTAGCTTCAATGGCTGCTGTTCCTTTAGGATTATTAACAGTTCCTTTTTTTGAAAACGTTAATAAATTTCAAAATCCTTTCCGTCGTCCAATTGCTTCTGTTGTTTTTCTTGTAGGAACTTTTGTTGCAATTTGGTTAGGATTTGGAGCAACAATGTCTATTGATAAAGCAATTACGTTAGGATTTTTTTAAAAAATAAAAAAAGATCTTTTTTTGTATAATTAATTTAAAGTTGGCTCTGTAGCTCAGTTGGTTAGAGTGGGGGACTCATAAGCCCTAGGTCGCAGGTTCAATTCCAGCCGGAGCCATCTTTAAAAAATTTTATTAAAAAATCTCCAGAAAACCAATCGACGGAGAGATGGCTGAGTGGTCTATAGCGATAGATTGCTAATCTATTGTAGGTTTTTTATCTACCGAGGGTTCGAATCCCTCTCTCTCCTGCACTTAAAAAGTTTAACTGGACGAAAAAAGTTTTTCTTTGTACATTTAGAAAAAGGGATTGTAGTTCAATCGGTTAGAGCACCGCCCTGTCACGGCGGAAGTTGCGGGTTCGAATCCCGTCATTCCCGATTAATTATTTAATTATTTTGTTCTTACTTTTTTATTACTATAATAATAATTAGTTAATCTACTAGCCTAAATTTTTTCTAATTTTAAATATTATGGAAATTAAAATTCAATCTTTTTTTAATATTAAAAAAACTTTTTCTATCTTCTTTTGTTTTTTCTTTTTCTTAACAAGTAATCAAAAAATTGTAAATGCAGATTTTAGTGCACTAGTTCCTTGTAAAGAATCGTCTGCTTTTCAAAAACGATTAAAAACTTCAGTTAAAAAATTAGAAAATCGATTAAAATTATATACTCCAGAAAGTAAAGAGTCTATTTTTTTAGTAAAAGAAATTGAAGCAACAAAAGCTCGTTTTCTTCGTTATGGAGATTCTAATTTACTTTGTGGAAAAGAAGGATTACCTCGAATTATTGCTAGTGGGCAATGGGATCATGCCAATGAATTTATAATTCCTGGAATTTTATTTCTTTATATTACAGGTTGGATTGGTTGGGTAGGACGTAAATATTTACGTTATGCGAGTGGGACAGAAAATTCTTTTGAAAATGAAATTATTATTAATGTTCCGATTGCTTTATCTATCATGAATTCTGGATTTTTATGGCCAGTGGAAGCTTGGAAAGAATTTACAAGTGGAGATTTATTAGCATCAGATGAAGATGTAACTGTTTCTCCTCGTTAAAAAATTGATTAAAATTTTTCTTTTATTAAAAAATAAAAACTTTTTTTAAAAAACTTATGAATTATTTTCTTAAATATCTTTCAACACCTCCTGTTTTATTAACAGCATGGTTAAGTATCACTTCAGCTTTTATTATGTTTATTAATTATGTTTATCCTGATCCACTAACTTTTCCAAATTTTTAAATTAATTATTAAAAATGAAAAACGTTCAAAGACATTTTTGAACGTTTTTCGTTTTTAATAATTAATCTTCTTCTGCTTCTGAAGTTGATTTTTTTAATTCAGGTGTTAAAAAATCAAATAAAGAAGATTGTCTACTATCGTATAAAATATCCATTGCAGTTAAAGTGGAAATATATTCTCGAGCAATTGTTCGTAAATCTTTTCCGGTTAATTCTTCTGAAATAAGTAATTGATCGACAATTCGTTCTCCACCTGGCCGAATTATTCGTAAAAATGCTACAATTTCATTATATGTAATATCCATAAAATTTGTAGTAAAATTATCGATAATATTATTTAGTTCTTTTTTAACATCACTTCCTAAATAAAATAAATTACGCAATTGAGCTTCTTGTTTTAATTCTTGTAAACGAGTCATAGCATAACGTAAAACCATAAAACGAACTGTTCTTGTTAATTCAATTAAGTCCATTTGTGCACCAACGGTATACTCACTTTTTCCATTTACAATTTCTTCTGCAGCTCGACCACCAATTGAAACTAAAATTTGATTAAGAAAAATATTTCTGGAATTATATTGACTTGCAGAAGGAATTGTCCAAGTTGTTCCTTGTGTTTCTCCTCTTGGAACTAGCGTCAGTTTTTCAATTCCATCTTCTTCATTAATTAAACTACCAGCAAATGCATGTCCCATTTCGTGAAATGCAGTAAGTTGACGAGATTTTACTCTTAAAAGTTGTTTTCCTTCTAATCCAATTACAAGACGATCAATACTTAAACCTATTTCATTCATTGTAATCGTTGGTTTTCTTTTACGAGTTGCTAAAATAGCTGCTTCATTTAAAACATTTGCTAAATCAGCTCCAGAAAATCCAATTGTTCTTTGAGCAATCATCATTAATGAAACGGCTGGATCTAATTTTTTTCCACGGGCATGAACTTTTAGAATTTCTTGTCTTTCTTTTAAATTTGGATTATTAATTGTAATTTGTCGATCAAATCTTCCTGCTCTTTTAATAGCTGGATCTAAAATATCAATTCTATTGGAAGCTGCCATTACAACAATTCCACTACTAACTTCAAATCCATCCATTTCTGTTAAAATTTGGTTTAAAGTTTGTTCTCGTTCGTCATTTCCTCCTCCCATACTACTATTTGTTGAACGAGCTCGTGCGATTGAATCAATTTCATCAATAAAAATAATGGAAGGCTGTAAAGCACGTGCTTTATCAAATAATTCTCTTACTCTAGCAGCTCCTACTCCAACTAATAATTCTACAAATTGAGAACCCGAAACTTTTAAAAAAGGAACTCCAGCTTCCCCTGCTACAGCTTTAGCAAGTAAAGTTTTTCCTGTTCCTGGAGGACCTCCTAAAAGAACTCCTTTTGGAACAGTAGCTCCTAATTTTCCAAATTGATCAGGAGCAGTTAAAAAACGAATAACTTCTTTTAATTCCTCTTTTGCTTCTTCATTTCCAGCTACATCATTAAATGTGACTTTTGTGTCTGTAATTACTTGAACAATATTTGCATCTAAAGCTGTAAATTCACCAAAAGGATCCAAAACATCAACAGTTGGATCATAAATTGTTTCGGAAATTGTTTCCCATACTTTTTCAAGAATAGATAAAATTTTATCTGTTAGAAAAATTGTGAAAATAAAAAAAATAATAAAAAGTTCGACAGAAAGCTGATTAGCTTCTAAAAGTTCAAAAAAATTTAATTCATTTATATCTGATACTATCATAAAAAATTTTCTATTTTTAATATTTTTTTTTAAAAAACTTTAATATTTAAGCTTAAAAACTAATTTTTAAAAGATTTCTTTTTGCTTTTTTATTATCTTAATGAATATTTTTATACTTACCTTAATAGAATATTCTAAAAATCTATTAAAATAAGAAAGAAATTATAAATAAATTTAACACTTAAAAATTTATGTTAAAAAAAGGATCGAAAGTACGAATTTTAAGAACAGAATCTTACTGGTTTAATAAAGTAGGAACTGTAATTAGTGTTGAAAAATCTGAAACGATACGATATCCAGTTGTAGTTAGATTTGATTCCGTTAATTATAGTGGAACTAATACAAATAATTTCTCTTTGTCGGAATTAAATTCTTTTTAAAAAAAGTAAAAAGAATGGAGGGATGTTTTTATATCCTTTCATTCTTTTTTATTTTTTAAGTTTCAAGAGCACTCCAATCAACATCAACATTTTCTAAAATTAAAGAAGAATTATAAATTTGAAGAATTATTAGTAAAAAAACTAAAAATAATCCCATAAATAGGCCCATAATAGGGGTTGTTCCCCAATTAGGCGCTACTTTTCCATATTCAATATTTAAAGGTTTAAGGATTTCTCCTAAACGAGTTTTTAAAGCCATAATTTCAATATAGTAATGTCTAATTAGTTAAAAATTAATTTCACTGTAGTTGCTTAAAGAAGAATATTAACTATGAATTTTGATACTGCACTTCTTGCTTTTGGAATTTCATCTCTTGCTATAGGTGTGACATTATTAACTATCTATAGCTCTTTTGGTCCAGGTTCTGAAAATTTAATTGATCCTTTTGAAGAAGATGATGATTAAAAATTATCTTCTAATTAACGAATAATTTTTGGTGTTTCACGGAAAAAAACAGCAAAAAATAATACCATTAAAGTACCAATCAATAAGAAAGTATAAACTAAAGCTTCCATAAATCTTTTTTTTTTTTTAGTTTTAAATTGTTATTTCGTTGGTAACGAAATAACAACGAATTTTTAAGAAAAATAATTATTATTTAAGAAAAATTAAACTGTTCCTTTACGTGGTGTTGTTTTATCTCCAATTTTTCTAAATGCACCAAATTCAACTTGTTCTGTTACTTCAGGCCCAATACCTGTAAAAACATCACGGAAAATTGTTCTAGCACCATGCCATAAATGACCAAAGAAAAATAATAAAGCAAAATTAGCATGACCAAAAGTATACCATCCTCTTGGACTGCTTCTAAATACACCGTCTGATTCTAAACTTGTTCTATCAAATTCAAAAACTTCTCCTAATTGAGCTTTACGTGCAAATTTTTTAACTGTTGGAGCATCTTTAAATGTTTGACCATTTAATTTTCCACCATAAAAATTAACAGTAACTCCAACTTGTTCAATACTATATTTTGATTCTGCACGTCTAAAAGGAATATCTGCACGAATAATTCCATCTTTATCAACAAGAATAACAGGGAATGTTTCAAAGAAAGCAGGCATTCTACGAACAGTAAGTTCACGACCTTCACGATCTCTAAAAATCGGATGTCCTAACCATGCTTCCGCAATTCCATCTCCTTTATTCATCGGACCTGAACGGAAAAGTCCACCTTTTGCTGGATTATTCCCAATATAGTCATAAAAAGCTAATTTATCAGGAATTTGAGACCAAGCATCTGTTTCTGAAAGATTTTGACTTACTGAAGTTTCAACACGTCTTTCTATTTCTTGTTGGAAATATCCACTATCCCATTGATAACGAGTTGGTCCAAATAATTCAATTGGAGTTGTTGCTGAACCATACCACATTGTTCCTGAAGTTACAAAAGCTGCCCAAAAAACAGCTGAAATACTACTTGAAAGAACTGTTTCAATATTTCCCATTCTTAAAGCACGATAAAGTCGTTGTGGAGGTCGAACTGTCAAATGAAAAATACCAGCAATTATTCCCAACGTTCCAGCTGCGATATGATGAGAAGCAATTCCTCCTGGATTAAAAGGGTTAAATCCTTCTGGTCCCCAAGATGGAGCTACAGGTTGAACTCTTCCAGTTAAACCAAAAGCATCTGAAACCCAAATTCCTGGTCCAAATAATCCTGTTACATGGAATGCTCCAAAACCAAAACAAAGGAAACCTGATAATAAAAGATGAATTCCAAAAATTTTCGGTAAATCTAATGCTGGTTCTCCTGTTCTTGGATCTTGGAATAAATCTAAGTCCCAATACACCCAATGCCAAATTGCAGCTAAGAATAATAAACCTGAAAGAACAATATGAGTTAAAGCAACACCTTCAAAACTCCAAATTCCTGGAGTTGTTGAACTTTCTCCTGTAATTGTCCATCCTCCCCATGATTCAGTAATTCCTAATCTTGCCATAAAAGGCATAACAAACATTCCTTGACGCCACATTGGATTAAGAACAGGATCTGAAGGATCAAAAATTGCTAATTCATAAAGCGCCATAGAACCTGCCCAACCAGAAACTAAAGCTGTATGCATTAAATGAACAGCTATTAATCTTCCCGGATCATTTAATACAACGGTATGAACACGATACCAAGGTAAAGCCATCTTTTCTTTTTTTCTTTCAAAATAAATTAAATTAATCCTTTCTTAACTCTCTTATTCTTTTTCTAAAACCTATTTTTAAATATAATTATACTTTATTATAAAAGAAAATAAATGTCTTTTATAAAAAATTTTAAATTTATAAAGCTTTTTTATAAGCTAAATAGGCAATAACAGCAGGACCAATTGAAATAATTAAAAATGTCGAAACTAATTGACCTATTACATTGAAATTCATAGAAAAAAGTTTTTTTTATTCATCATTTAATACACTCTAAAAAAGAAAATATCCTTTATAATTCTTATTTGTAAGTAAGGGTCACTAACTCAATGGTAGAGTACTCGGCTTTTAACTGATAAGTTCTGGGTTCGATTCCCAGGTGACCCAAATTTCTCCTTTAATTTTCTAAAAAATTTTTACTATAAATTGTTTTTCTAATAAAGAAAAATAATATTTTTCATTTTTTATTTGGTTAGAAAACGTTGCAAAAAAACTACATAAATTTGAAATTAGAAGTAAATCCTTTTGAGACGAAATCTTTTTAAATTCTAATAAAGAAAAGGGAATTTTCCCTTCTTTTTTTAAATAGAAAAACAAAAATCGAAAAAATAATAAATTTTTTTGAGTAGAAAGTTTAAAAATTGTTTTTATCTTTAATAAAGAAAAAATATTTTTTATATAATTTAATAATAATTTTAAAAGAAAAAAATTTACTAAAAATATAATGCTAAAATAAATTATAGCTAAAATTAATTCTGTACACATTTTTTATTTTTAATTCTATATATCTATATATAATAAGTCGAAATTTTAACAAAAATAAATTTTTTCAATTAATTAAAAAAATATAAGTTGACAAATAAAAAAAAATTTGCTACTATTTTTATCATATCGTATTAGCCCCCATCGTCTAGTGGCTTAGGACGCTTCCCTTTCACGGAGGTAACAGGGATTCGAATTCCCTTGGGGGTATTATTTTGATTAAATTAATAATCAATTCTTTTTAAAAATAATTTTCTAATCGGGATGACAGGATTCGAACCTGTGACTTTCTGCTCCCAAAGCAGACACGCTACCAAACTGCGTTACATCCCGTACATAACTTATATATAAAGAATCTATATAGTAAATGTCAAAAGAAAATATTTTTGCTTTTAACTTACTTTTTTTAAAGATAAAATAGAAAAATTTTCTGATGATTTTAAAAAACAAGAAATAAATCTTCAATTACTTATTTTGAAAAAAATAACGACGGTTTTTATGAAAAAGAAAAATCTTTTTTTGAGAAGTTTTAAGAAAGAAGTTTGCTTTAAATTATTAGAAACTTTACTTAGTCTAAAAAATTTTGTCACGAAAATAGATTTGAGTATATCGATGAATTGTTGATTTTTTAAATAAAAATATGATAAAAAAGTATTTGTGTTTCTATCCCAAAAATTAGAAAAATCCGTAGCTTTTAGGTGCACTGTGATCCACTGATATCTAATAATGGTTTTTAAAAAAGAAAAGCTAATTGCAAAACTTATTGAAAAATATTTCTATGAATAATATTTTGCTATTTGATTTAATTAAATTTTCATGGTAACTTAAAGGTAACTATAAATTATAAATACCTTTAAATTAAATTTTTAACTTTGGATTCAAAATTTAGATAAGAAAAAATTACTAAGTGGTAAGAATAAAAAGGTAGAAAGTCGTTAAAAGATAATAAAAGAGTGAATTAAATGATGAATTAAAAAAATTTAGAAAAGAATGGCTTTTTTAAAACGATGGAAAAATAATTGGGAATTAAAATCTTTAACTTATGATGAATTATTTAATGTTATTGTAGAAGTTGTTACAAAACAATTAGAAGATGTTGAAAAAGAAGAAGTAAAATTAACTGCTAATTTAACTCTTGATTATGAAGCTGATTCTGTTGATGTAGTAGCAATGCTATTGTATCTTGAAGATATGTTTAAAAATGCATCACAAACTACACGTACAGTTGTTCCTACAGATAAATTAGGACAAATTGGATTAGTAGAAGATATTTTTGATATTATTTATGAAGTATTGGTAGGGATTGAAAGTAAAATGGATGTCTTTATAAAAATTCAACCTGATTTTGATGCATTAGAAAAACGTCAAAAAATTGGAGAATTATATCCAAATTCAAAAGAATAAAATAAATTAAAAAAGAGTTATTTTAACTCTTTTTTAATTTATTTTAAAATTATTTTTCCACCTGCAGTTTCAATTTCTTTTTTAATTGTCTCGCTTTCCTCTTTCGAAATTCCTTCTTTTAAAACTTTTGGAACATTATCAACAATTTCTTTAGATTCTTTTAATCCTAATCCAGTTACATTTCTAACAATTTTTAAGATAGCAATTTTTTTATCTGCTGGAACACTATCTAGAATTACATCAAATTGAGTTTTTTCTTCAACTGCTTCAACTACTGTTTGAACTGGAAGAACAGAAACTGCTGAATTTGAAACAGAAATTGAAGTATCCACCCCAAAAACTTTTTCAATTTCTGTCACAAGTTCTGAGGCTTCCAAAAGAGTTAAACTTTTTAATTCTTCAATAATATTAGTAATAACGCTATTTGTTTGTGTCATAATTTTTCAGTATTTTTTCTTATTGTATTATTTTTTTAGTCACTTTTTTAAAATATTAGTTTTTAATAATAACAAACTCTATCAAAAAAAGAAATATTTTTTTAAGATTAAAAAAAATTTATTTTTTAAAAGTTGTTAATTCTAAATTAATTGCAGGACTCATAGTTGTACAGATATTAAAAGACTTAAAATAACGACCTCTAACTCCACTTGGTTTATTTTTTTCTAAAGAATTATAAACAGCAATTAAATTTTCTTTTAATTGAATTTCTGAAAAAGAAACTTTTCCAAAATTTAAATGAACAATTCCTGTTTTATCAGCTCTATATTCTAGTTTTCCTTTTTTAAATTCACTAATAGCTTCTTTTAAATTTTGAGTTACAGTTCCTGATTTTGGAGATGGCATTAAACCTTTAGGACCTAATACTCTTCCTAATTTTGCAAGTTTTGGCATTAATTGAGGAGTTGTTATTAACAAATCAAAATTTAATTTTCCGTTTGTTATATCTTCAATTAAGTCATCAGATCCAGCAATTGTTGCCCCGCTTTTTAAAATTTCTTCTACGTAATCTGCTTCGGTAAAAACTGCAATACGAATACTATTTCCTGTTCCATTTGGTAAAACTAAACTAGTACGTAATTGTTGATTAGCGTATTTAGGATCAATATTTAAAGAAACATGTGCTTCAACAGATTCAATAAATTTAGCTGTTGCTAGATTTTTTAATAAAGGAATTCCTTCTTCTAAAGAATAAGTCTCTTTTGTAACTAATTGTTTTAAATTTTGAAATCTTTTTGAATATTTTTTCATTTTGATTATTTTTTTGTTATTTTGATTAAAAATTTATTTCTCAATTTTTATGCCCATACTTTTTGCTGTTCCTTTAATAATTAAAATTGCTTTTTCCATGTTATTTGTATTTAAATCATTCATTTTAATTGTAGCAATTTCTTTAACTTGTTCTAATGTTACATTTCCTACAATTTCTTTATTTGGTTGCGAAGAACCTTTTTTAACATTAGCAAATTTTGCTAAAAGAACAGAAGCAGGAGGAGATTTTAAAATAAAACTATAAGAACGATCTTCATAAATAGTAATTTTTACTGGAATAATTAATCCAATCTTTTCCGCTGTTTTTGCATTATATTCTTTACAAAATGCTGCAATATTTACACCATGTTGTCCTAAAGCCGGACCTACAGGCGGAGCTGGAGTAGCTTTTCCAGCAGGTAATGCTAGTTTTACAAATGCTTTAATTTTTTTTGCCATAAAAATATTTTTTGTTCATTTAATTTTTTTTTCAAACCACCTAAATTTTATAAAAGCGCGTCCTGAAGGACTCGAACCCTCGACACCAGATTTTGGAGACCTGCGTTCTACCAACTGAACTAAGGACGCTAAAAATTTATATTTTTGTTTATTATTATTATTATAATATAGAGTATTAATTCTTTTTTAACAATATGAAATTTTTTTAAAAAAAAATATGGAAGATTTAAAAAATACTAGTTCATTACCAAATAATTTTATTATTGAAGAAGCAATTTTAAACCTTCTTTTAACATGTCCTAACCTAATCCAAGAAAATTTAGGAAATCTTAACATAAATTGCTTCTTGGATGAAGATCATCGTCTTATTTATTCAACAATTGTTGAATTAGCTGAAAACAATAATTCATTAAACTTAACACTAATTATATCAAAGTTAGAAGATAAAGGAATTCTAAAAAAAATTGGGGGAATTTCAAGAATCTTAAAAATTATTAATCGTCAAGAAAATTTTTTAAATTTACAAACATATATAAAAATTATTAATGAAAAATATTCTAGACGATTAATTTTAGAACTAGGAAAAGAAATTTTAAATTTAGGTGTTAATTCTGAGCTTAAGTTAGAAGAAATTTTAAATAGAATTTATAATTTAATTGAAAATTTAAATCAAAAAACATTAAAAGAAAAGCTTCATAGTTCAGCAGAAGTTATGGTTGATATCTTTGATGACCTTCAAACAAAAAAGAATACAACAACAACAACATCTAATTATAAAACTTATTTTAAAGATTTAGATTCTATTCTTCAAGGTTTTGAAAAATCAGATTTAATAATTATTGCAGGTCGTCCTTCAATGGGCAAAACAGCTTTTTCATTAAATATTGCAAAAAATATTGTAGAAAATTATAAACTTCCAATAATTATTTTTAGTTTAGAAATGTCCAGACAACAAATTATTTATCGTTTTCTTTCTAGTGAAGCACAATTAAATAGTAGTCGTTTAAAAGCTGGAAAAATGACTTCTTCAGAATGGGAAAATTTAGGAAAATCAATGAAAATAATTGCAGAATTACCTATTTTTATTGATGATAATCCAAATTTAACGTTATTGGATATTAAAACTAAATTAAAAAATGTTCTTCTTGAAAAAAAAGAAATAGGATTAATTATTATTGATTATCTTCAATTAATGAAACTTCCTGTTAAATTAGAAAATCGTACTCAAGAAGTTTCTCATTTAACTCGAAATTTAAAAATTCTTGCTAAAGAATTTAATATTCCAATTATTCTTTTATCACAATTAAGTAGAACAGTGGAATCACGTGTCAATAAAAGACCAATGTTATCTGATTTAAGAGAAAGTGGTTGTATAGTTAAAACAGAAATTTATAAAAAACAAAAAATTTTTAAAAATACTGAATCAGAATTTAATAATTTAATCGTTCCGGAAAAAAACTCTTATTCTTGGAATCTTTCAAATTTGGTTCAAAATCCAGAAATTCATTTTGAATTAAAAGGAATTAAACCCACATATCTAATTACACTTGAAAATCAAGTACAAATCCATTTAACAGCAAATCATCGTATTTTTTCTAAAAATGGATGGATTAAAGTTTATCAATTAACAGAAGGAGTTGAAATTTCATGTTTAATAAAAAAGAAGAATTCAGAAAAATTGTCGTTAGAAAACTTTATAAAAATAAAAAAAATGGAATATCAAGGAACTAATTTTGTTTATGATAAAACAATTCCTATTTATCATAATTATTTCTTTGAAGGTATTCTTTTTCATAATTCAATCGAACAAGATGCCGATATAGTAATTATGCTTTATAGAGAAGATTCTTTTCAAGAAAGTACTTTAGGAAATCAAATAATCGAATTTATCGTAGCAAAACATCGAAATGGACCTGTTGGTACAGCAAAATTATTTTTTTCACCTTCTATTACAAAATTTTCAGATTTACAAAACTCTTAGAATTTTTAATTCTAAGAATTTTGTAAAACATTAAAAAAAGATTAAAAAGTTTATATGGTATTAAAATCAACTTTTTCGTTTCCTGCTTTGAAAGGTTTAAACTTAATTTTTATTTTTAAAACTGAATCAACTGTGTTAGAAAGTTTTTTTAAAAAATTTTTAATCCCATTTTTTTGTATTTTTTCATAAATACATTTTAAGTTTTTTGACCTATAATAATTTCAAGAAGCTTAAATTTAAATTTTTTTAATAGTGTTATGTTTTGTAAAATACTTTTCTTAGAAATTTTATTTATGAATTATCACTAATTAAAATAAAAATTTCATTCAAATAACCCCAAAAGTTGAAGGAGTTTTATAGAAGTAGAATTTAATTTAAAATGAAATTTAATTAATTCTTTTGCAAATACTTTATTAATTTAAAAAGTAATAACTTTTTTAATATTTAATACCTAGAAAAATGCCAAGAACCAGATTCGAACTGGTGACACGAGGATCTTCAATCCACTGCTCTACCAACTGAGCTATCCCGGCAAGTTGAAAGAAAATAAATTTTCTTTCAACTCTTTTATAAGAAATATACCTTAAAACGATTGTTTGTCAACTATTTTTACAAAATCAAATTATTCTAGTTTTGCATCAACAACTTCTCGAGAACTTTTTTTTTCTTTTTTTGGACTAACTTCAAATGAAGATGGCGATACAGATGGTACAGAAACTTTTAACTGATTATCTGAACTAACTTTTCCTTGATTATCCGTTGAACCAAGCGTATTCTTTAATATTTTTTCAACTTTACTATCTTCTTCTTTTTTAATTATAACTTTATTATCAAGTGTTAATAAAATACGTAAAGTTCTCATTTTTACATCACTAGGCATTGGATCAATTAATAAATTTTCTGAAACTAAATCCTCAATATATTTTGTTACTAATCTTCTTAACGGACGAGCTCCGAATAATGGATTATAACCTTCTTTTGTTAATTTCATTCTAATTTTTTCATCTACAATTAAATCAACTTTTTTCGTTTTAACACGTTGATTAACTTCTCGTATCATAATATCACAAATTTTACGAAGTTCATCAATTCGTAAAGGTTTAAAAATTATAATATCATCTAATCGATTTAAAAACTCAGGAAGAAATAAAGTTCCTAATCTTTCCATTACAGCATTTTTTAATGTTCCAGCAGAATTTTTTTCTTTTTTCTCATTAAAAGTTTGTTCTTCTAATTTGCGTATTAATTCTTGCTTTTCTTGTTTTTCCAATTCTAAACGTTGTTTTTCTTGAGCTGCAATGTCTTTAAAAGAAAAAGAAAATTCCCCTACTACTTCTCCATGAACATCTCTTAAAAAATTTTCATTTATTGGAGAATTTAAAAACTTTAATGCCCCAGCATAAGAATCGGCTATATTATAATATGTAATTTCGGGTTCTTTATTTTTATTAATTTTATTTTTTTCCGTATTTTTTGCAGGAAGTTTTGTAACAAAACCTATTTTTTCTTCTTTTTTATTTTCTTTTTGTTCTTCTTCCCATTCAGAACCAACTTCTTTTTTTGATTCATTTTCTGCATTAATAATTTCTTGAATTTCTTCCGCTGCAGCATTCGATGTCATAATGATAACTGTATTATCAAAAGGAACTAAACGTTTTTGACTATCGGTAAGTCTTCCATCTTCTAAAATTTGTAATAAAATATTTAAAATATCTGGATGGGCTTTTTCAATTTCATCGAAAAGAACTACGGAATAAGCTTTTCTACGAACTGCATCTGTTAATTGACCACCTTCATCATAACCAACATAACCTGGAGGTGAGCCAATTAATCTAGAAACTGTAAATTTTTCCATAAATTCTGACATATCAAAACGAATCATATCGCTTTCTGCACCAAACATCGAGACAGCTAAAGCTTTAGTTACTTCGGTTTTTCCTACTCCGGTTGGTCCACAAAATAAAAAACTAGCAATCGGACGATTTGGATTTTGAATTCCTAATCGTGATCTTCGAATAGCTTTAGCAATGGCAATAATTGCTTCATCTTGTCCAATGACACGTTTATGAAGAGTATTCTCCAAATTTAAAAGTTTTTCTGATTCACCTGCTGAAAGAGTTTGAATTGGGATTCCTGTCATATTTGACAGTAGATTACTTATTTCTTCTTGGGTAATTCGTTTTTTTAAAAACGAAAAGTCTCCTAGTTGTCTTGCACGTTTAATTAAATTTGGATCATTTAAATTAGATAAATAATCTTTTCCATATTCTGTAGAAAAATATCCTAATAAAACATAAATATTTTTTAAATCTGTTTCACTTAGATAAAGATGAGAACTATCGATTAAACTTTGAACAATTCCTTGTTTAAGAACCGGTGTTAACTCTTGCACATATTCTTTAAAAATTAAAATTCGTTTTTCTTCAATTTCTGAAAGAAGTTCTTCAGTAATTAATTCTGATTCGCGATCAATATCTAAAAAATCATAACTCCCTGTTAAAAAGCAACGTAATTTAGGTAATTTCTCGATTCTTCGTTTAAGAATATGACTTTTCATTCCAAATTTTAAAAAAGGAATTAACATCATTTTAACATACCATCTTCCAATTTTTTTTGTAGAAGCATATGCTCCTTTGAGATCACTCCATTCTCGAAATAAAAATAATGCAATTCGATAAACACTCAATTTAGGTTTTTTTCGATTAATAATGCTCTCCATTATTTCACTACTAATATCATAATTTTTTTTCACAGAAAGATTTGTTTTTCGGTAAACTACTCTTTTTCTTAATCTTGGTTTACTAGAAGAAAATAATAATTCATCCACTCTGGTTAATACCGATAACCTCATTGTATCAAATAGTTCTTGTCCTATTGGAGACAAAATTGTTTTTTCTAATTCTTCTGAAATCATTAACGGTTCTTCTAACCAAGTTAAAAGAAAATTTCGATAAGCATTTTCAATTTCTTGTAAAATATATTCTGCAGCAATATCTCCTCTTCGGAAAGCTTCCACTTTTAATCGACCAACATTTGTTAAAGAAGAATTGACAATAGAAGCAATAACAGAACCTTCTCCTACACTAGTCATAGCAATAACTTCTTTAGCTGCAGCACGATCAACAACATCAATTGCTTTATCAGGAAGAAAACGATCATAAATATATCGAGCAGCTAAATTCGCTGCCAATTGTAAAGCACCAGGTAAAATTACAACATTATGAAAAGATTCAAAACTAGTACGCAATCCAAATAAAATATTTATTGTTTCTGGAATAGAAGGTTCTTTTACTTTAATTGGCTGAAATCGTCTATTTAAAGCAGGATCTTTTTCAATTCTTTGATATTCTTTTAAAGTTGTTGCTCCAATACATTGAAATCCACTTCGTGATAAAACTGGTTTTAAAATATTAGCAGCATCAAGTGAACCTTCGGCAGATCCAGTACCTCCAAGATTATGAATTTCATCAATAAAAACAATAATATGAGGTTGATCCATTACTTCATCTAAAACTCTTTGAAAACGTAATTCAAATTCCCCTCGATATCTCGAACCAGCAACAATACGAGCTAAGTCTAAACTGACAATACTTCGTCCTTCTAAAATAAAAGGAACTAAATTATTTACAATTCGAGTTGCAAAAAGTTCAATAATTGCAGTTTTTCCAACTCCGGCGTCTCCAACTAAAACAGGATTATTTTTTTGTCGCCGAACTAAAATTTCCATCATTTCTAAAAGTTCTTTTTCTCTTCCAAAACATTCTTCTAACAAACCTTGTCTTGCTAATAATGTTAAATCAGTTCCATAGATTTCTAAGGCAGGACCTCGGTCTTCTTCTTCTGGATCTGCAAAAGGATCAAAACTTTCATCGTCTAGTTTTAAACTCATAAAAAACAATCCGTAATATTTACGCCACCTAAGAAAAATTAATAATATTTTCTTTATATTAATTTGGAAATTACATAAAATTTTAATAAATTAAATATAAAAAAATAACATAAATGTAGAAAATGTAAAATATCACTTAAAATTTATACGAAATTACCTAAAAAATATCCTTAAATTTTGTTAAAAAGTAGTCTTTTTTTATTTAAAAAGAATAATTTTTTTCATAGAAAGCTAATCCAGTTTCTTTGGAATAATAATTCATAAAATAAAGAAAATCAAACCATTCTTTTGAATTTTTAAAAATTAAAATTGCTTTAAGAAAAAAAGGTTTTCCTTGGTAAAAAAAAATTGTTAAATCTGTTGTATGAATTTTTTTTTTATTCCAAAGTAAATTCATTCCATTACTAAGAAAAAAGTTTTCTTGAAGAAAAATATCAGGATTTTTAAACAGAAAAGTTGCTGTTCCAGTTTTTCCATTTTTTGATTTTGTTAATTTTACTATTGGTAAAACAGATTCTTTTTGTCCTTCTAAAAATTGAATTTCAATTGTCATTGTAATCTTTATATCAGATTATTCTGGGGAGGGAGGATTCGAACCTACGCGTGACGGAGTCAAAGCCCGCTGCCTTACCACTTGGCTACACCCCAATTTCTAAAAAAAGAATTATTCTTTTTTTAATAAACATTTATTAAATATTGGGCGAGGAGGGATTTGAACCCCCGACACCGTAGTTCGTAGCTACGTACTCTAGTCCACTGAGCTACACACCCTTAAACACAAACAAATAATAGCAAAAAAAATAAAAAAATAAAGAAATTACTTATTTAATTTTTTAAAAATTATTATACTTCTTTTATTTATATCTAGTAATATTAAACTTAAGAAACAAATTTATATTTATTATGAAGAAAAAATTTTCCCTCTTTGAAAATTTAGAAAAAAATCTTCAAACTATTGAAGATATTAATAACTCCATTAAAATTACTTTAGGACCAACAGGAAAAATTGGAATTGCATCAAATAAACAAGGAAATTTAAAAATTATTACCACTGGTTCTATATTGTTAAATTCTTTGGAATTTTCTTCAAATTCTTCTAATATTCTTTTAAAATTATTACAACAAGCTAGTTCAAAAACATCTTTGGTATCAGGGGATGGTTCAACAACTACAATTTTAATGGCATGTGAATTGCTTAAACTTTCTTTACGATTTCTTGGAAACGGTTATAATTCAATTGTATTAAGTAATGGATTTAAAAAACTTTCCTATTTTATTTTAGATAAAATTATTGAATTTTCAACTCCTATTAAAAACTTAGAAGATCTTTTTGGAATTTTAAAAACAACTTTAGGAAAAAAAGTTTCAAAAGAATTAGTTGTTTTAGTAAATCAATGTCTTTCTCAAATTGGTCGAGATGGATTAATTTTAGTCGAAGAAAATATTTCTGACCGAAATGAAATTGAATTAATTCAAGGAATTGAATTGGACAAAGGATTTGCTTCTTCTTATTTTGTTACAGATTTAAAAAATTTTCAAGTAATTTTTGAAAAACCTTTTATCTTAATTACAAATATTTCAATTGATTCTATTAATCAAATTCGCGAAATCATTGAGTATATAAAAACAACAAATCGACCTTTGGTCATTATTGCTGAAGAAATAAATAAAGACATTATTTCTACTTTAGTTTTAAATAATCTTCAAAAAAAATTAAAAGTTGTTGTTATTAAATATAAAGGAATTCAATTTAAAAAAACTGGAATTTTAGAAGATTTATCATTATTGACCCATTCTAATTATTTTGTATCAAATATTAAACAAGAAAACAATGTTTTAACTATTAATGATTTAGGTCAAGCTGAAAAAGTAATTATCGGAAAAAATAAAAGTACTTTTTTTATTTCCAAATTTTCTAAATTACTTGGAGAAAGAAGAATTAATGAATTAAATCGTGAATTATTGATAGCTGAATCAGAATATGAAAAAAGTCTTTTTAAAACTCGAATTGCTCGACTATCCGGACATATTGCAAAAATTAAATTAGGCGTATCAAATAAATATGAAATCGAAGAACAAAAACAAAAAATTGAAAATGCACTTCAAACAATTAAATCTTCGTTAGAAGAAGGTGTTGTTCCTGGAGGAGGAGTTTTTTATTTTTATTTACGTGAAGAAATATCAAATTGGGCGTATTTAAACTTAATTGGAGATGAAATCATTTCTAGTTATATTGTAATGGAAGCTTTTCTTTCTCCATTTCAGGAATTATGTAAAAATACAAATAATGAAAATCAACGGTTTTCTTATCAAAATATTTTGTTAGAAAAAGGGTATCCATTTGGATATAACTTAATAGAAAATAAATTACTTAATACATTAAAAGAAGGATTACTTGATTCTTCGAAAGCAGTACGAACAATTTTATGGAATTCTTTGTCTTTAGTTTCTACAATTATTGTTAGTGATTAACATTTAAAAAATATCTATCTTATTGATAGATATTCTTTAAATTATTGTTTTTTTAATCATTTTTGTAATTAAATGTCGAACAGTATTTGTTGGATATGCACCAAAATTTAAATATTTTGATAGAGCAATTTTATCAATATTGATTATTTTTGTTATTGGATCATAAAATCCAAATTCAACTAAACTTTTTCCATCTCGTTTTGATAAATTTTCCATTAAAACAATACGATAAAAAGGTTTTTTTTTACGTCCGAGTTTTTTTAAACGAATTTTTAACATAAAATTATAAAGAGTTAGTCTTTTAATTTATCTTTTGAAAAAATTTCAAAAGGTAGAAGAGAAATTAAGAAAGATGATTTTTTAACCTTTCTTCTACTTCTCTTATTATACCTTGATATTAAGAATTTAAGAAAGATGAATTGTGTCTTCAATTTCAACTAAAATTAAAATTAAAAAATTTGTAAAACGAACACAAAAATAAATAAGCGAATTTAAAGCTTCTAAAGCTAAAATTCCAGAAATATCCATTGAGGAATTTTCAAATTGAATTGCAGGTAGAATTTTTCTCCATAATTGGAAATAGGGAGTTGTTAATACAGAAAAAAAAGAAAACGGCCAAATATAAGGATTTATCATCGGAAGCCAATCAAAAGTCATTTTAGAATAACAAAGAACTTTATAAAATTTAACTCCAATATAAGAATATGAAATAAGATTAAGAAGAGTAATAGCAGAAAAATGAATAAAATAAAAAACAAATTTATTTTGAAGAAATTGGTTTATTTCTGGTGTTTTAAAAAATTCAATAATTGATTCAGCTGTTGTCATGATTTTTTTATAGTTAATATACTATTAAATTATTTAATAGTATATTTTACCACCTCCCCATTTTTCTGCAACTATTTTAGGTTGAATTAAAATATGTCCAGCGATTGTGAATAAATCATCTTCTGTTAAAGAACGCATTTTTGGAAAAATATCAGCACTTTTAATACTTGGATGAATTTCTGCAATTGATTCTAAACCATCAAAAGAAGTAGGATTTTTCAAATAATCAACTAATCCTTCAATAGTATTTCGTGTTGGAGTTGCTAAACTTAATGCTTCTGTATCAAGACCAACATTTGGATTAGTTTTAGTAATTCCTCCGGTATGACAAATACTACATGTGTTTATAAAAAGTCTTTTTCCACGTTTTACTTGTTCAGGTGTTAATATTACATTTTTTGTTGAAGTTAATGGAACTGTACGTGTAGCATCATCCAATTCAATAGCCGATGAACTTGAAGCATTAATAGCAAACATTGTTAAAAAAAGAAAAAAACTAGAAGAGATTTTTTTTAAAAAATTTTTCATAAAATAAAATTTTAAAATATAAATATGTACCACATAATAATATTATATGGTATTTTTTTTCCAAATTTTTAATTTTTATTGAGTAAAAAGGGAATTGAACCCTTAAGAAAATTTTCGTCACATTTTGAGTGTGATGCGTTTACCAATTTCGCCATTTACTCTAATGGAAATCTAACAAAAGAAAACAAAAAAAGCATTATTGACTTTTTAAGTAAATAAATTTTCTTTCTATAATTATTTATAAGTTTTTAAACAATTTTTCTAACTAAGAATTTTCGTATGAATGAAAAAAAAAACCAAACAAATTTTGAAATTAATCAAGTAATTAACCAACCGTATAGATATGGTTTTGAAACAAAAATTGAAAAAGAAAAATTTCCAGTTGGAATTAATGAAAAAATTCTTAATTTAATTTCAGATAATAAAAAAGAACCACTATTTATTCGCAATTTTCGTCAAAAATCATTAAAACAATGGAAAAAAATGAATTTTCCAAATTGGGCAAATTTAACAATTAATGATATTGATTTTAATAATATTAATTATTACTCTATTCCAAAAAAAAAAAAAGAATTAAGTTCCTTAAATGAGGTTGATCCTGAAATTCTCAAAACATTTGAAAAATTAGGGATTTCCTTGGATGAACAAAAAAAACTTTCCAATGTTGCAGTAGATGCAGTTTTTGATAGTATTTCAATTGGTACAACTTTTAAAGAAAAATTAGCAAAATTTGGAGTTATTTTTTGTTCGATTTCAGAAGCGATTCAATTTTATCCAAAATTAGTAGAAAAATTTTTAGGTAGTGTAGTTTCAAGTGGAGATAATTTTTTTGCCGCTTTAAATTCAGCCGTTTTTAGTGATGGTTCTTTTTGTTATATTCCTCAAAATACAGTATGTCCCTTAGAATTATCCACTTATTTTCGAATTAATGATAAAGAAGCTGGGCAATTTGAAAGAACTTTAATTATTGCAGAAAAAAATAGTTCTGTTAATTATTTAGAAGGTTGTACAGCTCCTCAATTTAGTGAAAATCAATTACATGCAGCTATTGTTGAATTAATTACTTTTGAAAATGCGAGAATTAATTATTCAACCGTTCAAAATTGGTATAGTGGAAATGAATTAGGAATTGGTGGTATTTTTAATTTTGTAACAAAACGAGGTCTTTGTTTAGGAAAAAATTCTTCCATTTCTTGGACTCAAGTAGAAACTGGATCGTCTATTACATGGAAATATCCAAGTTGTATTTTATTAGGTACAAATACATCTGGAGAATTTTATTCTGTTGCTTTAACCAATCATTATCAACAAGCAGATACAGGAACAAAAATGTTTCATTTTGGACAAAAAACTAAAAGTAAAATTATTTCAAAAGGAATTTCTTGTGGAAATTCAAAAAATTCTTACCGAGGTTTAGTGAAAATGAGTGAAAATGCTTCTTATTCCCGAAATTTTTCTCAATGTGATTCTTTTTTAATAGGTTCTTCATCTTTAGCATCAACTTATCCTTATTTAGATATTCGAAATTCAACTTCAATTGTCGAACATGAAGCGAAAATTTCCAAAATAAGTGAAGAACAACTTTTTTATTTAACACAACGTGGAATTAATTTAGAACAAGCTGTTAGTTTATTGATAAGTGGTTTTTGTAAAGATGTTTTTACAAAATTACCAATGGAATTTGCAACAGAAGCTGATAAATTACTTTCTTTAAAACTTGAAGGAACAATAGGATAAAAATAATGGAAAATAAACTTTCATTTTCTGTAGAGAAAAAAACTTTTTTAAAAATTGAAAATTTAACGGCATCTATTGAAAAAAAACAAATTTTAAATAATTTTAATTTAATTATTAATGAAAATGAGACCCATATTATTATGGGTCCAAATGGTTCTGGAAAAAGTACATTGTCAAAAATTTTAGCTGGTCATCCTGCATATTCTGTTGAAACAGGTGAAATTGAATTTTGTAATAAAAATTTACTTGAAATGTCTCCTGAAGTTCGTTCTCATGAAGGAGTCTTTTTAGCTTTTCAATATCCGATTGAAATTTCAGGAGTAACAAATTATGATTTTTTAAGAATTGCTTTTAATGAAAAACAAAAATATTTAGGATTAAAAGAATATGATCCTTTAGAATTTATGGAACTTACCGATATTTTTTTAAAAAATTTAAAAATAAAACCAGAATTTTTAAATCGAAATTTAAATGAAGGATTTTCTGGTGGAGAAAAAAAAAGAAATGAAATTTTACAAATGTTATTATTAACTCCTAAATTAATTATTTTAGATGAAATTGATTCAGGATTAGATATTGATGCGATGAAAATTATTTATGAAGCAATTTCTAAAATAAAAGAAAACAATGTTTCTTTAATTGTTGTCACCCATAATCCTAGAGTTTTAAATTATTTAAATCCCACTCATATTCATATTATGATAAATGGAAGAATAATTAAAACAGGAAATCTTGAAATAATTGAATCTTTAGAAAAAGAAGGTTATGATTTCTTTTTAAAATAATAAAAAATTTTTTCTTTTGTTTTCTATTTTACTAAAAAACAAAAGAAAAAATTTTTATTTTTTTGATTATTTCAATAATTCTTGATCAACAATTGCAATAGCTGCTTTTAAAAAAGCTTCTGCTTCAGGAGTAAATTTTTTCGATTCTCTTACTATATTAATATAACTTGTATCTTTTGTTGTTAAATATTCTTGTAATGTAGAAACAAATTTTCCAATTAATGGAACAGGGTATCCATCTAAATAACCATTTGTTCCAGCATAAATTAAAGCAACTTGTTCTTCAACAGATTTTGGTGAATTTTGAGGTTGTTTTAAAAGTTCACGTAATCTTTGTCCACGAGCTAATTGTTGTAATGTTGCTTTATCTAAATCAGAAGAAAATTGAGAAAATGCTTCTAACTCTGCAAATTGAGCTAATTCTAATTTTAATTTTCCTGCAACCTGTTTCATAGCTTTAATTTGTGCCGCAGATCCAACACGCGAAACCGAAATACCAACATCAATAGCAGGTTTAATTCCTGAATTGAAAAGATCTTTAGATAAGAAAATTTGTCCATCTGTAATAGAAATAACATTTGTTGGAATATAAGCCGAAACATCTCCTGCTTCTGTTTCAACAATAGGTAAAGCAGTCATACTTCCTCCACCTAAATTTTGACTTAATTTCGCTGCTCTTTCTAAAAGACGAGAATGTAAATAAAAAACATCTCCTGGGTAAGCTTCACGTCCAGGTGGACGACGAAGTAATAAAGACATTTGACGATAAGATTGAGCTTGTTTTGTTAAATCATCATAAATAACTAAAGTATGTTTTCCTTTATACATAAAATATTCAGCAATACTTGCTCCACTATAAGGCGCTAAATATTGTAAAGTTGCTGGATCGCTTGCGTTAGCAGCAACAATAACAGAATAGCTTAAAGCTCCGCGTTCTTCTAAAATAGTTACAGCTTGTGCAACAGTAGATGCTTTTTGACCGATAGCAACATAAACACAAATAACATTCTCTTGTTTTTGATTAATAATTGTATCTAAAGCAATAGAAGTTTTTCCAGTTTGTCGATCTCCAATAATTAATTCACGTTGTCCTCTTCCAATAGGAATCATAGCATCTATTGAAACAATTCCAGTTTGTAACGGTTCACAAACTGATTGACGAGAAATAATACCAGGTGCTAAAGATTCAATTAAACGTGTTTCTGTTGTTACAATATTACCTTTTCCATCAATTGGATTAACTAAAGCATCAACAACTCTTCCTAATAAATCTGGTCCAACAGGAATTTGAGCAATTTTTCCAGTTGCTCGAACACTACTTCCTTGCATAATATTACGACCTGTTCCCATTAAAACAGCTCCAACATTACTTGTTTCTAAATTTAAAGCAATTCCTATTGTTAAATCTTCGAATTCTAAAAGTTCACCAGAAGAAACATTTTCTAATCCATAAATACGAGCAATTCCATCCCCGATTTGTAAAACAACTCCAACATCTGCAGTTCGTGTTGTTGTTTGAGTATATTCGTTTAATTTTGTTTGAACAAAATTTGTTAATTGATTGACAGTTTTCATATATTACTATTTAGTTTTCGAAAATTTTTTCTATTGAATTTTTACTATAAAAAAGTTTTTAAATAAATCTTAATTAAAAATTTATACAATTAGGAAAAAAGATTACTAAGAAAAAAAGAACACTTTTTCTTTTTTAAATTTCATTAAAAAGAAGACTAAATTCTTTTAAAATACTAAAATCTATAAGTTTTGATTTATATTCAATTACCAAGCCTGCTAAAAGACGCGGATCATAAAAAACATTCAAAATAATTGATTTAGAATTTGTTACTTTTTTTAATGTATCTAACATTAATTTACTTGAATTTTCTTCAAGAAAACCTGCAGTTGATAATTTTACAGTTTTTATATTTTTAAATGCTAATAAAATTTTTGAATATTCTTCTGCAATTTCTGGAATTAAATATAAATGATTTCGTTCTTGTAAAACTCTCAGAAAAGCTTTTGAAACTTTTGTTAATCCAGGAAAAATAGTTTTTAATAGAGTAATTTTTTGTTTTTCTGAATAGGTTGGATTTTTGTAAAAATCATTTAATTTTTTTGAACTTACAATTGTTGAACTTAATAATAACAACTCTTCTCCTACAATATAAACATTTGCTGAAATTGTTTTTTCTTGAGGTTCTGGAGAAAGATTTGACATATCAAAAAAAACTCTTTTCTCTTTAACAGGTTGAAATTGTTTAATGGTTTGAAATAATACTTTAGCATAAGTGGTAACAATTTTTTTTGGAAAACTCATTTTTTAGACCCTCCCAATTTTAACAGAATTATTTCTAATAGTTTAGATTGTTCTCCATTTGTTAAAAATAAAAATTGACGAAGTATTTTACTAACAGTAAAATAAATTACATAGCGTTGTAATGATAAAAACGTTTTTGTTTCACAATTGTTTACCAAATTTTCTGTAGTTGCAAAAGTTTCAAGAAAACCAGCTTTTACGATTTTATACTTTCGATTAACAATATCTAGTTTTTCTTGTTGATAAAAAACTTTCCATGTTTGTAACCAAAATAAACTTTGAGTTAATCCTTTTTCAGCTTGATAATAATAATTTGATGCATTTACAACATCGTTTTGTGCATTTTCAATAATTGTAATAATTTCTGACTGACGATCAGTTAACGTTTGACTGAAAGAAACTTTATTTGCATAAACTAATAAACCAATTAAAATCAGAATATTGAAAACATTGGTTTCTAAGAGATTCGTATTAAACTCAAAAAAACTCTCCTCCTGATTCAGGAAAAAAGATAAAAAATTCCAATTCATAAATTTAAGTAACTAAGGTTTTACTAAAATGATAACAGATATAAAAATTATAATTTAAATTTTCTAGCAAAGAATACTCTTGTGAAACCAGTTAATTCTGGAACAATATTTAAAAATAAATAAGCTGATTTAATAGAAAGATCACCTTTTAATTTACTTAAAAGTTGACTATTTTCTTTTTGCACTAAAAAAATTTCATTTTCAAAATTTTCAGTAGAATAAGTTTGAACAAGTTTTACTTGTCGTGTCATTTCTGAAATTTCGGAAGTTAAAACTCCAATACAAGTTGTTAATTTTTCATAACCAAAAGTTAAAAATAAAAGAGATTTTCTTAATCGACTATTTACAAAATCAGCCCGCTCATTTAATTGTTTTGAAATAGGAGAAATAAAAAGAAAAGTTACAACTACCGATAAAATAAGAAATTCAAGCGTTTCTGCAAGAAACGTTAAATCAAAATCAAAAAGACCACTTTTAGTTAGAAGAAGTGTTTGCACAAAAATCATAAAGTTATTTAATTTTTGATTTAATAAATTAAAATGTAGTTTGGCTCAATTTTTAAGCCAAACCATATTTTTTATCCTGCAAATGGATTTGCAAAAAGTAAAGAAAGGGCAACTACTAAACCATAAATTGTTAATGATTCCATGAAAGCTAAACTTAATAAAAGTGTTCCACGGATTTTTCCTTCAGCTTCAGGTTGACGAGCAATTCCTTCAACCGCTTGACCAGCAGCATTTCCTTGTCCAATTCCAGGACCAATACCAGCAAATCCAACAGCAATAGCAGCAGCTAAAACAGATGCAGCAGCAACAATAGAATCCATAAATAAATTTTCTTTAATATCTCAAAGAATTAACAAATTTCGAAAAATAAATTTTTTATTCAATTACTTCTCCAATATAGGCAGAAGCTAATGTCGCAAAAATTAATGCTTGAATTGTACTTGCAAAAAGACCTAAAACCATAATGGGAACCGGAATAAAAAGAGGAACAACAGAACAAATAACTGTTACAGTTAATTCATCTGCAACAATATTTCCAAATAATCGGAAATTTAAAGACAAAGGTTTTGTAAAATCTTCAATAATATTAATTGGTAATAATAAAGGAGTTGGTTTAATATAACGTGCAAAATATCCTATTCCTTTAATTTTAAAACCAGCTCCAAAATATGTTAAAGAAGTTAAAATAGCTAAACAAGCAGTTGTATTGATATCATTTGTTGGAGCAGCAAATTCTCCTTGAGGAATTTCAATTAATTTCCAAGGAATTAAAGCTCCTGCCCAATTACAACCCAAGATAAAAAGAAAAATTGTGGCAATAAATGGTAAAAACTGAGAATAATAAGAAGGTCCCATTTGAGTGATAGCAACACTTTTTATTAAATCATAAATTACTTCAACAATATTTTGTAAAGTTCCAGGAGTTTTTTTTAAATCAGAAGTTCCCAAAAATAAAAAAATAGATAAAAAAACTACAACTAAAGTAGAAACAAATAAGGTTTCTCCATGTAAATGTAAATCTTCTGTAAAATTTATATACAAATGAGATCCAACATCAATATTTGACAAAAGAATGGTAGACATATAATTAACTTTAATAATTTCAATAAGGAAAAATCTTCCGTAAGAAAAATTTCGAAAAAAAAAAAGTTTTTTCTTTTTTCATTGAACCTTTTTTTAAAGAATAAACAAATTTCTTAGGAAACAAAAAATGAATTTTTTCTATTTTTTTAGAAAGAAAAAAAATTTTTTATCTTTTTATTTTGAAATAGTAGAAATCTTTTCATTTACGTCTATTTTCTGATATTCACTATTACTATTATAGCCAATAGAAATTCTTTTCACTAAATAATTTAAAATAAAATTAAGTGAAGAACTTGAATCATCATTTGCCGGAATTGGATAAGGAATTAAATCTGGATTACAATTAGTATCTACAATTGAAATTGTTGGAATTCCTAATCGCAAACATTCTTGAATGGCTAGCGAATCTTTTAATTGATTAGTAAAAATTACAACATCTGGTAAAGATGTCATATTTTTAATTCCATTAAATAACCGACGAAGTTTTTCAATTTCTTTACGTTGTTGGCTATAATTTTTTTTTGATAAATGTTCAAAAGCTCCTTTTATTTCTTGTTCTTCAAGAAATTTTAAACGTTCAATTTGTTTCTGAACTGTTGACCAATTTGTTAACATTCCACCTAACCAACGATAATTGATATAAAAACTATCACAACGTTTAGCTTGTTTAGCAATAATTGAAGAAGATAAACGATTGGTTCCAACAAATAAAAATTTTCCACCTTTTTCAGCTTTTTTTTGTAAAACATTTCCTGCTAAACGAAGAAGTTTTGACGTTTTTACTAAATCAAAAATATGATAACCATATTTTTCATAAAGAATATAAGGAGCCATTTTAGGATTCCACTCTTTAGGAGGATGACCATAATGAACCGACGCTTTGATATATTGTTTTGCTATTTCTTTTTTATCTATTTGTTCATTCATTTTTTATTTTTTCTAATTATTTTATTATTAAATTCTAATCTTTAAAGGAATAAACACTATCAAGATAATTTTTATAATTCAAAAATGCCGAACCTGCTGGGATTAGTCTACCAAGAATAATACACTCTTTCAATCCTCTTAACCAATCACAAGATCCTTCTAAAGCTGCTTTTGTTAATACACGTTTTGTTTCTTGAAAACCTGCGGCAGATAAAAATCCATCTTTACTTAAAGATGATGTAGTTGTAGATACTAAAACCGGTTCGTATTTTGGAATTTTTTTTCTAAATTTGGTCGATTTAAAAATATAACAAATTTCATTAAGTAAAGACAAACGAATTAATTCTCCTGGTAAAAAAGGAGTATCTCCAGGTTCTTTAATTTTTACTTTTGATGTCATTTGACGAACAACAATTTCAATATGCTTACTTGAAATATTTACCCCTTGAGATTGATAAATCGATTGAATAGAATTTACAAAAATTAATTGAAACTTTAATAAACTTCTATGTGTTCCTCGTAAAATTCCATCAAAGGTTGAATGGTATTGAAATAAAAGATCCAATAATTCATGAGCATCTATTATTCCTTCAGTGATTGGTTCTCCTAAATCAATAAATTTTCCTATTTCAAACAAAAGACTAGAAGTTAAAGGAAATTTATATTCTTTTAAAGGATTTAAATATTCTAAAAAGTAAAAATCTGTTGTATTATATTGAAGAATTAAATCTTCTTTTTCTTTTTTTTTATTTTCATAAATCAAAATTTTTTTGCCATTTCCCCAAGGGAACAACTTTCCATATTTATATTGAAATAATTGATTTTGAAAAGAAGTTTGAAATTTATCCTTTTTTTTAGTTTTTAAACAAATTTCAAATGGTTGCCAAAAAGAAAATTTTTCTTTCTTATAAAAAATTAATTTTTGCAGTTCTTTTTCTTTTTTCCCTTTTTTTTTTAAAGTAAAAAAATAAATTTCTCCTATCTCTGTTAAATCAGAAACTAATATAAAAGGAGAAGGAATTGGAATAACTTTATAAATTTTTTCCTGAAATACTATAATTTCTTCTTTAAAAGAAAGACTTTGACCTAAATAAATAATTTGTTTCTCATTTTCCTTTTCTTGTTGTTTTTTTGTTTTAGAATTTAAATCAGGAAAAAATTCTTGAAGAGTACATTTAATTATTCCATTGAAAACAGTTCGAGAATTAGCTACTCTTTTTTCATTTCCCATGCATTTTTTTATAAAAATACCAGGTTTTATAGCAAGAAAAGCTTTTTCTTTCGGTTTTCTAGCTTCAATTAACTCTTCAATTTTTGGTAGACCTTGAACAATGTCTTCGGTTTGTTGAGTATAATTTATAAGAGTAGCAAACATTTTATTTTCAAGCACAAAATCTCCTTGATTATAATTAAGAATTGTTCCTCTTGTTAAAAAAATTGGTATCGCATGTTGATAAATAATTTGAAATCCATCTTTTTTTAAAAAAAATCCAGAACGACTAAAAATAGATGTTTCATTTAAAAAATTTCCAGAACGAATAATCGTTTTTTTATTTTGAAACAAAGAATAATCATTAACTTGATCTGAGTTAATTTTAAAAATATCTGATTCAGTAATAAAGAAAAAAGTTCGCATATATTTCGAATCTTTATAACGAATAGAATAAACTAATCCTTCATAACAAGAAAAGATTTCAATAGAACCTATCATAGTATGTTCATCAATATATTGATGATTTCGTACTAAAAAAGAAAATTTTATAAAACAATTTTTAATGGACTTTATTAATGAAGTAAATTCAAAATTAACTTCTTTTTGCTCACCAAAAATAACAAAAGAATTTTTTTTAATTTTAATAAATCCTTTTAATGGACTTATAATTTTTAATTTTGCTAAAGCTTTTTTATGGAATAAATTTTTTAAAGAAAGCATTTTTACTTCATTTGGAAGTGAAAAAATCTTTCCTGATGCAATCCAAAGAACTCCGTCATCTTGATTGACTTTTATAATTCTTTCTTCAATTCCCCATCCTTCATCTTCAGAAATAAACTCATTTAGAAATTCTTCTTTTTTTTCTCGTAAAATTTTTCGAACAACTAAATTTTCAAATTTTACTTCACCAGCAATTGTTGTATAAATTGGTTTTAAACGACGTATTCCTCGAGAAAAAGATTGAAGAGAATATTCTCCAATTAATTGTCCTTTTTTAACAAAAGATGTAGTTGCAATATATAAATAAGAACCTACATTTAAAAAAATTTCTTTTTTTTCTCCTTTCCAATTAAGAATTGTAAATTTTGTTTCTTGTTGTAATTTTAAAACAAGAACTCCATGATTTGTTCTATATGAGAAAGCTTTTAATGTTTTTGGAATTAAAAATTTTCCTGAAAAAGGTGCAAAAATTTGCTTATTCGTTTCTCCGGTAAAAATACCTCCTGTATGAAAAGTTCGCATTGTTAATTGAGTTCCTGGTTCCCCTATTGACTGAGCAGCAATTATTCCAACAGCTTCACCTAAAGAAATTTTTTTTCCTTGAGCTAAATCCCATCCATAACATTTTTGACAAATAGATCCATTTGATTTACACGTTAAAGAAGAACGAACATTTAAAGTTAAAGGAGCAAATGGAATTAATTCTTGTAAAAGTTCTTCACTCAAAGTTTGGTCTAAAATTTTTGGTAATATTTTTGTTTGAAAAAATTCTTGTTTTTTTTTCTTTTTTGAAAACCACAATTTTGTTTGATTCTGAGATCTAATAGGAAGAAATGATTTAATAGAAAGTAAAGTACGTCCGATTAAATTTTTTGTATTTGAATTTGAATTTAATAAAAAAATAATTCCTTCTTTGGTTGAACAATTAATTTCACGAATTACTAAATCTTGAGCAACATAAATTAATCGACGTGTTAAGTATCCTGAATCTGCAGTTTTTAATGCAGTATCTACAATTCCTTTTCGTGCTCCATAAGAAGAAATAATATAATCGATGGAACTTAATCCTTCTCGAAAATTAGTTTGAATTGGTAAATCAATAATTTTTCCTTCTTGATCAGACATTAAACCTCGCATTCCAACTAATTGTCGAACTTGAGACATATTTCCCCTAGCACCTGAAAAAGCCATAATGTATAAATTATTGGCTGGATCAAAATTTTGATAATAATCAATAATTCTATTTTTTAAACCTTCTGTGGCAAGGTTCCAAGTATCAATAATAGTTTGAAATCTTTCAGTATCCGAAATTAAACCTTGTTGCCATTGATTACTAACAAAATCAATTTCTTTATTTGCATTATCTAAAAATTCTTTTTTTGAATCCGGTGTTTTTAAGTCTTCAATATTAATTGAAATTCCTGCTGTTGTAGCATAATAAAATCCTAAAAGTTTTAAAGAATCGAGTAAAGAAGAAGATGACAAATTTCCAAACTGTGTAAATGTTTCATGAACAATTGCTTCTAAAATTTTTTTTGTTACTGTTCGTGTTAAAAGCATAGTTTTATTTTTTTATTGAATTTTTAAAATTAAGACTAAAAATTACACGTCCTGGAGTTGTCTCTAAAAAACAATCTGTTAACTGATAAGTATTTTCAGAAATAAAACGAGCAATTAAAACTCCTAAATTAGTAAGAAAATAAAATTTTTGTTGGTTTTTTCCAATTTGAAAACTTTTATAAAGAATAATTTCTTTTTGATTAATTTTAAAATTTGTACTTGTATCTAAAAAAAGAATTTTATTTTTTTCTTTTTTTATTTGAAAAGAAAAACTAGGATAACGAACTAATATCGGTGTATGAAGAGTAATTTTTTTTTGAGAAAAAGCAGACAAAGCTTGAAATTCGGTTGAAAACCATTTTTGTAAGGAAAATTTGTTTTTTGTAATCATTAATGTTAAATAATAACTTCCAATAACCATATCTTGAGTTGGTTTTAAAATAACTTCACCATTAGAAGGTGATAAAACATTATACGACGGTCGCATCATTGTTTTAGCTTCTAATTGACTTGATTCATATAAAGGCAAATGAACCGCCATTTGATCTCCATCAAAATCGGCATTAAAACCAGTACAAACTAATGGATGTAAATGAATAGCTTGACCTAAAACAATTAATGGATCAAAAGCTTGAATTCCAAATCGATGTAATGTTGGAGCACGATTTAAAAGAATGGAATGTTTTTCAGTCAAAGAAGCTAATAAACTCCATACAAAAGGTTTGTTTCTTTTTAAAATCAGAGTTGCAACTTTTGTGTTATGACTTGGAGCTTGAATTTTTGTTTTTAATAATTCATTAAGTAAAAAAGGTTGAAATAATTCAACTCCCATTTCATAAGGTAATCCACATTGATTTAATCGTAAATTTGGTCCAACAATAATAACTGAACGACCGGAATAATCAACTCTTTTTCCTAATAAAGATTGTCTAAATCTTCCTTGTTTTCCTTCGAGAATTTCTGTTAAACTTTTTAACGGTTTATTATTTAAACACAAAGTTTTTTCTTTTGATAATCTCGCATTATCAATTAATGAATCTATTCCTTCCTGTAATAATTTTCTTCCATGAGTTGTAATTAATTCGGGCGGAATATATTGATACATAAAATCAAACAAACGTTGATTTCGTGTTATAATTAATCGATAAATTTCATTAACATCTGCCGCAACTAATCGTCCATTTTCTAATTCTACCAATGGTCTTAAATTTGGAGGTAAAACAGGTAGAACAGTTAAAATCATCCAACTTGGATTTGTTTTTGTAGATAAAAAACTTTCCAAAATTCGAATTCGACGAATCATACTTTTTTCTGGTGAAAAATGACCATTAAAAATAAAAAGAGATTCTTTATTAATGAAAGATCTTTGTCTTTCAATTTCTTTTTTTAAATCAATACTTTCTAATGCAGCTTTTAAAATTTCTGATCCACGTCTTTTTTTGTATTTATTATTATTATTTTCAAAATTGGAATCACTGCTCCCTAAAGAATAAGTTAAAGGATTTGTATAAAAATTTGTGAATTCATTTTTATTTTTTTCAAATTCCGGATAGACAAAAGGATATAAAGGATTAAAAGAATCAATTTCTTCTTCTCGAAAATAAACAATATCTTCAATATCTGAAATTTTTAATTCATCATCAAAACAACTTAGAACTAAACGTAAATAGTTGGGAACTCCTTTTAAATACCAAAGATGTGTTATTGGACAAGTTAATTCAATATACCCCATTCGGTATCTTCGAACTCTTGATTCAATAATTTCAACAAAACAGTCTTCACAAATTTTATCTTTGATAAATCCATTGTATTTTCCACATTTGCATTTCCAATTTTTAATAGGTCCAAAAATTTTTTCACAAAATAATCCCCCTGTTTCAGGTTGATGAGTTCGGAAATTGATTGTTTCTGGTCTTTGAACTTCCCCAACAATTTCTCCTGTTGGTAATGTTCGATCAGCCCAACTTCGAATACGTTTGGGTGAAGCAATACTTATTTGCAAATAATCAAAGGAAGCATGAAGATTTTCTAAACTTGATAAAATTTTTTCTACTTCATTAATTTCTTCGTAACTTTTCATTTTTTTTTAGTTTTGTCCAATTGATTTTTTCCTAGAAAATAAAAAATAAAAGAAATTTTTAATTTTCTTTTATTTCTTTTAATTTTTGAAGAAGAGAAATTTTTTCTTTCTCTTTTTCTAAATTTAAAGTTTCAGATTTTTTCATCATTTCCATTGTTTTTGAAAATTGTTCAATTTTTTTTCGAGTTAATATAGTTCTTAATTTTAATCGATTTTCTAAATCAATAAAAATATCTTTTTCAATATCTTCCGTATTCACTGTTGTATAAAATCCTCCTTCAAACTTTTTTAAACAAAAATCTAAACCTAAAGCATTTAATTCTCTAATTAACGCAAGAAAAGACTCTGGAATGGAAGGACTTGGTTTTTGGGTTTCATTATTAATTAATAAACTTTCATACATATCATTTCTTCCATCAATATCATCCGATTTAATTGTTAATAATTCTTGCAATGTATTTGAAGCACCATAAGCTTCTAATGCCCAAACTTCCATTTCTCCAAAACGTTGACCACCTTTTTGGGATTTTCCAGCCAAAGGTTGTTCAGTAATCATTGAATAAGGACCAATAGCACGTGCATGAATTTTATCTTCTACTAAATGAATTAATTTTAAAATGTAACTTTTTCCAACAGTAATTGGATTATCAAAAAATTCTCCAGTTCGCCCATCTTTCAATAAGATTTTGCCTGGAGATACGTCATTAAAAATCCAAGAACAATTTGTTTTTATAGCAGCTTCTTTTAATTTTTGATTTATTAAAATTCGTGATGCTTCTTTTCCATAAATTTCATCAAAAGGAGTAACTTTAAAACGTTTTCCTAATTTTTCTCCTGCCAAACCTAATAAACATTCAAATATTTGACCAACATTCATTCGTGAAGGAACACCTAAAGGATTAAAAATAATATCGATTGGAGTTCCATCTGGTAAATAGGGCATATCTTGTCGTGCTAAAATACGTGAAACAATTCCTTTATTTCCATGTCTTCCTGAAAGTTTATCTCCTAATTGTAATTTTCGAATTTGAGCAATTGAAATTCGAATCATTTCACAAGATGTAGATAAAGTTTCTTCCTCTTTTTTTAAAAAAGCTGTTGAAACAACTCGAACATCCATAACTCTTCCTTCTGTACCATGAGGTACTTTTAAAGAAGTATCTTGAAATTTTTTGTCTGCTTTTATTCCATATAAAGCACGAATTAATTTAGCTTCTGGAGAAGTATCTTCCTCACAAGGCATAACTTTTCCAACTAACACATCATGTTCTTTTACATAAGAACCAATTTTTACAATTCCATCTATATTTAAATGTCGTTGAAGATATTTATTTAAATATGGAATATTATTTGTTAATTTTTCACTTCCTTCAATTCCATAACTTAAATTTGTCTCATATTGTTCAATATGGACAGAAGTCAAACAATCATCTAAAAGAATTCGTTCATTAATAACAATAGCATCTTCATAATTATATCCTTCCCAAGGCATGTAAGCAATCGTTAAATTTCTTCCTAAAGATAATTCTCCATCATGAGTACTTGGACCATCGGCAATAATTTGTCCAGAAAAAACTTTTTCTCCACTCCAAACAAGAGGTCTTTGATTAAAAGAAGTTTCCTGATTTGATTGATAATATTTTCGTAAATAATAAGTAATTTTTTGTTTAAAACAATCTGTAATAATTATTGAACTAGACGAAGCAAAAAAAACAATTCCTTCACAATATGTTTTTATTATCATTCCAGAATCTAAAATAGAACTTGATTCAAGCCCAGTTCCGACAATAGGTTTTTGAGGATATAATAAAGGAACAGCTTGTCGTTGCATATTGGAACCCATTAATGCTCTATTAGCATCATTATGTTCTAAAAACGGAATTAAAGCAGTTGCTAATGAAACAACTTGTAAAGGAGAAGTTGTAATAAAATTAATTTCTTCAACTTTTTGAACTGAAAAAACATAATTATCTTTAATAGAAAGATATTCTTTTTGAATTTTGTTAGTTTTTGTTAATGCAAGATCTCCAAAAGCAATTTTTATATTTGCTTCTTGTTCAGGATTTAAAAAAATAGGTCTAGTTTTTGAAAAAATATTTCCATTTTCCATAAAGAAATATGGTGTTTCTAATGAACCTAAAGAATTAATTCGTCCGTATAAAGAGAGAGACATTATTAATCCAGCATTTTGACCTTCGGAAGTTTCGATTGGACATAATCGACCATATTGACTTGGATGAATATCACGAATAACTGTACTTATATGATCTCGTTTTAATCCATTTGGACCAAAAACACTAATTCTTCGTTTATGAGTTAACTCAGCTAATGGATTAATTTGATCCATGTATTGAGATAACTGACTTGTTTTAAAGAACTCTTTAATAGCACTTGTAACAGGACGAGGATCAATAATCCATTCGCCTTCTTCATAAGACACAGCAAGATCAAAATCAAATAAAGATCGTTCACTAGTTGGAAATGATGAGCCTTGTGTTAAAAATTTTTTTAAACGAGAAAATCCTACCCGAATTTGATTTTGTAACAATTCTCCAATGGATCGAATTTGTTTATTTTTAATATGATCAATATCATCACTAATTCGGTCATAATATTTTAATTCAATTAATCCATCAATAATTCCAATAAAATCATGAGCTGTTAAATAAGTAATATCTTTTGGTAAATTTAATCCTAATTTTTGATTAATTTTATATCGTCCAATTTCTCCTATGGAAAAGCAAGCGGATCGCTTATTATAAAATAAACGTTTAATAATAACCGCATTTTCATAATCTTTTTCTTTTTCAGCTTGTTCTTTTTTTGAAGTATATTGATTATTTGTTAAATGAAGAGGATATTTTAAACTATCAGAAATTTCTTGAAAACTTAACCCAAAATAACGTAATAAATCATAAATAAATAATTTATTACTTTCTGAATCTTGTTCACTTTTTTTTGAAATTTCAGTTTTTGATTTAAATTCATTCAATTTCATATAAATTCGATCTTTATCTAATCCATTATGATCTTTATTTAACAAATAATTTAAAGTAATATTTTCATCAGAATTTTGAGAATTAAAATCTCGTTTAATTTTTTTGATTTCTTTCTCTGAAAAATTTTTTTGATCTAAAATAAATTTTGTCCAAAGTCCTTTATTTGAAATAATAGTTGCTGTGTAATGAGTCTTTTTTGATAAACCGAATTCTTTACGAAAATATATTCCTGGACTTCGTATAATTTGACTTATAATGATTCGTTCACAACCACTAATAATAAAAGTTCCTTCTTCTGTCATTAGCGGAATTTCTCCAAAAAAGATATCTTGTTTTACACGTATTTTTTTGGTTTTTACCTGATTAGAATTTCTTACTTTTTTAGATATTTTTCCTAAAGAATTTTTGGATGATTTTAATTCAATAAAACTCTCATGATTCATTGGCTTTTTATTTTGATCTAAAAAATAAGAATATTCACCCTTAATAAAAAATTGAATCGAATATGTTAGATCACGTTCCAAACAATCTGAAATATTAAATAAAGGACCATGAAGTTTTATTTCATTTTGAAATAAGTAAAGTAAACATGCAATTTTTTTTTTTCTTAAAACTCTTATTTTTGCAAAAAAAGGATTCGGAAGATTGACTAATTCTTCACTAATTCCATTAATTAAAAACCGATAAAAACTTCCTCTTTGTGCTTCTGATAAATCACTTATATTATTTACAAAAACATTTTTCATAACTTTTTTTATCTTTTAATAATTAATTTAATTTAAATTTTCTTTTTATTTAATATATCTTTTTAATTATGAATCTTCGAAATTAATTAAAATTAAAATAATCATATTTATTATATGATTATTTTTTGTCTCTTTTTTCTTTAAAAAAAATAAGACATAATTTTTTACTAAAAATCAGAAGAATTAATAATAAATTTGGTTTGCTTTTTCAAAGGATCAAAATTTTTACGAATTTTTGATTTTTTTCGTGCTACAGTATTTTTATGAAGAATTCCTTTCTTTACTGCTTTATCAAGAAAACTAAAAAATGTATTTAGAATTTTTGAAGTAAGAATCAGAGTATCTTTTTTTTTTTCTATATTTTCTTCTAATTTTATTTCTTTCATATTTTTGATTAATAATTTTGCCAATGTTTTAATTGTTGAAATATATCGACGATTAATCATACGATTTCGATTATTTTGGGTAACAATTTTTCGGTTTTTTTGTTTTTTATTCATTTTGAAAGTTCTATATAAATATTAAATTTAATTGAAAAATAATCTCTAAAGAGATTAAGAATTTGATTCTTTCTTAAAATCATACCATAATTTGAAATTACACCATAATAAAAAGAAAGAGAAATTAAAAAACTAAAGGAAAAAAGATTTTTAGAAATTAAAATTTCATGCTATAATGATACCGTACTTTAAAAAATAAAAAAAGTTTGAGAAGTATAAAACTAAAAAATTAATTTTCTTTTCCAATATGGCAAAAAATAAAGGACCTCGTATAACAATTACTTTGGAATGTACTGAATGTCGTAAAAATGAAAAAAAACGATCCCCTGGAGTTTCTCGTTACTTAAGCACAAAAAATCGTCGAAATACTCCAGAAAAAATGGAATTATCGAAACATTGTCGCTATTGCAATAAACATACAATTCATAAAGAAACAAAATAAAGAAAATAAAAAAGGGGAGAAAATTAAAAAATGAGTCAATGGAGTCAAAAAAAGACAAATTTAATTAGTGAAAAAAAAAGAACAAATTGGAATCAAAGTTTAAGATCAACATCTAAAACAAAAAAACCAAAAAAATTAAAAAAAAGTTTGCAATATTTATTACTTTTAAAAAAATTTAATAACCTTATTGATTATAAAAATATTAAATTATTAAAAGGTTTTTTAAACAAATATGGAAAAATTCGCCCACGTCGAAAAACAAGAATTAGTCTTCAAAAACAACATCAAATCGCAAAAGCTATTCGAAAATCAAGAGCTTTAGGATTAATACCATTTGTTTGTAATGTCAAATTATAAAAAGAAATTCATTAAAAATTCTAAGATTTTAGGAAAAAAGTATGAGAAAAGCTAGAAATAACAATAATTTTATTGATAAGACTTTTACTATAATTGCGGATGTAATTTTACGTGTTTTTCCTGCAAGTCAACAAGAAAAAAAAGCTTTTTCTTTTTATTTAAATGGTTTATCAGCTCAAGATGAAGGAGAATATGCAGAAGCTTTAAATAATTATTATCAAGCTCTGCAAATTGAAGAAGATTTATATGATAGAAGTATTATTTTGTATAATATAGGGTTAATTTATTCAAAAAATGGAGATTATTTAAAAGCTTTAAAATATTATTATTTTTCTATTTTTATTAATCCAAAATTTACATCTGCTTTAAACAATATCGCAGTTATTTATCATTATCAAGGAATTAAAGCTGCAGAAAAAAAATGTTACGGATTATCTGAATCTCTTCTTCAAAAAGCAACTTTTTATTGGACAAAAGTTGTAAAATTAGATCCAAATTCGTACATTGAAGCATGGAATTGGTTAAAAACAACACGACGAATTAAACTTTAAATTTTTTTGATGAAATACGGTTGATTGTTAAAAATTACAAAGTTTTCTATTTTATTAATTAAGTAATAAATAATTTATGGTAATAAATACTACGAAAGGATTTGTTAGTCAAATCATTGGTCCCGTTATTGATGTAGAATTTCCTGAAGGAGCAGTTCCAAAAATTTATAATGCATTAAAAGTAACAAATGAAAAATCAGGAGAAATTTTAATTGCAGAAGTTCAATACTTAATTGGAGAAAATAAAGCTCGAGCTATCTGTATGACATCAACAGATGGATTAAAAAGAGGAGATACTGTTATTGATACAGGATCAGCTATTAAAGTACCAGTAGGAATTAAGACTCTTGGTCGTATTTTTAATGTTTTAGGTGAACCAGTTGATGAATGTGGTCCTGTAAATAATACTGAATTTTATTCAATCCATCGACCTGCACCTGCTTTTGTTGAATTAGAGACAAAACCAAGTATTTTTGAAACAGGAATTAAAGTTGTTGACCTATTGGCTCCATATAGACGTGGAGGAAAAATTGGTTTATTTGGTGGTGCTGGAGTTGGAAAAACTGTATTAATTATGGAATTAATTAATAATATTGCCAAAGAACATGGAGGAGTTTCTGTATTTGCTGGGGTTGGAGAACGTACGCGTGAAGGGAACGATTTATACGCCGAAATGAAAGAATCAAAAGTTATTGATGCAGAAAATTTTGAAAAATCAAAAGTTGCTTTAGTTTATGGTCAAATGAACGAACCACCTGGAGCAAGAATGCGTGTTGCTTTAACTGCTTTAACAATTGCAGAGTATTTCCGTGATACAAATAAACAAGATGTTTTATTATTTGTAGATAATATTTTCCGTTTTGTACAAGCTGGTTCTGAAGTTTCAACTTTATTAGGAAGAATGCCTTCAGCTGTTGGATATCAACCAACTTTATCAACAGAAGTTGGGGAATTACAAGAAAGAATTACATCAACTAAAGAAGGATCAATTACCTCAATTCAAGCTGTTTATGTACCAGCAGATGATTTAACAGATCCTGCCCCTTCAACAGTATTCCGTCATTTAGATGCAACAACAGTATTATCTCGTGAATTAGCAGCAAAAGGAATTTATCCTGCGGTAGATCCTTTACAATCAAATTCAACAATGTTACAACCAGGAATTGTTACAGCAGATCACTATCAAACTGCTCAAAATGTAAGACAAACATTACAAAAATATAAAGAACTTCAAGAAATTATTGCCATTTTAGGACTTGATGAATTATCAGAAGAAGATAGATTACTTGTAAGTCGAGCAAGACGTGTAGAAAAATTCTTATCTCAACCTTTTACTGTTGCTGAAGTTTTTACAGGATTAGAAGGAAAATATGTCGCATTAAATGATACTATTACTGGATTCCAAAGAATTCTAAAAGGAGAATTTGATAAATTCGCTGAACAATCTTTCTATCTTGTAGGAAGTATTGAGGATGTTATTGCTAAAGAAAATAATTTACCTAAATAAAAATATAATATTAATGTAGTAGTTTGGTAAGTTTTTTGAAAACTAAGCATGTAACTCAGTGGATAGAGTATTAGATTCCGAATCTAAATGTCAAGGGTTCAAGTCCCTTCATGCTTAGTTTTTTAAAAAAATAAAAGTAGAAAGGGGGCTTTTTGGATTCGACATTGAAAAATCAATGGACGTGGGTTCAAATCCCACAAGCTCCAATCTTCTTTAATTTTTCATACAAAATTGCATCTGTGGCCGAGCGGTTGAAGGCACTGGACTCATAATCCATTTTCGTAAGAACATCGCTGGTTCAAATCCAGTCGGATGCATTGTTAAAATTTTATTTTCAGTCTTGTAGATTTTCCACGTAATTCTCGTAAAAAATATAATTTTGAACGTCGCACTTTCGAACTTTGTTTTTTAACAATGGAAATAATTTTTGGAGAATTTAAAAGAAAAATTTGTTCAATTCCTATTCCTTGAACATTTCGTCGAATTAAAAAACTTTTTCCAATTCCTCTATTTTTTATTGCAATTACTAAACCTTCATAATATTGTGTTCTTTCTTTTTCTCCTTCTGGTATTAAATATCCAATTCTAATAATATTTCCAATTTCAACTAGAGGATTTTTTTTATCTAAAAAATTTTCGTTTTTTAAGTATTTTGTTTCTATAGATTTAATGAGTTCTTTATTTGATGTCATTTTTAATTTTTTTCTTATTCTTTTGTTTAAATAAACATTTCATCATAATAATAATAAATAATGAAAATTAAAGAAAGGGTATTTTTTTTTTCTTCAAAAACATGGTATTTTTGATTTGGAAGCAAATTCTTTTTTCATTTCAAATTTTAATCTTTCAAAATTATTAGACTTTGATATTTTTTAAGTAGAAAAAACTATCAACATATCAACATTTATTAAAAATATTACAATTAATTTCTTTTTCTTAACATTATGAAAAAAAAAATAAAAAATTTTTTAAAATACTTAAAAACTCTTCCTTCAAATTTTCTTGAAAAAGTTCCCAATAAATTTCTTCCCAAATTTTTAAGAAAAAAAACTGCAAATTTTTCTAATTTTGTAGATATTCCTACTGTTAGTTTTGATCCAAAAAAAACAAAAGCTGAAAAACAAAAAAATGAAAGAAGAAAACGAAATCAAGTATATGTTGCATTAGATTATCTTTTATCTCAAACAAGTTATTTTGATTTTTTTTCAATTGATACTTTTCAAGTTGCAAAATATGCAAAATATCTTGCACAAATTGTAGAAGAAACAATAGTGAGTAGTGACTTTTTATTATTAGCTTTTTTTTCAATTAATTCTCCTGTATGTGATATTTTAAAAAAATATAAATTAACACAACAAAATATAGGAGAAATTTTAGAAAAAAGTTATAAAAAAATTCCTTTGACTCCTTTTAAAAAAAAAATAAATTTTTTTACAAAATTTTTGGAAACAATTCGAACATTTTTTCCTTTTTTTCGGGACTCTATTTCTCTCTCTTCAAATCAAGTTTATTCTTTAGAAACTGAACAAATTTTTGAAAAAACTGCAGAAAATGCTTTAACTCGTTTTAAATCTCCTGTTATTAGTACAGAAATGTTATTAATTACTTTAATGGAAGAAAGAGATACAAAAGCTGGAAAAATTATAAAAAGTTTTTTAGAAAACGAAACAGAATGGTACTTATTAAGATATTCATTACTTAAACGAGTTTATAAGCAAGAAGCTTATATACGTGCTGAAATTCCACGAAATTTACAATATTTTGCCTACTTATTAAAAATTAAAAGTTCCGATATTGATTTTGAAGGACTGATCACAAAAAATCAATTACTTCGTGGAGTTTCTTTATTTCGAAATGAAGTAATTCGACAAGTTTTATCAATTAATATTCACGATGTCTTAAGAAAAGATGTTTATAAATCTATTAGAGCAAATATTTTTGGTAGAAAATATTCAACAGAAGAGAAGTAGTTATTCGAAAACTTATCTTTTGTTTGATATTCTCTAAGAGAATAGGCGAGCGTGGCCAAGTGGTTACGGCAGTGGGTTGTGGCTCCACCATGCGCGGGTTCGAGCCCCGTCGTTCGCCTGAATCTTATGAAATTTTTTGCTTTTTTTTTTAGGATTTTGACGGAGGAATTATTGATTGGTATACATATTCCTTGAAAAATAATTAAACTGTAAAAAAATGGCTAGATATACAGGTCCAAGAATTAGAATTATTAGAAGATTAGGACTATTGCCTGGATTAACAAGAAAAATTATTCAAAATCGAACAACAACTCCAGGGCAACATGGGAAACCTTTATTTACAAAATCAAAACGATCATCTCTTTCTGATGATTATCGTGAAAGACTTCTTGAAAAGCAGAAATTACGTTTTAATTATGGGCTTACTGAAAAACAATTAGTTTCTTACTATAAAGAAGCAAAAAGAGAAACAGGATCAACAGGAAATATACTTTTACAGTTAATTGAATCGCGTTTAGATTGTGTAATTTATCGATTAGGATTTGCTCCAACAATTCCAAGTGCCAGACAAATTGTTAATCATCGTCATATTTTAGTAAATGGAAAAGAAATTAATATTCCTAGTTTTCTTTGTCAAGAAGGTGATATAATAACAGTAAAAGATAAAAAAGAATCGAAAACTTTAGTCGGTGGAAATTTTGAAATTCAACAACAAAAAAGAAAACTAATTCAACGAAGAATGAAACGAGTAAATTTAACAAAATCTCGTTTTCATAGTTTATTACCAACTCATTTACAAGTTGAAAGTGAAACTTTAATGGGAAAATTTTTAAGTCCAGTTAAACGTAAAGATATTTTGGTACGAATTAATGAATTAAAAGTTGTTGAATATTATTCAAGATAAAATTTGTCTTTTTTTTTTTATTTTCTTTGAAGTTTTTTCTAAAGAAAAAACTTCAAAGAAAAAATTAGACAGAATGAAGTTAAATTTTTTTAACTTTTAATAGAACTAACTTATTTATTTAAGTTTTCGACAAACAAATTGTATTAAAATTTTTTACGAAATTCAAAACATGAGTAATGCATCAGAAAGAACACGTATTAAATCAGAACGTTATGAATCTGGAGTAATCCCATACAAAAAAATGGGTTATTGGGATGCAGATTATACTGTAAAAGAGTCTGATATTTTATGTCTTTTCCGTATAACACCACAACCGGGAGTTGACCCAATTGAAGCTGCTGCAGCTGTTGCTGGAGAATCTTCAACAGCTACTTGGACTGTTGTATGGACTGACTTATTAACTGCATGTGATGTTTATCGTGCAAAAGCTTACTATGTTGAAGAAGTTCCAAACAAACCTGATGAATATTTTGCATTTATCGCTTATGAATGTGACTTATTTGAAGAAGGATCAATTGCAAACTTAACAGCATCAATTATTGGAAACGTTTTCGGTTTTAAAGCTGTAAAATGTTTACGTTTAGAAGATATGCGTATTCCTTATGCTTATTTAAAAACGTTTATCGGACCTGCAACTGGAGTTATTGTAGAACGTGAAAGAATGGATGTATTTGGACGTCCTCTTTTAGGTGCAACTGTAAAACCAAAATTAGGTCTTTCTGGTAAAGCTTATGGTCGTGTAGTTTATGAAGGATTAAAAGGTGGTTTAGATTTCTTAAAAGACGATGAAAATATTAATTCACAACCATTCATGAGATGGCGTGAAAGATTTTTATACGTAATGGAAGGAATTAACAAAGCTGTTGCAAAAACAGGACAAGTTAAAGGTTCTTACCTTAACGTAACTGCGGCTACAATGGAAGATATGTATGAAAGAGCAGAATACGCTAAACAAATTGGTTCAGTTATTGTTATGATCGATCTTGTTATTGGTTATACAGCAATTCAATCAATGGGATACTGGGCTCGTAAAGCTGATATGATTCTTCACTTACACCGTGCAGGACATTCAACTTATACTCGTCAAAAAAATCATGGTCTTAATTTCCGTGTTATTTGTAAATGGATGAGAATGTCAGGAGTTGATCATATTCATGCAGGAACAGTTGTAGGAAAACTTGAAGGAGATCCAAATTCAGTAAAAGGATTCTATGATACACTTTTATTAACAGCATTAAAAGAAGATCGTAGCTTAGGTATTTTCTTTGATATGGATTGGGCAGCTTTAAGAAAATGTTTACCTGTAGCTTCTGGTGGTATTCATTGTGGTCAAATGCACCAATTAACTCATCTTTTAGGAGAAGATGTTGTTTTACAATTTGGTGGTGGAACAATTGGACATCCAGACGGAATTCAAGCTGGAGCTACTGCTAACCGTGTAGCATTAGAATCTATGATTGTTGCAAAAAATGAAGGTCGTGATTATTTAAAAGAAGGTCCAGAAATTTTAAGAGCAGCTGCAAAAGATTGTCGTCCTTTACAAGTAGCTTTAGATTTATGGAAATCTATTACTTTTGAATATCAATCTACAGATACATTAGATTATGAATCTACACCAACAAAATCTGCTTCTTAAATAATTTTTTCATTTTTTTTAGAGTATTACCTTTTTTACCAAATATAAAAATAAAGGAGTTAAAAATTTTATGGCAAGAATTACTCAAGGATCTTTTTCTTTATTACCAGATTTAACTGATGAGCAAATCAAAAAACAAATTGATTATGCAATTAAAAAAGGATTTGCTGTTTCTGTAGAATATACAGATGATCCACACCCGCGTAATTGTTATTGGGAAATGTGGGGTCTTCCTCTTTTTGATATCGCAGATTCATCTAGTATTATTTATGAACTTAATGAAGCTCGTAAAGCTTATCCAAATCAATATATTAAAATTAATGCTTTTAATAATGCAAGAGGAGTTGAAAGTACAGCAATGTCTTTCATCGTTCAACGTCCTGCTTTTGAACCAGGTTTCTACTTAGTTCGTAATGAAGTTGAAGGAAGAAAAATTGCTTATACTTTACAAAGTTATGCAGTTCAAAATGGTAGTGAAGGAAGCCGTTATTAATTTAATAAAAATTTTTTTCTACAAAAACTAAGTTTAAGAAACTTAGTTTTTGTTTTTTTTTATTTATTCAATGAAAATTATCAAATCAAATATGTGCAAAAATTTAATTTCTTCAACAGATTTAAAAGATCTTCTTCTTAATAAAACAGATTCTATAGATATTCGTGATTGTTACGTAAAAACAGGGATAGAAAAAATTTTATCTACTTTGGATAGTGAATTAGTGGGTTTAAAAAATGTAAAAACAAGAGTTAGAGAAATTTCTTCTGTTTTATTATTTGATCGTATTCGAGAAATTCAAGAATTAGGAGCTTTAAATTCAAGTTTACATATGTCTTTTACTGGACGCCCGGGAACTGGGAAAACTTCAGTTGCAAATAAGATTGCTTTAGTTTTAAGAAATTTAGGTTATTTAACTAAAGGTCATTTGACAAATGTAACTAGAGAAGATTTAGTTGGACAATATGTAGGTCATACAGCTCCAAAAACAAGAGAACAATTAAAACGAGCTCAAGGTGGGATTCTTTTTATTGATGAAGCTCATCATTTATATAAACCAGATAATGAACGTGATTACGGATCAGAAGCTGTTGAACTTTTACTTCAAGTAATGGAAAATCAAAGAGATGATCTGATTTTAATTTTTGCAGGACAAAAAGAAAAATTAGAAACATTTTATAATTGTAATCCTGGTGTTTCTTCGCGTATTGGAAATCATGTTAATTTTGAAGATTATAATGTTAAAGAATTAACCGAAATTACAAGTTTTATTTTAAATAATGAAAAACGTTATAAATTATCATCAGACACTCTTGAAGTTTTAGTTCATTATATTGAACAATTAGTGAAATTTCCAACTTTTGCTAATGTAAGAACTATAAAAATATTTTTAAATCAATTATTATCTTATCAAGCTATTAGAATTGAAGAAGCTTTAACACAAACTGGTTTATTGACATATCAATCATTAACTAGTATTACAAAAGAAGATTTCAATTATTTTACAAAAGATGATTTTATTAATATTATTGGAAGCGAGAATGTAGAATTATATTTAAAAAATTAAAGAAATTTTAATATAAAAGAAAAATTTTTAAAAAGTTTCTTTAGAACCGAAGATATTTTTTCTAATAAAAAATTAGAAAAAATATTTTATATTTATTATTACAAATTTCTAACTAAGAAATTATGTTATTTTTTTTAGCCACACCAGAATCAAGTATAATTGAAACAAAAACTAGTAAAATACGTGTCCATTTAAGTAGTGGAGTTGCTGAAATTTTTGAAAATCATCAAGATTTGATGGGAAAAATTGATAATGATTTCATTGAATTTGAAACAAATTTTGATAATAAAAGTGAAATTGGAAAATATTTATTACATTTAGGAGTTTTTGTTGTTTCAACAAAAAATTCAATTATTAAAGAGCCACAAAGCACAGAAACGGCTGTTTATGTTTATGCTAAACGTGTATTTGAAGTAAGTTCAAAAAATAAATCTTCTTTAGATAATATTTCAAAAGAATATGAAAGTAAACGAATTCTTTTAGAAGAAGAAGAACAAAAAGAAGCAGAAAAAGTGGCACAAAAACCTGGAGTTACTCCAGCAATTATCAATACTTATTCTAACCTTTTTTTATTAAAAGAAGAAGTTAATTTTTTAAAAAAAATAATGATTGTTATGAAAGAAGTCAAATAAAAAAAATAAAATAAAAAAAACTAAGATTTCATGTTAAATGTTAAAGAAACACGATATCTTTTTTTTCTTTATAAAAAACAGAAAGATTTTCTTATTCGGACTCCTTTTTTTTTATTTACAAGTATTATTTTTCTTGAATCTATTCGTGGTTATGCGCCAGATGTTGAATTATTAATTAATACACCTGCTACTTATGTTTTTTGTTTTTTAGTTGTTTTTTTAATTCTTATGTTTTTTAGTTCTTTTCTTAATGAATTATCTCTTTTTGTAGATGCTAAAAAAGTACGTGGAGTTAAAAGAATAGACAAATTACTTCGAAAACAAAGATTAAAAAGTTTTTTTTTACTTACTTTTACTGGTCTTTATATTGTTATTTTAATAATTCTTCCTTGTAGTCTTGATAGTATAACGACAGTTATTGCACAACAAACAAATAAAAATTATTTATCATTTGAACAAATTGGTTCTATTGAAATTGGTTTATTTGTTAATTCTCTTTTTTATTTCCAACTTCCTAGTTTTGTAATTTGTCCAGGATATTCTGAAATTCAATATGATTCTTTTATTTATTATTATAAAGAATATAGTTTCGTTGTTTCATTTCTTGCAGGAATAATTACTCCAACTGTAGACGTTCCAACGCAATTAACTTTTATAGTTCTTGGAAATTTTTTTTATTTCTATGTTATTCTTTCTATTAAAAAAGATGGAATTCTTACTTCAAATAATTTAATTTTACTAAATTTTTTTCTAATTTTTTTTCCACTTTTTAATTAATCGAAATCTTTTTTGCTTTTTAAAATTTTTAACCTTTTTTAAAAAATATGATTAACAAGTTAAACAATCCTTCTTCTTTTTTAAAAAATTCTTTTTTTTCTTTTCTTTTAATTTTTTCTTCAGTATTTTTTCTTTTTCCTAAAGAAAGTTTTGCTTTTCCTATTTATGCACAACAAGCATATGAAAATCCAAGAGAAGCAAATGGACGAATTGTGTGTGCAAATTGTCATTTAGCCCAAAAACCTACTGAATTTGAAGCCCCAACATCTGTTTTACCTGATACAGTTTTTGAAACAATTGTAAAAATTCCTTATGATATTACGAAAAAACAAATTGTTGGTAATGGTCAAAAAGAAGGTTTAAATGTTGGAGCAATTGTAATTTTACCTGAAGGTTTTAAATTAGCTCCAAAAAATCGTTTAGAAAAAGAATTAATTACAAAAACGAAAGGAATTTATATTACACCATATAGTAAAACAAAAGAAAATATTCTTGTTGTAGGACCTGTAAATGGAGAAAAAAATCAAGAAATTATTTTTCCAATTTTAGCACCAGATCCTGAAAAAGATAAGAATGTTTTTTATATTAAATATCCTATTTATGTTGGTGCAAATCGTGGTCGTGGTCAAGTTTATCCAACAGGAGAAAAAACAAACAATAATGTCTTTAATGCATTAATTTCAGGAAAAGTTCAACAAATTAATTTAAATAATAAAGAGTATGAAATTACCATTGTTTCTACTTCTGGAGATTTAAAAACACAATTAGTACCAAAAGGACTTGATTTAATTATTAAAGAAAATCAAATTATCAAACAAGATCAACCTTTAACTTTAAACCCAAATGTTGGTGGTTTTGGACAAACTGAAACAGAAATTGTAATTCAAGATCCTTTACGTATTTATGGATATTTAGCATTTTGTATTTCAGTAATTTTAAGTCAATCTGCTTTAGTTTTTAAGAAAAAACAATTTGAAAAAGTTCAAGCAGCTGAATTAGATTTTTAAAAAAAAAAAAATGAAATCGTTAAAAAACGATTTCATTTTTTTTTTTTTTAATTATTTTCCCCTAAAACAAATTTAGTAAATTTACCAATTTGAATATTTTCTCCTAATAACGAAACATGATTTTTAATATAATCTTCAACTGTTAAATCTGGATCACGAAGACAAGATTGATTTAATAAAGTAAAAGTTTTTAATGTTTTTTCCACTCTTCCTTTTGAAATTGATTCTCGAATTGATTCGGGTTTATTTAATAAATCTTCTCGTTGTTGTTCGATTTTTAATTCTTCATCCCATACATCTTGAGGAATATCTTTTAATGAAATATATTGAACTGAATTAGAAGAAGCAATTTGCATAGCAAGATTTCTAGCTAATGTTTGAAATTCTACGCGTCGAGCTACAAAATCAGTTTCACAATTTAATTCAATTAAAACACCAATTTTAGAACCTGTATGTATATAACTTGTAATAATTCCTTGTTGTGTTTTTCTTGTTGATTTTTTTTCAGCGGAAGCCAACCCTTTTTGACGAAGAAAATTAATTGCTTTTTCAAAATCACCATTATTTTCTACAAGTGCATTTTTGCAATTTAGCATTCCTGCTCCTGTTTTTTCTCGAAGTGATTTAATTTGTTCGGATGTTATATTCATAGAATTAAATAATTTCTGTGTTGAATTAATAATTAATATAGAAATTTTCTACTGATGAGTCAATTTTTTTAGTTTCAAAAACATAAAAAGTTTGTTTTTCTTTTAGTATCTTTGTTATATTTTAATAATATTTTAAAGAATTTAAAATATACTTTTATCTTTTTTACTAAAATTAATTTTATTTTTAAATGAAAAAAACATTAGCTATTACTGTCTTTAATGAATCTGGTGTATTAACAAGAATTTCTGCTTTATTTTCAAGTCGAGGGTTTAATATTGAAAGTATTGTAGTAGGACAAAGTGAAACGTTGGGTGTTTCTCGAATTATTATTGTTTTACCAGGAGATGAACATATATTAGAACAAGTTATAAAACAATTAAATAAACTTATTCAAGTGATTGAAGTTAAAGATGTAAGTACGACACCTTGTGTTGAAAGAGAATTAATGCTTATTAAAATTCAATCGATTCCAACAACTCGTTCAGAAATAATTGAAATTGCTCAAATTTTTAAAGCAAAAATTGTTGATATTTCCGATATTTCAATTACATTAGAAGTAACAGGAGATCCGGGAAAAATCGCAACAATTCAACAACTTTTAAAAAGATATATTATCTTAAAAGTTGTACGTACAGGAAAAATTTCTTTAGAACGAGAATTAGGAATTAATACAGAATCTTTAAAACGTGAATAAAAGTACTAAAAAAAAAAAAAACTGGGGACGGAGGGACTTGAACCCTCACGACCAATATTAGTCAACGGATTTTCAATTTATAAAATTGGACTATATCTTTACTTTTTAAAGTAGCTTCCGTATAGTCTCTGCACCTACACATTTTGTGTTTGGCTCAGGATTAGATATTTCTTTCCCTGAATTTGAAAGCTTACACAGAATAAATTTTCTGGCTCAAAAATTTTAAGTCCGTTGTGTCTACCATTCCACCACATCCCCTCACATTTCTTTCAAGAAGACGGTACCCAGATTCGAACTGGGGAGTCAAGGATTTGCAATCCACTGCCTTACCACTTGGCCATACCGTCTTTTTTACTTAGTATTTAAATATAAAGGAAATTCAAAAAATTACAACTTTTCTTGATACACAATTTTTATTATTATAATAAAATATTATCTATTGATATTTCATTCTTAACTATAGAATATTTCATATTTTTTTGAATGAAAATTTCTTTTTTATAATTTTTATAATTTGAATAGTTTTTAATAAAAATATTTTATTTATGGTTACTACTACCCAAAAAAAATTAGAAGAAAAAAAAATTGCTAAAGAAACTTTATTAACACCTCGATTTTATACCACTGATTTTAAAGAAATTTCGGAATTAGATATTAGTTCAAATTTAGAAGAAATTGAATGTATTGTGGAAGAATTTCGAATTGATTATAATCGAGATCATTTTATTCGTGATAAAGAATTTTTAAGTAGTTGGGATTTTTTTGATGCAAAAACAAAAAATATTTTTATTGAATTTTTAGAACGTTCTTGCACCGCAGAATTTTCAGGATTTTTATTATATAAAGAAATTTCCAGAAATTTAAAAAAACAAAACCCCTTACTTGCCGAAGGTTTTTCTTATATGTCACGTGATGAAGCTCGTCATGCTGGTTTTTTAAATAAAGCAATGAGTGATTTTAATGTTTCATTAGATTTAGGTTTTTTAACAAAAACTAGAAAATATACATTTTTTGCTCCAAAATTCATTTTTTATGCTACATATCTTTCTGAAAAAATTGGATATTGGCGTTATATTACTATTTATCGGCATTTAGAAAAAAATCCGAATTTTAGAGTTTATCCTCTTTTCAGATTTTTTGAAAGTTGGTGCCAAGATGAAAATCGACATGGTGATTTTTTCGCTGCTTTAATCAAATCCCAAAAATCTTTATTAAATACATTAGAAGCAAGATTATGGTGTAAATTTTTCTTATTGTCAGTTTTTGCAACAATGTATTTAAATGATTTACAAAGAACTGATTTTTATTCCACAATTGGTTTAGATGCTCGTCAATTTGATATTCATGTAATTAGAAAAACAAATCAAAATTCAGGAGCTTTATTTCCTGTAATTTTAGATGTTGACCATCCAGCATTTTTTCCATTATTAGAAGAATGTTCTGAAATTAATTTTGAATTAATTAAAATAGATAATCAAGAACTTCCAAATTCTTTAAAAACATTAAAGAAATTCCCATTAAATGTTAATTTAGTTATAAAATTAATTCAATTATATTGTTTGCCTGCCATTGAAACTAAATATATTTGGACAGAAAACTTTTAAATTTTCTTTACTAATTAAAAGAAATTTGTTAATTTCTTTATTTATATAGAAAAAGGTTTCTTTTTTAATTTCAATCACTTAAAATTATTCAAAATTAGATTTGTTAAAAAGTAATAAAATGAAACTTAAAACTCGCAAATCTGCAGCAAAAAGAGTAAAAATAAAAAAAAATTGTTTTGCACGTAAAAATGCATATAAAGGACATTTATTAAGACGAAAAAATTCAAAACGATTACGTCGATTATCAGAAGCATCGAAAATTCATTCTTCTGATGTAAATTCTTTTAGTGCTATGTTGCCGTATAATTAAATAAAAGACTTTTTCATAAAAAAATGAAAAAGTCTTTTTTAGGAGAAAAAAAATGGTTAGAGTAAAAAGAGGAAATATTGCGTCAAAGAGACGTCGAAAATATTTAAGCTTAGCAAGAAGTTTTGTTGGAGCTAATTCAAGACTTGCTATAATGGCAGGTGAACAAGTTCGACAAGGTTTAAATTTTGCTTATATTGGAAGAAGGTTAAAAAAAAGAAATTTTAGACGCGTTTGGATTTATCGTATTAATGCAGCTAGTAGAACGCGATTAAATATTTATTCTCTTTTTATTGGATGTTTACGAAATCTTAATATCTTTTTAAATAGAAAAATTTTAGCTTTAATTGCATTTTATGATTTAGCATCTTTTAATTTTATTGAAAGAAGATCAAGAATTTCAAAATTATTCCAAAACAAATTCGCATTATAGTAATATAATTCGGATTTGTTCTAAAATAAACTTTTTTGTTATATTTAAACCTATCTATGCTGATGTAGCTCAACTGGTAGAGCAGCTGACTTGTAATCAGCAGGTTAAGAGTTCAAGTCTCTTCATCAGCTTTTTTCTTAAAAATTTTAAGCAATAAATTTTTAGGAGTAGAAAAGTTATTGATTATAATAAATAAAAAATAGAATATTTCTACATTGAAATAAATAACTAAAATAAAAAAATTTTATGGAAACAATATTAATTAGCAAATTACCAGGAGCTTTTGCTATTTTTAGCCCACTTACAGATGTTATGCCTGTAATTCCGGTCTTATTTTTCTTATTAGCATTTGTTTGGCAAGCTAGTGTAGGTTTCAGATAAAAAATATAGAAACCAAATATCTAAATAGAAGAAAAAACAAAAGAAAAAATTTAAAGATAGAAATTTAAAAATTTTTTTTTTTAAAACTTCATTTATTTATGTAAAAAATTATTTACCCACGAAAAACAGAAAATGGTAGAACCTTTATTATCTGGAATTATTTTAGGTTTAATGGCTGTTACTTTAGCCGGTCTTTTTGTTGCTGCTTATCTTCAATTTAAACGAGGAAACGAATTAGTTATTTAAAAATAATTAAAAAATTTTTAAGTTAGTAATTATTAGAAGTATTCTAATAATTACCAACTTGCTTTTGTAACACCAGGAAGAAAACAATCATGAGCTAATTCACGTAAAGCATTTCGACATAAACCAAAAAATCTTGAATAACCGCGAGGTTTTCCTGTTTTCCAACATCGATTTCTTAAACGAATTTGAGAACTATCTTTTGGTAATTTCTGAAGATTTTTATTCAAAATAAAAATTTCTTCTAAAGAACTTGTTTTTTTTAATTGATTTAAAATGCTTTGTCTTTTTTCGAAATATTTTTTAATTAATTTTTTACGTTTTACTTCTCGTTGAAGCATACTTTTTTTTGCCATATTGTTTTTATAAATTTTTTATTTTTATAAAAACAATGTAACAAATAATAAAGAGTTAACCAAATTTTCCTAAAGTTGAAGCAATAACAAATGGTGCATAAGTAAAGATATAACCTATTGTAAAATGAGCTAAACCAACTAAACGAGCTTGTACAATTGATAATGCAACAGGTTTATCTTTCCAACGAATTAAATTGGCCAATGGAGTACGTTCATGAGCCCATACAATTGTTTCAATTAACTCTTGCCAATATCCACGCCATGAAATTAAGAACATAAATCCAGTTGCCCAAATTAAATGTCCAAATAAGAACATCCAAGCCCAAACAGATAAGTTATTCATTCCAAGTGGGTTATAACCATTAATTAATGGAGAAGAATTTAACCATAAATAATCTCTTAACCATCCCATAATATAATTGGAAGATTCATCAAATTGAGCAGGATTTCCTAACCATAATGTAATATGTTTCCAATGCCAGTAGAAAGTTGTCCATCCAATGGTATTTAACATCCAAAACATTGAAAGATAAAAAGCATCCCAAGCTGAAATATCACAAGTACCACCACGACCAGGACCATCACAAGGGAAACTGTAACCAAAATCTTTTTTATCTGGCATTAATTTTGAACCACGAGCATCTAAAGCTCCTTTTACTAAAATTAATGTTGTTGTATGTAATCCTAATGCAATAGCATGATGAACTAAGAAATCTCCTGGTCCAATTGTTAAAAATAATGAATTTTTATTACTATTTATAGCTTCTAACCAATTTGGTAACCAAAGTTTTTCACTAGCAATTGATGCAGAACTTACTGTTGAAGAAAGAAGAGTATCAAAACCATAAAGAGTTTTTCCTGATGCTGCTTGAATCCATTGAGCAAAAACAGGTTCAACTAAAATTTGTTTTTCAGGTTGTCCAAATGCAACGACTACATCATTATGAACATATAAACCTAAAGTGTGGAATCCTAAAAATAATGAAACCCAACTTAAATGAGAAATAATAGCTTCTTTATGATCTAGCATTCTTGCTAAAACATTTCCTTTGTTTAATTCCGGATCATAATCACGAACAAAGAAAATAGCTCCATGAGCGAAAGCACCAACCATTAAAAATCCAGCAATATATTGATGATGTGTATATAAAGCAGCTTCTGTTGCATAATCACGAGATAAAAATGCATAAGGATTTAAAGCATAAATATGTTGAGCAGCTAATGAAGTTACAACACCTAAAGATGCTAAGGCTAAACCTAATTGCATATGTAAAGAATTTGTAATTGTTTCATATAATCCAATATGCCCTTTTCCTAATCTTCCTCCAGGTGGTCTATGTGCTTCTAAAATTTCTTTTATACTATGACCAATTCCGAAGTTTGTACGATACATATGACCTGCAATAATAAATAGAACTCCAATTGCTAAATGATGATGAGCAATATCTGTTAACCAAAGCGATTGCGTTTGTGGATGGAATCCTCCTTTAAAAGTTAAAATTGCAGTTCCTGCTCCTGTAATAGTATTAAAAAGATGATTCGCACTATCCGAATCTTCGGAATAAACGCTCCAATTTCCTGAAAAGAATGGTGCTAAACCTGCTGGATGTGGTAATGTTGTTAAAAAATTATCCCATCCTACATGAATTCCACGAGATTCTGGAATTGCAACATGAACTAAATGTCCTGTCCAACCAAGAGAACTAAACCCAAATAAACCAGAAAGATGATGATTTAAACGAGATTCATTATTTTTAAACCATGAAATTGTTGGTTTAAATTGAGGTTGAAGATGTAACCAACCTGCTTGAAGTAATAATAAAGCTACAACAAGAAGAAAAACAGAAGCTACATAAAGATCTTGATTTGTTCTAAGACCTATAGTATACCACCATTGATAAACTCCAGATAAAGCAATATTAACAGGATAAATAACACCGCCTCTTGTAAATGCTTTTAATGCTGTTTCTCCAAAATGAGGATCCCAAATACCATGAGCAATTGGTTTTACTTTTAAAGGATTTAAAATCCATTGTTCAAAATTTCCTTGCCATGCAACATGGAAAAGATTTCCTGCTGTCCAAAGAAAAATAATTGCTAAATGACCAAAATGAGAAGCAAATATTTTTTGATATAATCCTTCTTCGGTTACATCATCATGGCTTTCTAAATCATGTGCAGTTGCAATACTATACCATATACGACGTGTTGTCGGATCTTCGCTTAATACTTGACTAAACTTAGGGAATCTTGTTGCCATTTAAAAAACTCCGTTACGTTTTTTTATTCATAAAAAAGAATAACTAAAAAATTGAATTTTTATTCAAAAAGAATGAGATAAAAAATTTATTAAAAAATTTTAAAATGAAAATATTATGAACTTACTGAAATAATACGTGCTAAGAAGAAGGCCCATGTTGTTCCAATTCCACCTAATAAATATTGAGCTACACCAACTGCTCGTCCTTGAGTAATACTTAAAGCACGTGGTTGAATAGAAGGAGCTACTTTTAATTTATTGTGTGCCCATACAATTGATTCAATTAATTCTTGCCAATATCCACGACCACTAAATAAAAACATTAAACTAAATGCCCAAAGGAAATGCGCACCTAAGAAAATTAATCCATAAGCTGACAATGCAGATCCATATGACTGAATTACTTGAGAAGCTTGAGACCATAAGAAATCTCTTAACCAACCATTAATTGTTAATGCACCTTGAGCAAAATTTCCTCCTGTAATATGAGAAATTGTATTTTGTGGTGTTATTGATCCCCAAATATCAGATTGCATTTTCCAACTAAAATGGAAAAGAACTACAGAAATACAATTATACATCCAGAATAAACCTAAAAAGACATGATCCCATCCAGAAACTTGACAAGTACCACCACGACCAGGACCATCACAAGGGAAACGGAAACCTAAATTTGATTTATCTGGAATTAAACGAGAATTTCTTGAATATAAAAGACCTTTTAATAAAATTAATACTGTTACATGAATTGTAAAAGCATGAATATGATGAACCATAAAATCAGCTGTTCCTAATTTCATTGGAACTAAAGCAATTTTTGATCCTAAAGCAATTGGATCGCCACCAAAAATATAACTTGCTGTAGCTAAAGAATTTGGAGAAGTTGTTCCAGGTGCAGCGGTATGTAAACTTTGAATCCATTGTGCAAAAATGGGTTGTAAAGAAATTGCTTTATCTGAGAACATATCTTGAGGTCTTCCTAATGCTTGCATAGTATCGTTATGAATATATAATCCAAAACTATGAAAACCTAAGAAAATACAAACCCAATTTAAATGAGAAATGATTGCATCACGATGACGAATTACACGATCTAAAAGATTGTTATAATTTAATGTTGCATCATAATCACGAACCATGAAAATTGAACCATGAGCACCTGCACCAACAATACAAAAAGCTCCAATCCACATATGATGTGTAAATAAAGATAATTGTGTTGGATAATCAATAGCTATATAAGGATATGGTGGCATAGCATACATATGATGAGCAATAACAATTGTTAATGATCCTAACATAGCTAAATTAATTGCTAATTGAGCATGCCAAGATGTTGTTAATACTTCATAAAGACCTTTATGGCCCTTTCCTGTAAAAGGTCCTTTATGAGCCTCTAAAATTTCTTTCATACTATGACCAATTCCGAAGTTTGTACGATACATATGACCTGCAATAATAAACAAAACTCCGATCGCTACATGGTGATGAGCTGCATCTGTTAACCAAAGACTAGCTGTTGTTGGATTTAAACCACCTTTAAAAGTTAAAATATCAGAATAAACTGACCAATTTAATGAGAAAAAAGGTGCTAATCCTTCTTTGAATGAAGGATAAAGTGTTCCAATAAATTCACGATTAATTAATAATTCATGAGGATCCGGTAAATCTTTTGGATCCATTCCGGCATCTAATAATTTATTAATTGGATTTCCAATATGAATTTCATGACCAGCCCAAGATAAAGATCCTAAACCAAGTAAACCAGAAAGATGATGGTTTAACATAGATTCAGCATTTTGGAACCAACTTAATTTTGGAGCTGCTTTATGGTAATGGAACCATCCTGCAAATAACATTAAAGCTGACATTACTAAACTTCCTAAAGCAATACAGTATAATTGTTGTTGAGTTGTTACACCTTCAGCACGCCAAATTTGGAAAAATCCTGAAGTAATTTGAATTCCTTGAAAATTACCACCAACATCAGCATTTAAAATTTCTTGTCCGATAATTGGATAAACTGATTGAGCACTTGGTTTAATTTGTAAAGGATTTAATAACCAAGATGTATAATTTGAAAAATATGCTCCATGGAAATGCATTCCACTTAACCATAAGAAAATAATTGAAAGTTGACCAAAATGAGCACTAAAGATTTTTCTTGAAACATCTTCTAATGATTTTGTTTGAATATCAAAATCATGAGCATCTGCATGTAAATTCCAGATCCATGTTGTTGTTTTTGGTCCTTTTGCTAAAGTTCTTGAAAAATGTCCAGGTTGTGCCCATTTTTCAAAACTTGTCTCAACTACATTTAAATCAACAAGGACTTGGACTTTTTTGCTTTTTTTAGCTTCTTGTTCTTGTGGAGTTGTAATCATAGGTAAAGCTATTTTAAATTTACTAAGTAACTATCCAACTACACATCGGGTTCAAGTTTGATGGGAAGTTTTTTCTAATTTATATTTTAGCTATTATTATAAGAAACAATGTATTTAAAGAAATATTTTTTTATTTATAAAACTTTCTGTGAGTATTGTAAAAAAGAAAAAAAATCTTTATTATTAGTTTTATGGGTCGATGCCCGAGTGGTTAATGGGGATGGATTGTAAATCCATTGACTTTTGTCTACGTAGGTTCAAATCCTACTCGGCCCAAATTCGAAATTAAATCATCATTACAATTTGAGGTTCATTTTCAATTGTTATATTTTTTTCTGTTGAAATTGTAAAAGATTCTAAAATAGGTTTTCCTAAAGATTCAGTTTTTTGTTGAATAAGTTTTTCTGGTACTAAAATATTTAAATCTTTTAATTCTCCTATATTAGAAAGTCCAATCATTTGATCATTTGTTTTTCCAGGACTAACCATTGGATAACAGTTTTCTTTTTCTAAAACATTTACATCTAAAATTAACGATTGCTCTTGTTTTTCACGATTTTCAAGAACTTGAATTAATTCTCCAAATTTATTAATTTTTAATCCCAATAAACCATATGCTTTGGCAACTTCAGCAAATTCTGGCATTCCATTTTTCATATAAGAATTTGAAAAACGATTCCCATAAAAAGATTCTTGCCATTGACGTACCATTCCTTGCCATCCATTATTCAAAATAACAATTGTTATTTTTAGTTGATATTGAGCAATTGTTCCTAATTCTTGAATATTCATTTGAAAACTAGAATCACCACTAATACAAACTACGTCTTGATTGGGATGAGCAATTTTGGCACCGATTGCTGCAGGTAAACCAAATCCCATTGTTCCTAAACCTGCACTAGTAATCCATTTTTTAGGTTGACAATTTAATATTTGAGCCGACCACATTTGATGTTGTCCAACATCAGTTGTAAAAAAGGCATTTGGTATTTGTTTTCCGACTAAAGCAATTGTTTCTTGTGGTGATAAATCTTTAGATACAGTGTTATAACTATAACTAACTATTGGATATACTTCTTTCCATCTTTCAATTCGATCCAACCATGTTTGAGTTTGATTTAATAAAAGATCAGGAATTAAACGAATTTTTTTCAAAAGTTGAAGAAAAATCTTTCTTAAATCTCCAACAATAGCATAATTAGGATAACAATTTTTATTTAATTCAGCATTATCTATATCAAAATGGAAAACTTGAGCATTTGCGGCAAATTCATTTAATTTTCCTGTTACACGATCGTCAAATCGTGCTCCTACAGCAATTAATAAATCACATTGACTAACAGCAAAATTTGCATAAGCTGTTCCATGCATTCCCAACATACCAACAGCTAAGTAATCTTTCTCATTAACAGAACTTTTTCCCATTAAGGTTGTTGTTATAGGAATTTGAAAAATTTTTGCTAATTGATTAATCGTTTTAAAAGCATTAGATCTTATTATTCCTCCTCCTACATAAAACAAAGGTTGGCCTGAAGTTTGAACTTGAAATCCAAACATTTTTAAAACATTACTTTTTATTAAATGTTCCGTTCTATAATTTTCTTTTTTTAATAATTCTTCTAATTTGAAATAAGGATAAGAAATTATAGGTTCTAAACCAACGTCTTTAGGAATATCAATTAAAACAGGACCTGGGCGTCCATTTTGAGTTAAAAATAAAGCTTCAACAAAAATTTCAGGTAATAAATTTGTATCACGTATTGTATAAGAATGTTTTACTATAGGTAAAGTAATTCCAAAAATATCTGTTTCTTGAAATGCGTCTGTTCCAATAAATGTTCTTCCTACTTGTCCTGTTATTACAAGTAAAGGAATTGAATCCATTTTTGCATTGGCAATTCCTGTAACTAAATTTGTTGCACCTGGTCCAGAAGTAGCAAAACAAATACCAGGTTTATTTGTTGCTCTTGCATAAGCATCAGCTGCATGAATTGCTCCTTGTTCATGTCTAACAAGAATATGTTGAATTAAATTTGCTTCTTCCCAATAATATAATTCATCATAAATTGGTAAAATAGCTCCTCCAGGATATCCAAAAATATGTTGAACACCATTTTGGATGAGACTGTCCATTAAAACGTAAGCTCCTGTTCGAACACAGGTATTCTTTAAAATCATACAAGTTTTTTATTTATTATTTAATATTAAGAAAGTTTACCGTTTTAGAATAAAAAAAAATAGTTTTTCATAAAATGAAATGAATTTATTACCTATTAATAATCAATGTATCTATTATTTTATATTATATTAATTTTTTATAAGGAGAGAGTGAGATTCGAACTCACGGAACCGGTAAGTTCATCTGATTTCAAGTCAGACGCAATAGACCACTCTGCCATCTCTCCGAATAAAAAACTTTCAATTTTTGAAAGTTTTTTATTTTTTATGCTTGATATGTTGGAATTCCTGTAAATTTTACAGCGATAGGTTCAATATTTTTTCCAATTCGACAAATTCGTTTTCCAACAGCAAATCTTCCTTCGTTTACTTTTTCTGGAAAAACCCCATCTTTTGGATGAAGAAATTGAATTTCTCCACTAGGTAAAACTCGAAAAATTCGATAATCATTAATTTTAAATTGTGCTCGAAGTTGTTTTCCTAATGCTAAACATTGTTCTTTTCTTGCCATGTAAACTAAATTTGGACCTGTTTTCATAATAGCAGCACCACCCGTTGGCATTTCAAAAATATTTTCTTCGACTGTATTAACTTGTCTTTGATTTGTCCAAGTCATTACGTATTTTTCTTCATTTTCTGCTGCATCCAACCAACCACCAGTACTTCCTCCGTATTCTGGAAAAAAAGTATTATTCATTTTAATATATTTTTAGTTATGTTTTTTAGAATCTTTACTCATTAATTACTTTATATTTTAAGAAAAAATAAATATAGAAAATGTAAATAAAAAAAACTTTTAGCGAAGAATGGATTCGAACCATTGACCTTCGGGTTATGAGCCCGACGAGCTACCGAGCTGCTCTACCTCGCCGTTTTAATAGTTTTTTCTAAGAATTTCATTACTATTAAATAATATTATTAAAATTTTTATATTTTGTCAAAATCGGAACTTTTACTTGAAAAAATTAATACCGTTTTTACAAATTTAGAAAAAACAACTGAAGTAGCTTTTTTTGAAGCCTGCTTTGCAAATTTAAAAGAACAATTTGCTTTTGGGGAAT
>Ga0207934_1000015_pt1 | contig 62057 bp, 61 predicted proteins | sample LakMenE22Apr09ns_FD_150724 | JGI IMG/M metagenome (GOLD analysis project Ga0207934, IMG submission 150724) | Freshwater microbial communities from Lake Mendota, WI - 22APR2009 deep hole epilimnion (SPAdes) | ecosystem: Environmental > Aquatic > Freshwater > Lake > Epilimnion/Euphotic zone ... | reverse complement strand
TACCTTTTTGTTTCCATGGCTTTCTACCGCCACCTCTAACTTCACTTCTTGTTTTACATGAAGCTGTTCCTTGTCTTCGATTTCTATCTTGAATAACTATAGTTTTATGAATTAAATATTTAGGTGCTGATTCGTTAACTCGGAAAGATATGGATGTAAGTTTGTTTCCACTTGGAGTTCCATTCGAATGAAGAACGTCATAACTGAGTTGTTTATTTACTGTCATTGTGTATTTTTAGCTAACTTAATTTTAATTATTTAGTAACCTTTTTTATACTTAGAAGATTTCCTAATTTACCTGGTATAGCACCTTTAATTACTAATAAATTATTTTCTGGATTGATTAAGACTATCTGTAGATTTTTTATGGTTGTCTGTTTTCCCCCGAGACGACCAGCCATCTTTTTACCTGGATACACTCTTCCTGGAGTTGTTCCCATACCAATAGACCCAGGTTCCCGATGATTTTTTGAACCATGTGTCATAGGTCCTCTTGTAAAGTTGTGTCGTTTCACAGTCCCAGCAAATCCTTTACCTATGGTTTTACCAGTAATGGACACTTTATCTCCTAAGCTAAAGGAATTTACTGAAATAATACCACCAAGCAGATCTTCGGCAGAAGATTGAACTCTATACTCTTTTAGGTATTTTAATGGTGGACTCCCCACTTTTTCTAAGTGTCCAATTCTAGATTTACTCAGTAATTTTGATTGGATCTCTGAATATCCTATTTGGACAGCACTATAACCATCTGTTTCCAAGGTTTTTATTTGAGTAATTCGACATGGCCCTGCCTTAATAATTGTAACTGGGATGGCTAAGCCAGATTCGTCAAAGATTTGTGTCATTCCTAGTTTTGTACCTAGAATACCTATATTCATAAAAATGTTTAAGTTAAAGAATTTTATACTAGTGACGGACTGTTTCTTTATACTACTTAAATTATTTTACAGCCACAAAATAAAATATCATACTATTTTTGACTTTGACCTCTTTCGCAATAAATTAATTAGCTTTTTCGAAGGTTCGGTATCTTCTACTTGTAAACTTACACTTTAGATGCAATGATGTAAATATCAATATTCTATATCTATAGTAAATAGTAAATTTTAACCTTATTTGAAATCTATGGGAAAAGTTGTTGGAATAGATCTTGGGACGACAAATTCTGTTGTGGCAGTTATGGAAGGTGGAAAACCAACTGTTATACCAAATGCAGAAGGGTTTAGGACTACACCTTCTGTAATAGCTTATACGAAAAATGGGGATCGGTTAGTGGGTCAAATAGCTAAACGACAAGCTGTTATTAATCCAGATAATACTTTTTATTCAGTAAAACGTTTTATTGGAAGAAAATCTGATGAGGTTTCTGAAGAATTAAAACAAGTATCTTACATTGTGAAAACTGATACGCAGGGAAATATAAAACTTGAATGCCCAGCTTTAAAACGAGATTTTGCAGCAGAAGAGATGTCTGCTGAAGTACTACGGAAATTGGTAGATGATGCAAGTAAATATTTAGGGGAACAAGTAAAACAAGCAGTAATAACAGTTCCAGCATATTTTAATGATTCTCAAAGGCAAGCTACTAAAGATTCAGGTAAAATAGCCGGTCTCGAAGTCTTACGAATCATAAATGAACCCACAGCTGCTTCTCTTGCGTATGGTTTAGATAAAAAGAATAATGAAACGATTTTAGTATTTGATTTAGGTGGGGGTACTTTTGACGTATCAGTCTTAGAGGTTGGAGATGGTGTATTCGAAGTTTTATCTACTGCAGGAGATACTCATTTAGGAGGGGATGACTTTGATGATAAAATTGTTAAATGGTTATTAAGTGAATTTAAAAATGATAGTGGAATAGATTTAAAAACTGATAGACAAGCTTTACAGCGACTAACTGAAGCTTCGGAAAAAGCTAAAGTAGAATTATCTAATTTAACGCAGACAGAAATAAATCTTCCTTTTATAACTGCAACAAACACTGGTCCTAAACATCTAGAACGTGTGCTGACAAGAAGTAAATTTGAAGAGTTATGCTCATCTCTAATTGATAGAGCAAGAACTCCTGTAGATAATGCTTTAAAAGATGCGAAATTAGACTCAAGTAAAATAGATGAAGTTGTTCTAGTTGGAGGATCTACTAGGATTCCTGCTGTAAAAGATTTAGTAAAGAAAATTTTAGGAAAAGATCCTAATCAGACTGTAAACCCAGATGAAGTTGTTGCTATTGGCGCAGCTGTACAAGCAGGTGTGCTAGCTGGAGAAGTTAAGGATATACTGTTATTGGACGTAACTCCGTTATCTTTGGGCGTAGAAACTCTAGGGGGAGTTACAACACGTATCATTGCACGTAATACAACAATTCCTACAAAAAAATCAGAAGTTTTTTCAACAGCAGTGGATAACCAGCCAAATGTGGAAATTCATGTGCTACAAGGAGAAAGAGAATTTGCACGAGATAATAAAAGCTTAGGTACATTTAGATTAGACGGAATTTTACCTGCTCCTAGGGGAGTTCCTCAAATAGAAGTAACATTTGATATAGATGCTAATGGCATTTTATCTGTAACTGCTAAAGATAAAGGTAGTGGAAAAGAACAATCTATCACAATAACTGGCGCATCAACTTTACCTAACGATGAAGTCGAAAGATTAGTCAAAGAGTCAGAACAAAGTGCCTCAGCCGATAAGGAGAAACGTGAGAAAGTTGACTTAAAAAACCAAGCTGATTCATTATGTTACCAGTCTGAAAAACAGGTAGAGGAATTAAAGGAAAAAATTAACTCATCTGATAAGGAAAACATACTGAATTTGATTAATAAGTTAAAATCAGCCGTAGCTAATGATGGTTATGATGAAATTAAATCCTTAAGTAAAGATTTACAAGACTCATTGATGGAAATTGGTAAAAAAGTGTACACCACTAACGCTGGTAGTACTACAGATCCTAAAGGATCTAATGACTCTGTCATAGATGCCGATTTTTCAGAAACTAAATAATTAACTTTAAAACTACAAGAAAGGAATACATGAAAAATAATTATGTATTCCTAACTAATATTTAAGCTCCTACTGTTTCCTTGGCTTCATACATTGTTTCAAGTTTAATTTCTACGAGATTGTTCTCTCTTGCAAATTTTTCTGTATTACGTTTGATTTTTCCTCGAACAAAGCCTGGTATTTTTCCAAGTTCTTGCAGTGCTTCGTTTGACCAACGGAGTTGGTTATCAGCAGATAAAGTTCCAGTTAATGCATCTGTAGTGTCGTGACCACCAAATAACTCTAGTAGGTGATCTTCCATCCCTAGCGTAAAAGAATTGTAAACAAGATCCGCAATTTGATTTGTACCTTCATACCCCATAAAAGGTTTGTAACTTAATGGGAAATTTTGAATATGTACAGGTGAAGATATAACTCCACAAGGAATGTTCAATCTTTTTCCAATATGACGTTCCATCTGAGTACCAAAAATAGCGGATGGTTCAGTTTTTGCTATGAGATCAGCTATTAGGCAATGATCTTCTGTAATAACAACATTGTCACATAATCCTTCGACTTGACTTCTAAACCATTGCTCATCGTTTTTACAATATGTACCTGCCCAAGATACATGAATACCCATTTCACGACATAACACTTTCGTTATAGCAGCAGCATGAGTAGAATCTCCAAAAACAACAGCTCTCTTTCCAGTTAAATTTTGACAATCTATAGACCTTGAGAACCAAGCAGATTGGGATATGAATTTCGTTTGTTGATGAATATAATCTTCAAAAGAAACTTTCGATCCTTGTGATATTAGTATTGTTTGTATTTCTCGTATAAATGAAGCTGTTTCTATGATACCTATGGGAGAAGTAGATACGTAAGGCATCTGGAATTCCTTTTTTAAATAGTCAGCTGCCATTAAACCCGTTTCCCTATAAGGAACAATATTAAACCATGCTTTGGGTAGGTCTTTTAGTTCGTTAACAGATGCCCCACCTGGTATAATTAAATTTATATCAATATTTAAATCTCTGAATATTTTTTTTAACTCTGAAATATCATGTTGGTTATGAAATCCTAGACAAAATGACCCTATAATATTAACCGAAGGGCGGAGTGTCTTGATTGTATCAATGGTTTTGTATTTACGAGCCTTAGTTAGATAAAAATCTACGATTTGTTCTAATGTTTTATCAGCTGCTTGCAACTCATTTACTCTGTAGTGATTAACATCGGCTAAGATAACATCGGCTTTTGACTCTAAAGCTGCTCTATTAACAAAGTTTTGTAAATCTTCTTGCAAAATACTTGATGTACAAGTGGGGGTTAAAACAATTAAATCAGGTTGTTCTTCATGGTCTTTACGTGTAATATTAGAAACCACTTTTTCTTGGGAACCTCGTGCCAAAACGTGTCTGTCCACCACACTTGCTGTTACAGGAGTAAAGTCACGTTCTCTTTCTAACATAGATTTCATTACGTTAAAATAGTCATCGCCTAAAGGAGCATGCATTATTGCATAAACATTTTTGAAAGAACTAGCTACTCGTAGTGTGCCAATATGAGCTGGTCCTGCATACATCCAGTAAGCAAGTTTCATATAAAATTTCTCCTTAAATTTTGTAGTTTAAATGCAGTACAATTTTTTTCATTATACAGGAATAAATGTGTTATTATTTTTGAACGTTAATTCTTTGTTTAAAAAATTTACCTGGTGAAAATTTTGCTATGAATTGTTCAGATACATTGCTATCCTCTACAGAATGTAGAGCAAATTTCCTAGGAGATTTGTAAAAGGATCCAAAGCCGACAAGTCTAACTCGCTCTCCCTCTGAAACTTTAGCTACAATTGTATCTAAAATTGAACTTAATATCGTATCAATTTCTTTTTTAGTTAATTTAGTTTTATGGCACACCTCATTTATCAAATCTGCTTTATTCATATAAATACAAGGTAATTTACTTTTAAATAAAAAGTCTTTTAATAAAAATATTATAAAAATAAAAAATAATTCCAAGATTTATTCTATAGAGATACGGTCGATGCCCATATCCCTATAAGAGAAGTTATGCGACTACTTTCTGACGTATAAAATCTACTGCTTGCTGTAGATTGGAAATTTGTTCGGCAGTTTCGTCTGGAATTTCAATATTAAATGCTTCTTCAATTGCCATAACTAATTCTACTGTGTCTAGAGAATCAGCACCAAGATCGTTAGCAAAATTCGCATCTTTTGTTACTTGGGCTTTTTCAACTCCAAGTTGTTCAGAAATAATACTCTGTACTTTATCAAAAATTTCTTGTTCGTTCATATATTTATAAATTCGATTATCTTTAGTAAGATTATGCATTAACTTTAATGTATATATGCACAATATGCAAGTTTTGTAAATACTAGTACAATTAAGAAAATTGTGTATTTGAAATCAGTTTTTTTTAAAGATTTTAATTATTCTTAACAGAATAAAAACAATGGCTTCTAAGACGTTTTATAATGCTATACTACGTATTAATAATAAAAACTTGCTTAACCTAATTGAAAAATCAATTCTTTGTAAAGATTTGAATCTTTGCGATCCTAGGTAAATATTTCTAAGCGAGCGTTTTTAGTTTCTTGTCTCAGAAGAGGAACCCTCAATGACAATTAGCTCAACAGAGCAAGAGGTAAAAAAAGTTTCAATTGCAGTAGATAGAAACCCTGTTAGTACATCGTTTGAAAAATGGGCTCAGCCAGGGCACTTTTCTCGTACTCTAGCTAAGGGACCAAAAACTACTACTTGGATTTGGAACTTACATGCCGATGCACACGATTTTGATAGTCATACTAGTTCATTAGAAGATATCTCTCGTAAAATTTTTAGTGCCCACTTTGGGCAGCTTTCAATCATATTTTTATGGTTAAGCGGAATGTATTTCCACGGAGCTAGATTCTCCAACTATTCCGCATGGTTGAGTAATCCAACAGCTATAAAGCCTAGTGCTCAAGTGGTTTGGCCAATAGTTGGGCAAGAAATTTTAAATGGTGATGTTGGTGGTGGATTCCAAGGGGTACAAGTTACATCTGGTTTCTTCCAAATTTGGCGATCCTCTGGAATCACAAGTGAAGTCGAATTATATTGGTCTGCACTAGCAGGACTTATCATGTCTGGTTTAATGTTATTTGCTGGCTGGTTTCATTACCATAAGGCTGCTCCAAAATTAGAGTGGTTCCAAAATGCAGAGTCCATGCTAAATCATCATTTGTCTGGTTTGCTAGGATTGGGATGTTTATCTTGGGCAGGGCATCAAATCCATGTTTCTTTACCAATTAATAAGCTTCTAGACGCAGGAGTAGCGCCTCAAGAAATCCCTTTACCACATGAATTTGTAGTAAATAGAGATCTTATGGCTCAACTGTATCCTAGTTTTAGTAAAGGTTTAGTACCGTTTTTTACGTTAAATTGGAGTGAGTATTCTGATTTTCTAACATTCAAAGGCGGGCTAAATCCTGTTACAGGTGGTTTATGGTTAAGTGATACGGCGCATCATCATCTTGCATTAGCTGTATTATTTATTGTAGCTGGTCACATGTACCGTACAAATTGGGGTATAGGACACAATATGAAAGAACTCCTAGAAGCTCATAAAGGTCCTTTCACAGGTGAAGGTCATAAAGGTTTATATGAAATCTTGACTACATCTTGGCATGCTCAACTAGCTATTAACCTAGCAATGATGGGTTCTCTTAGTATAATAGTTGCTCACCACATGTATGCGATGCCCCCGTATCCGTATATTGCTACAGATTACCCGACTCAATTATCTTTGTTCACACATCACATGTGGATTGGAGGATTCTGCATAGCTGGTGCTGCAGCGCATGCTGGTATTTTTATGGTTAGAGATTATAATCCCGCTCAAAACTATAATAACTTGTTAGATCGAGTAATCAGACACAGGGATGCTATCATATCTCATCTAAATTGGATTTGTATCTTTTTAGGATTCCATAGCTTTGGTTTATATATCCATAATGATACTATGCGAGCTTTGGGACGTACTCAGGACATGTTCTCTGATACGGCTATTCAATTAAAACCTGTATTTGCTCAATGGGTTCAAAACATACACACACTTGCTCCGGGTAATACAACTCCTAATGCTCTATCTACAGCAAGCTATGCGTTTGGAGGCGATATTATTGCAGTTGGAAATAAAGTAGCTATGATGCCTATCACATTGGGTACCGCAGACTTTATGGTGCACCACATCCACGCATTTACAATTCATGTAACAGTATTAATTCTTCTTAAAGGAGTTCTATTCTCTAGAAATTCACGCTTAATACCTGATAAAGCAAATTTAGGATTTAGATTCCCTTGTGATGGACCTGGTAGAGGAGGCACGTGCCAAAGTTCTGCTTGGGATTCCGTTTTCTTAGGTTTATTCTGGATGTATAATTGCATCTCTGTTGTAATTTTCCATTTTAGTTGGAAAATGCAATCTGATGTATGGGGAACTGCAGGTACAGATGGTACAGTTACGCATATTACAGGAGGAAATTTTGCTCAAAGTGCTATCACTATTAATGGATGGCTAAGAGACTTCCTTTGGGCTCAGGCCTCTCAAGTTATTCAATCATATGGGTCTGCACTATCTGCATATGGATTAATATTCTTAGGAGCTCACTTCATTTGGGCATTTAGTTTAATGTTCTTATTTAGTGGAAGAGGGTATTGGCAAGAGCTTATTGAATCTATTGTGTGGGCACACAATAAATTACATGTAGCCCCGGCTATTCAACCTCGAGCATTAAGTATTACACAAGGACGTGCTGTAGGTCTTGCACATTACCTTTTAGGAGGTATTGGAACGACTTGGGCATTCTTCTTAGCGCGAATTATTTCTGTAGGATAAGAGTAACTAGTATTTAAGGGAGAATTATGGTAACAAAATTTCCTAAATTTAGTCAGGCCCTTGCCCAAGATCCAGCAACTAGAAGGATTTGGTATGGGTTAGCGACTGCGCATGATTTCGAAAGTCACGATGGAATGACTGAAGAGAATCTTTATCAAAAGATTTTTGCTTCTCATTTTGGTCATTTAGCTATTATATTTTTATGGACATCTGGTAATCTTTTCCACGTAGCATGGCAAGGTAACTTTGAGCAATGGGTCTTAAATCCTCTAAAAGTTAAGCCGATCGCTCATGCTATATGGGATCCACATTTCGGTCAGCCTGCAATTAAAGCTTTTACAAAAGGTGGTGTCTCCTACCCAGTTAACATAGCTACATCAGGTGTATACCATTGGTGGTATACAATAGGTATGAGAAATAATAATGATCTATACGCTGGATCGTTATTCTTACTATTTTTATCAGCTATCTTATTATTCGCAGGATGGTTACATCTACAACCAAAATTTAGACCAGGTCTATCATGGTTTAAAAATAATGAGTCTCGTCTAAATCATCATTTATCCGGATTGTTTGGTTTTAGTTCTCTTGCATGGGCGGGGCATTTAATACATGTCGCTATACCAGAAGCAAGAGGTCAACATGTTGGTTGGGATAATTTTACTAAAGTAGCTCCACATCCAGCTGGATTGACTCCATTCTTTACAGGTAATTGGAATTTATATGCAGCTTCTCCTGATACAACTAACCATATTTTTGGTACAAGTGAAGGTTCTGGTACTGCAATATTAACTTTTTTAGGCGGATTCCATCCACAAACTCAGGCTTTATGGCTTTCTGATATAGCACATCACCATCTAGCGATCGGTGTTGTGTTCATATTCGCTGGTCATATGTACCGTACGAATTGGGGAATTGGGCATAGTTTAAAAGAAATTTTAGATGCACATCGTCCTCCAGGAGGTAGACTTGGAGCTGGTCATAAAGGGTTATTTGAAACAATTAGTAACTCTCTCCATTTTCAATTAGGGTTAGCATTAGCTTCTTTAGGAGTTATAACATCTCTAGTAGCTCAGCACATGTATGCTTTACCATCATATGCTTTTATAGCTAAAGATTATACAACTCAAGCAGCTTTATACACACATCACCAGTATATAGCTGGCTTCTTAATGGTAGGTGCATTTGCACATGGTGCTATATTTTTTGTTCGTGATTATGATCCTGAACAAAATAAAAATAACGTTTTAGCCCGTATCTTAGAACATAAAGAAGCAATTATTTCTCACTTAAGTTGGGTTTCTCTATTCTTAGGCTTCCATACTTTAGGTTTATATGTTCACAATGATGTTGTGGTTGCTTTTGGGCAACCTGAAAAACAAATCTTGGTTGAACCAGTGTTTGCACAGTGGATTCAAGCATCTTCTGGTAAAGCATTATATGGATTTGATGTTTTACTATCTTCAACTGGAAGTTTAGCTTCTAACGCAAGTAACAATATCTGGTTGCCTGGTTGGTTAAGTGCAATTAATGATGGTAAAAACTCTTTATTCTTACCTATAGGACCAGGAGATTTCTTAGTTCACCATGCAATTGCATTAGCTCTACATACAACGACTTTAATCTTAGTTAAAGGAGCTTTGGATGCTAGGGGTTCTAAGCTTATGCCTGATAAAAAAGATTTTGGATACAGTTTCCCTTGTGATGGACCGGGAAGAGGTGGCACATGTGATATTTCTGCGTGGGATGCTTTCTATTTATCTATGTTCTGGATGTTAAATACAATAGGCTGGGTAACATTCTATTGGCATTGGAAACATGTAACAATTTGGCAAGGAAACCCAGGTCAGTTTAATGAATCCTCTACATATATCATGGGATGGCTTAGAGATTATCTATGGTTAAACTCTTCTCCTCTTATTAATGGATATAATCCATACGGAATGAACAGTCTATCTGTGTGGGCTTGGATGTTCTTGTTTGGTCATTTAATCTGGGCAACTGGATTTATGTTCCTAATATCCTGGAGAGGATACTGGCAAGAGCTTATCGAAACATTGGCATGGGCTCATGAAAGAACACCTTTAGCTAATCTTGTTCGTTGGAAAGATAAACCAGTAGCATTATCTATAGTTCAAGCTAGACTTGTAGGTTTAATTCACTTCACAGTGGGTTACATATTTACATATGCGGCATTCGTAATCGCTTCTACAACTGGTAAATTCGGTTAATTTATTATTAAAGCTATCTATATAAGATAGCTTTAATAATATTTTTATTTTTTATTTAACCTATAAGAATAAATATTTCAAATGATATCTGCTAGACTATTAAATCATCACTAAAATTAATTGATTAAAATTTATGGCAAAAAAGAATATGATCGAGCGTGAAAAGAAACGCCAGGCTTTAGTACTTAAATATGGTAAAAAAAGAACAGAAATTAAAGAGTCTATAAAAGCATCTACTTCATTCCAAGAAAAATTGGCTCTATATGGTAAATTTCAATCCTTACCTAGAAATTCTTTTCCATCAAGATTGAGAAACAGATGTTGGATGACTGGTCGTAGTAGAGGTTATTATAGAAGTTTTGGAGTATCTCGACATGTTTTAAGAGAAATGGCACACAATTGTTTATTACCTGGTGTAACAAAATCTAGTTGGTAATCCTTTAAATAAAAAATAGTAGTAATTAATATAATTAAATTTTGATTACTACTATTTTTTTTGTATCTGGTTATAAACCAAATTGATTTCCTCTTCTATATTGAAGATATGCGGCCACAAATAGTCCTGCTAGAGTTACAGGAATTAATCCAAGAACAATTCCAAATAATAAAGGTTCTATCATTTTATTATTACTAATATAAATTTATACATACACATACAAACCAGAATATGAAAAGCTTCCTAACGATCAGTATAGCTTAGGTTTTACAGTGACTGAAAAAGTTGGAATATTTTTAAAAGCAAAAATATTCCAACTTTTTCAGTTATCTAAAACCAACAGCTGCCTGCCAAACAAATGCTAGTAAAAGAAAGAATACAGGTATAACTGGAGCTACGTCAATGATTGGTTTGAAGATTGCGTAAGCTTCTGGTAGCTTCGCCAATAATAAAGTTTCTGCCATATCTTAAATAACCTCTTTACTAAAAAAATGTAATTTGTAAAGGCTGAATAAAAAACCAAAAATTAAATGATTTTTCATTCATCTATTATATACTTTACAATATAGCTTAATTTAAGGCTAATTAACTATTTAGAATAGTTTTTAAAATTTACTTAACACAGAGGTTTTAGATCTTTCCCCTGTTATTTTTATTCCTTGTATTTTATTTATGAAATAATCGTCACAAATGCAAAAGTATAGTATAACATGTATTAGAACAATCTTTTTTCTTATACTTTTTGTCTTTAATAGACTAGTCTAAGAGACCAAGATTTCTTTGAAATGTGAATATTATTTCTGAGGAAAAAGAATATGGTAGCTATTTTACAATTACTTGTTAGTATTTTGATACTGTTGTCTTTTGCTCTTGTTGTAGGAGTTCCAGTAATCTTAGTCTCTCCTGGAGAATGGGAGAAATCTAAAGGTGTAGTTTACACAGGGGCTGGTTTATGGTTTGGGCTTGTTATAGTGACAGCTGCTTTTAATTCATTTATTATATAGTTAAAAAAGCCATCATATCTTTGTGGTGGCTCTATTTTTAAAAATATCCATTGACAAACTAGTCTTTGGTGGTCTACTATTTAGATAATCAGGTTAGTATATTTTATGCGGGTGTAGCTCAGTGGTAGAGCGCAACCTTGCCAAGGTTGATGTCGCGCGTTCGAATCGCGTCACCCGCTGTTAAGACATTAAAGATTTTGGAGATTCGGTTTTGTCATTACTTGAAGGAGAGAGTGGGATTCGAACCCACGGAAACCGCAAAGTCTCTTCTGATTTCAAATCAGACGCATTCGACCAACTCTGCCACCTCTCCAAAAGTTGTTAAGTGTTAACCACTCAACAACCTAATTAATTAATTGATAGACTTACTTGTAAATTTAACTTGGGCTGGGTTAAGATTTTTCCCAATAGAATGAGAAACATTTCCTACTCCAATTCTACCAGCATTGACTTTTTCTGGGAAGACTCCATCTTTAGGATGCAGGTATTGCACTTCTCCACTTGGAAATATTCTGTAAATTTTATAATCTGTGATTTTAAAACTTGTTTTTACTTGAGTTGCTAAGGCTAGGCATTGTTCTTTTCTTGCTAAATATAATAGGTTTTCCCCTTTTCTCATAATAGCAGCACCACCAGTAGGCATTTCAAATACTTGTTCTTTTGAACTTGTCCATGTGATAGCGTATTTTTCTTCGACCTCTGCAGCTCTTAGCCAACCACCTGTACTACCCTCGAACGTAGGAGAAGGTATCTGTAAATTTAATGTTTCGCTCATATTGATATTTTTATAATATAAAACAATTATAGCATCAATCTATTAATTTAAAAGAAAAATTAAAATTTAATAGCGGAGAATGGATTTGAACCATTGACCTTCGGGTTATGAGCCCGACGAGCTACCAGACTGCTCTACCCCGCGTTTATGTGAGTTTATTATATCATGAATTATTTTAATAGATGAACTTTTTATTTAATGCTGGATATTTATGGTTAACATCAGACATATAACCATAATCGATATCAAAATTACTAAACGTAGCCTATCTATTATAGGTAAAACTTCGTATGTACCAACTAACCTATCTTGGATTAGGACTTCATTTGTTTTAATCCATGTTTGTCCGTCGTACCATCCAGATTCTTCATACGTTACAGTAGCATTCATCAATCGATTATAAATATACTTCCAGCCAAGGTATAATCTTAATATCCATAGAGTAAAAATCCCTAACGCACTACTACTAATTTGTACCAAAGATGTAACTTCATCTTTCTCCCAGTTATGATTAGTTGTAACTATTAGAGATGTGAAAAAAATCAAAACTACCAAAAAGATTGTTAAAGTTTTACCAAATGAATATGATTCTTCTTTGGTCCAAGAAAAAGTAAAAGAATTTTTCAAGTCATTATATTCGGTCAAAGGCCTTTGATATTTAGGTACTGGGCATTGTTGATTCATAAAAGTTTTTACACATTAGTTGAGGTAGAAATCACTATTGTTAAAATAAAGAAAATAGCAGTTAAACCCCAAGTAATTTTAGTTATATTTTCTTCTGAAGTTCGTGTGCTACCAAAGATTTGATTTTGCCCACCCAAACCCTGTGATTTGGGATTATGAAGAATAATGAAAAAAATTAAAGTGACTGAACATAAAGTCCAAATAGTATGTAGCATAATGTTTTTAAATGTATGTAGAAGGAATTTTTAATAGAAATTCCTCCTTTGTATAGATTGATTTCTATCGCAAATTTTATTCGCCTTGTAGTTTTAATAAAGCAAAACCTAAAGCTAATCCTACTAAAGTTATTGCGAAACTTATAGAACCTGCTGTAATTATTTCATTTCCCATAGTGTACTCCTTAGTGTTCAGTATATCAATATTATCTAATCTAAAAACCGTTTCTACCCCACACTACTAACGCTAATGAAAATGTAAACATTACCATTAAAGAAGACCATCCTAAGCTTATTATATCCATAAATTAAGTGTGTAAAATAGGTAGAGTTTATAAATTAACTTTTCTGTGAATATGTTTTAGAGTTTCTTCTATAATAAAAACATATTTATTCATTTAGTTAAATTAACATTATACTATATAACTAGTTCTCTTTTAGGTTGGGGAGAAGATTTAATAATTTTAAAGGAAAATATAATGACTTTTGTTGTTATGTTTATTTAGTCATGAAAGTAAAAAAGCATAGAAATTAAGGTTGGTTAATTCTATGAAGAGATTTTAGATTGTAAAGATCAAACTTTTTTTTGGGTCTGAAGATGTTTCATTCACTATTGATAATATCAATATTCATTGCGTTTTATTATCAAAATGATTTTAAACGATTATTCTATAAGGTAATAAGTTACATATAAGATAATCTAGATATTTATTCACATGACAAGTAATTTAGCAACTCAATTACGAGAAGGAACAAGTAAGTCTCACAGCATGGCGGAGAATGTAAGTTTTGTAAAATCATTTTTAGGTGGTGTAATAGATAAAGAATCTTATCGTAGATTAGTCTCAAATCTGTACTTCGTTTACTCTGCAATGGAAGAAGAAATGGAGAAAAATAAAAATAACCCCTTTATTAAACCTATTTATTTCCAGGAATTAAATCGCCGAAGAAGTCTCGAAATAGATTTAGAATACTATTACGGATCAAATTGGAACTCTTCTATTGTACTTTCAGAGGCAACTAAAGCTTACGTAGAAAGAATACAAACAATTTCTAATGAAAAACCTGAGTTACTTGTGGCTCATGCATATACAAGATATTTGGGGGATCTTTCTGGTGGACAAATCTTGAAGAAGATAGCCCAAAGAGCTATGAACCTTTCTGATGGACGAGGATTAGCTTTTTACGAATTTGAAGATGTTAAAGATGAGCAAGAATTTAAGCAAAACTATAAAAAAGCTCTTGACTCTTTAGCTCTAGATACTATCTTAGCAGACCAAATTGTAGCAGAAGCAAATGTCTCATTTACTATGAACATGAAGATGTTTCAAGAATTAGAAACTAGTTTTACTCGAATTTTAGTAAAATTATTAACTAATTGGTTTTCTTCTACGTTTCAGCCTTTAAAAACTAACGTCTAAAGATTTAAAAAAGATGTAAATTATCTCCATGAGCTTTGTTTACATCTTTTTTTATTAAGTATAATATAAAAAACAGCATATCATTGATAGGTGAAAAATATGGGTAAATTAAAAACTCGGCATTCGGCTAAAAAGAGATTCCGCAAAACAGTCACTGGCAAGTTTATAAGACGTAGAGCTTTCAAAGGTCATCTACTAGAAAAAAAATCTTCTAAACGAAAACGAGGTTTATCCCAACACATGGTAGTCTTTTTTGGAGATTCTATAGCTTTACGTAGTATGCTCCCGTATCTTTAAAAACAATTCTAATTACAAAATAAACTAACAAGTAAGGATAAAATGGTAAGAGTAAAAAGAGGTAATGTTGCCCGTAATAGAAGAAATAAAATTTTAAAGATAGCTAAAGGATTTAGGGGAACACACTCTAAACTTTTTAGAATGGCGAATCAACAAGTTATGAAAGCTTTAAGATATTCCTACGTTGGAAGAAAACGAAGAAAAAGAGAGTTCCGTAGTTTATGGATAGTTAGAATTAATGCTTCTGTTAGAGAAGATGGTTTAAACTATAGTTCTTTTATGAGTAATTTAAAACAGTCTAACGTAGCTTTAAATAGAAAGATGTTAGCTCAGTTGGCAGTTCTGGATGCTCCTTGTCTAAAAAAGGTAGTAAGTTTAGTAGCTAGATAAGAGTTAGATCAAAAAGTATGTGTAAAAATAAATATATTTTTACACATACTTTTTTTAGAAATTCATCTCTGCTAGTTGCACTTTTTCGAATTGTTTTTTCTTAAGCACTAATAAGATTTGAGCTAATATTATAGTAAAGAAGAATGCAATCATTCCCTTTACTCTAGCTGGACTTTGTAAAACGATTTCTGTTTCAGTTTGGCCGAATCCACCTACGTTAGGATCTACTGTTAATGTTTGATCGGCAAGTAATGCTTGACCTTCCTTAACAAGAAGATCAGGACCTGCAGGTATAGAGACAGTTAAGATATCACCACGTTTAGATTTTATAGATAGATTATAACCACCTGCAGCTATCTTCTCTACCTTAACTAGTTGTCCTTCTGCAGGAGATGTATACACCGTATTGTTTGTTTTAGTACCTGTGGGGTTCACTTGCCCTCGACCACGATTCGCTCCAACATAAATAGGGTACTTGATGAAATGTACATTTTTATTTTCTGCTGGGTTAGGGGCCAATATAGGAAAAACAATCTTTTGGTGTTTGTCTCCTGGAATAGGACCTATTACTAGGATATTTGGTTTTGATGAACTATAAGTTGATATTGTTAATCCTTTAGTTTCTTCTTTTAATTCTTCAGATAACCTATCCTTTGGAGCCAATGTAAATCCTTCAGGTAATATTAAAACAGCACCTACATTTAGTGGGCCTCTTGTACCATCACCTGTAACTTGTTTTACCGATAAATTATAAGGAATTTGTACTTCAGCTCCAAACACTGTATCAGGTAATACTCCTTGGGGTACTTCGATTTCTACAGGTTTTTGTGCTAAGTGACAGTTTGCGCATACAATTCTTCCCGTAGCTTCGCGAGGATTTTCGTAAGCTTGTTGTGCAAATATTGGAAAAGCATTAGAAAGATCTGGGCTAAGTAGACTTACTAGCGCAACCGTAGCCAAAGCACCCTGTGTTAAACTCTTAGTTAAATTTAATAGATAATTATATTTCATTAGTCTCCGAACTGTTTCTTAAAATAGGTGATTAAACGTCTTCAGTAGGTATAGAAGACAGGATTAACTCAGTAAAATAAGATACCTAAGGTATTTTGTAATATTTAGATATAACTTACTCTATGGAGATAATTAGACTTTATGTTAGCATCAGAACTATGTAAAAGTTCTGTTTATATAGTTGATCTTGAAATCTTAAACAAGAATATTGACTTTAATATTTTAACTTAAAAATTAATGTTGTAATCAATATTTCTTCTACTTTTTTCTACTAGTAGAACAACTCCAGCACCTAAAAAGTACAGGACAATTACTATTGAAGACATCAAAATTTGAGTTAATGGATCCACTGAGGGAGTTAGCACTGCTCCTATTATTGTAGATCCAAGGATTACATATCTCCATATAGATAACATTGTATCACCAGAAACGATGCGAAGTAGACCTAACATTATTTGTATAACTGGTAGTTGAAAAGCTAAGCCTGTGCTGAACAGTAAAATGAGAATGAACTCAAAGTATTGTTCAAAAGACCAAAAAGGTTCTACAACTTCAGATCCATAATTTATAAAAAAGTTTAAAGCTGCAGGAACTAGTACAGAATACCCAAACATTAGACCAGATAAGAATAATGTTAATGCACCAAAAATTATTGGTAAAATAGTTTTCCGTTCATCTTTTGTCATCCCAGGTAAAACAAATAACATAATTTGATAGATCAGAAATGGACTACTAACCAATAGACCTGTATAAGCTGCAACTTTTATGGAGGCAAAAAAGTACTCACCAGGAGCAAATTGTAAAAATTTTATACCTAAAGCTGGTTCTTGTAAAATTTTCACAATACTCTTTACACTAAAGACGCATGTTAGTATAGAACTCAATAATACAGCTACAGACCAGAAAGCCCTCTGGCGTAGTTCTTCGAGATGATCTGAAAGAGACATTTCTGCATCATTTTGCTTAATATTTAAGCTGTATGGAATTAATAACTTTTTGTTTTGTCCCATATCGATTGGAAAATTAAAATTATTTAATATATTTATCTATAAAAATACTCTTTGTCATAAATAAATACAGGTATATAAAAACGTTTATATACCTGTATTTATTTTACATCGTAGAAGCTTGAACACGAGCTCTAGCTTTACGTAAATTCTGCGTTGCTTCAATTTTTTCTTTACTAGTCTCAGCTTCGTTAAAACGAGTAGTCATAATTTCTAAATTTTTTTGCGCTTCGTCTTTATCGATTTTTGAACCTTCTTCCGCTCCATTGACTAAAATTGTTAGTTCGTCATTTTCAACCTCAGCAAATCCTCCCATTAAAACAACAGGAATCCAATCTTTGTCTACTCTGACTCTCATAACTCCTATGTCTAACGCAGTTAAAAGAGGTGCGTGTCCTTTCAAAATACCTAGCTGCCCAGTGCTACTTGGCAATATTACTTCTTCTGCATTTGAATCCCAAACGTTTCTATCTGGAGCTATGATGTTAACATGTAGAGACATTTTTACCTATCCTTTTAAGCTTTTTGCTTTATTAATGGCTTCATCTATATTACCAACAAGATAGAAAGCTTGTTCTGGTAACTCATCTAATTCACCATTTAAAATCATATTAAAACCTTTTATACTATCTGCTAAAGACACATATTTTCCAGGGGAACCTGTGAATACTTCGGCAACAAAGAAAGGTTGAGATAAGAAACGTTCTATTTTTCTAGCTCGTGCAACTGTTTGTCTATCTTCTTCAGATAATTCGTCTAAGCCTAAGATTGCAATGATATCTTGAAGTTCCTTGTATCTTTGCAATGTTTGTTTCACTGCTTGAGCTGTAGAATAATGAAGTTTTCCTACAATCTCGATTTGTAACATTGTAGAAGTGGAGTCTAGAGGATCTACAGCTGGATAAATTCCTTTTGCTGCAAGGTTTCTAGATAGCACCGTAGTTGCGTCTAGGTGGGAGAATGTAGTTGCTGGTGCTGGGTCTGTTAAATCATCTGCAGGAACATATACAGCTTGAATAGATGTAATAGAACCTTCTGTCGTAGAAGTAATTCTTTCTTGCAAAGCTCCCATTTCCGTTGCTAAAGTAGGCTGGTAACCTACTGCAGATGGCATACGTCCTAAAAGTGCAGATACTTCAGATCCAGCTTGAACAAATCTAAAAATATTGTCAATAAATAAAAGAACGTCTTGTTTATTGATGTCTCGGAAATATTCTGCCATTGTTAGAGCTGTAAGACCTACTCTCATACGAGCTCCTGGTGGCTCGTTCATTTGTCCATACACTAAAGCTACTTTAGATTCTCCTAAATTTTCTTCATTAATAACTTTAGACTCTTTCATCTCCATGTAAAGGTCATTACCTTCACGAGTTCTTTCACCTACTCCACCAAACACGGATACACCACCATGAGCTTTAGCAATATTATTAATCAATTCCATGATTAAAACTGTTTTACCAACTCCCGCACCACCGAATAAACCAATTTTTCCTCCTCTTCTATAAGGAGCTAATAGGTCAACTACTTTAATCCCAGTTTCAAATATTGATGGTTTTGTTTCTAGTTCAGTGAATGCAGGTGATGATCTATGAATAGGTAAAGTTTTTTCAACTTTAAGATCTCCCATGTTATCTACAGCTTCCCCTAAAACGTTGAAAATTCTACCTAAAGTAGCTTTTCCTACAGGAACGCTGATAGCGCCTTCTGTGTCAACCACAGACATACCTCTTTTTAAACCATCCGTAGATGTCATAGAAACAGCTCGAACTCTGTTGTTACCAAGTAGTTGTTGTACTTCACATGTTACAGCAGATTCCCCTTCTCCTATGATGATTGCATTATAAATCTTTGGTAATTTTCCATTAGGAAATTCTGCATCTACTACAGGACCAATGATTTGAGTTATAAAACCAGCACTTGTTGCAGTTTTAACCATATTACTTTTAATTTCCTCAATAAAAATAAACAATAGTTGTTTCGTAATAAATTTCTAATTAATAGATATCATACTTCGAGATCGAAATTAAAACCTTAAGATCTTTGCAAATCTATAAATTTTTTTGAAGAATTTTTACAAATATCTGAAGTCTTTAGAGAATCTTTCTTATGTTTTTATTCTTAACTATTTCTCATTGGAATCACTTAAAAACATCACGTGTCTTAGTATAAATTATCAGAAGACATTCTCCCTGTGGTTTTAAGCCAATTCTGAGCTTCAATATAATTATTTGGAGCTAATCTAATAGCTTGTTTCCAGTATTCAGCAGCTTTGTCAAACATAGTTCGAGCTGTTTCTAAGTCTTTTTTCTCTGAAGCTTTTACACCTTGGTAGTGATATATAACCGCTATATTGTTAATTGCCGGAGGAAGTCTAGAATTTAAATCCAGCGCTTGATGATAATATTCTAATGCTTTTACGTACTCTCCGTTACTAGCATAGATTAGTCCAATATTATATAAAATATAGCTTCTATCATAAGGATCTTCTTCCAATCTTAAAGCTTCATAATAATTTTCTAAAGCTTCGGCATATTCTCCTTCTGACTGAGCGGACATTCCATCTCGATAATATGAGAAAGCTTCCTTTTCTTGTTTACTAGCAGGCAAGACTTTGAGAACAATATCCGCTAAAACGGTAAAAGTTTTATCAATAAAATTATCATTCTTTTGAAATCTAGGCATTATGATTAATTTTTTAAGTAGAGTTCTTATATCTTCATGTTACTTTCTTTTATGAAAAGATATCTGATTTGTACTAATTTTCTGTACGGTAGATAAATTTCTTTTGTATAATAAGCCAGCGTACATGGATTGTAACATCCCTGTCATTACATTTTTAAACTATAAATGTAGTTTTATCTATTGAAATTCTAATTAAAAATGCTTTTATTTAATTTGAAACCAGTGTGCACATTGTATATTTAGGAGAAAAAACTTTGATTAAAACTAGTTATCTTGATTTGAGAATGAGATCTCAATGTTTAGTCCTAAAATCTGTATTTAGTTTTTATAAAATTAAGAAAAACGATTTTAGAATTTTTATGCAAATGGATTCTAAGCCTATCTCTGAAGATATTCTCCAATTAACTTCACCACTGATAATAATTAACTTGCAGACTAGAAGTCAGTCTTCACTGCTTTCTTCTTTGCAAACTGATGTTCATCAAGGACTTTTAAGCTTGAGTTTAAAGCCTTCGTTAAAAATAGATAAAAAAATTAAGAAAAATGATAAAGATGATGATAGAGAAATAGATCGAACAAACGCAAAACTCAAATTAAAGAAAAAAACAAGATCAAAAATTAATTTTGAGGAAGATTATGACTCTGTAAATGATTTGTTTGAAAAGATAGATGAAGGTGAGAACATTTCTTTATTACCTTTAGCTAGGCCTAAAAAACCTACTGGCAATGAGGCAACTCCAGTTTCCTTTGTTATTAAACAAAAAGGTCAAATAATTACAAATCTTAAAAAAAAGAAATCAAATACATCCAGTCAAAAAAAAGAATTGGAATCTCTAGGTTCAAACAAACCAACTCAAATTAATTTAACTCAACCTCTAACAGTACAAGAGTTGTCAGATTTGTTTTCTATTTCGAAAACTGATATTATTAAATCACTTTTCTTAAAAGGAATCCCTGTTACAGTCAATCAGTTAATTGATACTCTAACTGCTCAAAAATTAGGGCAAGAATTTGGAATAGAGGTACTGTTAAATTCTCAAGAATTTTTTAATGAGAAGAAGCCTTTGGATTTGACTAAGTCATCGATGGAAGACTTATCCTCCAGACCCCCTATTGTAACTATTATGGGACATGTTGACCATGGTAAAACTACTCTATTAGATAAAATTAGAAAAACTCAAATTGCACAAAAAGAAGCTGGAGGCATAACTCAGAAGATTGGAGCTTATGAAGTTTATATTAATCATAAAAATGAAGATAGAAAATTGGTCTTTCTAGACACACCTGGTCATGCAGCATTCTCAGGGATGAGATCGCGTGGAGTTTCAATAACAGATGTTGCTGTGTTGGTGGTTGCTGCAGATGATGGAGTTAAACAACAAACTATAGAAGCCATAAAACAAATTCAATCTTCTAATGTACCTATTATAGTTGCGATAAATAAAATAGATAAAGAAGATGCAAATGTAGAGAATATTAAAGAAGAGCTGGCTAAATATAATTTGGTCTCTGAGGATTGGGGTGGGGAAACGTTGATGGTCCCAATTAGTGCCATGCAGGGCACAAACATCGATACGTTGTTGGAGATGATTTTACTTGTCTCAGACATGATGAATTTAAAGGCTGATGGTAATACATTACCTGAAGGAATGGTTATAGAGTCTAATCTAGATCGAGCAAAAGGTGCGGTTGCATCTGTTCTAGTGCAAAATGGAACATTACGCGTTGGAAATATTCTGCAAATTGGAGGTAATCTTGCTAAGGTAAGAGGAATGCTAAACTCTATAGGAGAAAATATTAAGGAGGCAGGCCCTTCTTCTCCTGTATTAATTTGGGGATTATCTAAAGTCCCATCCGTAGGAGAAACTTTCACTGCTTTCAAAGATGAAAAAGATGCAAAATTATTTATATCTGCGAATCCAAGTGCAAATAAAATAGGCACAAGTTCGTTCTCTCAACTATCAGAAAATTATGCTGTTTCTGATTCTGAGAACAAATCTAGGATAAATGTTATTATTAAAGCTGATACACAAGGATCTGCTGAAGCTATAACTACGAGTTTAAATAAAATAAATGACTCAAAAGTTCAAATTAGAGTTTTGTATGCATGTGCTGGAGAGATTACAGAGACTGATGTAGAATTTGCTTCGACAAGTTCTGCCTCATTATTTGCTTTTAATACTACAGCAGCCAGCGGGGCATTAAAATCAGCCAAAACTTTAGGGGTAACGATTAAAGAATTTAATGTCATTTACGACTTATTTGATTTTATCCAATCTTTAATTGACTCTTTAGTAGGACCTCAATACGAAGAAAGATTTATTGGAATGGCATCGGTTAAGACTGTCTTTCCTTTAGCAAAAAGTTTTGTTGCTGGTTCTTTCGTAACAGAAGGAAAAATTACCAAATCTTCATTCATTCACGTATTACGGGATAATGATATTTTATACAAAGGATTAATTGATTCTTTGAAAAAGATAAAAGAAAATGTTTTAGAGATTACAGAAGATTCAGAATGCGGTATTTTTGTAGCAGAATTTGATTCGTGGAAACAAGGAGACGTGATAAAAGCATTTGAATTGATTCCGAAAAAAAAGAGTACATTCTAAAATCTCTGTTTTATTAAACTTATTTTAGAATGTAGTACACCTAGATATCTCTACTAACAAAGGGTAAAAGAGCAAGAATTCGTGCTCTTTTTACAGCTTTTGTTAGTCTAGTTTGTTGTTTTGTAGTTAGACCTGTTACTCTACGAGGTAAAATTTTTCCTTGCTCAGTTAAAAATTTACTTAGTAATTCCACATCTTTATAATCTAAAGTATCAGTTGTTTTTAGGGGGGAAAGTCTTCTTCTGTAGATTGCCATATAATTTGAATTTTATTTAATTTCTTTAAAGACTTCGTGTTTTTGTGAAAGAGGACAATATTTTTTTATCTCAAGTCTATTCGGAGTATTACGTCGATTTTTTGTCGTTGTATATCTGTATACTCCTGCAGAAGTTTTACACTCCAGGGTTATAACTATTCTAACACCTTTGCTTTTTGCCATCTTTTTTCCACAGTATATTTTTTTATTTATCCGAATTTAGGGGACGCATTTTATTGTAATGGAATTTTAAGATTAATCATATGAATTCTCTATATTTTATAAACTTGATACTCCCCCAAAACTAACTTTCTAAGTTGTGAAACAAACTTATTATGTGGAGAAATAATAAAAAATTAAAATTATGTTTTTACCACTCAGAAGAGGGCATAAGAAATTACTCTAGTCAAACTAGAATCTAGTTACTTTTTTTACATTATGGTTGGGAATTGAATTTTATTCTTCTCATAAAGTTACAAACACAATCTGAAGAATCTATTGTTAATACACTCTATATATAAAAAAATAAAAGTTTCTAATAGGAATATTCTTCTGTGCTATAATCCGTATCGAAATCATCACTTTTTAGAGAAAAGATCTATTAATTTTAAGACATAAAATTCAGGAGAATCTAGTGGCAAATACAAAATCAGCTTATAAAAGAATAGAAATTGCAGAAAGAAATAGACTACGTAATAAAGCCTATAAATCTACAGTAAAAACATTAATAAAAAAAACACTCATTTCTATTAGTACTCTAAATAAAGAAAATTTAGCCTCTGTTTTAAGTCTCATGGCACTAACTTATAGCAAAATAGATAAGGCTGTACAAAAAGGAGTTTTACATTCGAATAATGGAAACTCAAAAAAATCATCGCTTTCTAAAGTTTTTAAAAAATATGAACTTACATTGCAAAAATAAATTATCTCTACCTCTATTTTAGATATTAATACTCCACATAAGTCGGTGATTTTACCACTGACTTTTACAATCTTTGTGATTTAAATCGCAAATTAAAATTTTAATACATTTCTCGAATTCATTTCATAAATCTACATAACTACTATTACCGTGTGTACAAGTTATTTTACTCTTTAGAAAACATATTATAGGAGATAAGACTTTTATGGCTAGCACTAAACTTTCTACTTTTATCTTGCCTGATTTAGTAGAAATTCAACGTGCAAGTTTCTGCTGGTTTTTGGAAGAAGGACTTGCTGAAGAAATAAAGAGTTTTTCGCCAATTACAGATTATACAGGGAACTTAGAGTTACATTTCTTTGGAGATCAGTATAAATTAAAATGTCCTAAATACAGTGTTACTGAGTCAAAACGACGTGACTCTACTTATTCAGTTCAAGTGTATGTCCCAGCGCGTTTAATCAATAAAGACACTGGAGTTATTAAAGAACAAGAAGTTTTTGTAGGTGATTTGCCTCTAATGACTGATCGAGGAACATTTGTAATCAACGGGGCTGAAAGAGTAATTGTTAATCAGATTGTTAGAAGTCCCGGGATATATTATAAATCTGAAACGGATAAACAAGGCAGAAGAACTTACAGTGGTAGTTTGATATCAAACCGAGGAGCATGGGTTAAGTTTGAAACTGATCGAAATGATTTAGTTTGGGTAAGGGTAGATAAAACAAGAAAAATCCCTGCTCATGTATTTTTGAAAGCTATGGGTCTTAGTGATACTGATATTTATAATGGATTACGCCATCCTGAATATCTAAAAAAAACATTTCGAGTAGAGGGAAACTACACTACTGAAGAAGCTTTAATACAAATGTATACAAAGCTTAGACCAGGTGAGCCATCGACAGTAAATGGAGGCCAACAAATATTGTACTCAAGATTTTTCGATCCTAAAAGGTATGATTTAGGTAAAGTTGGACGTTACAAACTAAATAAAAAATTGAATTTAACGATTCCTGAGAACATCAGAGTATTGACTCCACAAGATACACTTGCAGCTATAGATTACTTAATAAATTTAAAGTTTGATGTTGGTAACGTTGATGACATAGATCATTTAGGCAATCGAAGAGTTCGATCTGTAGGAGAGCTTTTACAGAATCAAGTTCGAATTGGTTTAAATAGATTAGAACGAATTATTCGAGAAAGAATGACTATATGCGATATACATTCTTTGACACCTAATACTCTCGTAAATCCAAAGCCTATCATAGCTTCCATACGCGAGTTTTTTGGATCTAGTCAGCTTTCTCAGTTCATGGATCAAACTAATCCACTTGCTGAATTAACTCATAAAAGAAGGGTTAGTGCTTTAGGTCCTGGAGGTTTAAGTCGAGACAGAGCAGGATTTGCTGTTAGAGATATTCACCCAAGTCATTATGGAAGAATCTGCCCAATTGAAACTCCAGAGGGTCCAAATGCTGGATTGATTGGTGTTTTAGCTACTCATGCACGTATTAACTCCTATGGTTTTATAGAAACTCCTTTCTATAAGGTTGTTAAAGGAAGAACTCTTCTAGAATTGGAAGCTAGCTATTTAACAGCGGACCAGGAGGATGATTTTCGTATCGCTCCAGGAGATATCTCTCTTGATCAAGAAGGAAATCTACAAAAAGATGTTATACCCGTTCGATATAGACAAGAATTTACTACAACTTCTACAAGCCAAGTAGATTATAGAGCTGTTTCACCGATCCAAGTAATTTCAATCGCAACTTCCTTAATTCCCTTTTTAGAACATGATGATGCTAATAGAGCTTTGATGGGTTCTAATATGCAAAGACAAGCTGTTCCGTTATTGTATCCAGAAAGTCCTCTTATAGGGACAGGGTTAGAAGCACAAGCTGCTCGGGACTCTGGGATGGTAATAGTAAGTGTTTCTAGTGGGCGAGTAAGTTATGTTTCGGCGGATAGAATTTGTATAACAGACTCAGATGGTAAAGAAATTTTTTATTATTTACAAAAGTATCAACGATCTAACCAAGACACATGTGTAAACCAGAGACCATTAGTCTGGTTAGGTGAAACTGTAACTTCTGGGCAAGTTATTGCCGACGGGGCTGCAACTGAAGGAGGAGAGTTAGCCTTAGGTCAAAATATTTTAGTAGCCTACCTTCCATGGGAAGGTTACAACTACGAAGATGCATTTTTAATCAGTGAAAGACTAGTGTACAACGATGTATACACTTCTGTTCACATAGAGAAGTATGAAATAGAGGCCCGACAAACTAAATTAGGATCTGAAGAAATAACGCGAGAAATTCCAAATGTGAGTGATTACTCATTAAGAAAATTAGATGACAATGGAATTATTTTAATAGGATCTTGGGTTGAATCTGGTGATATTTTAATCGGAAAAGTTACACCAAAAGGTGAATCTGATCAGCCACCAGAAGGTAAGTTACTACGTGCAATTTTTGGTGAAAAAACCCGAGATGTAAGAGACAGTTCTTTAAGAGTTCCTAATGGTGGTAGAGGAAGGGTTCTAGATGTTCGCATCTTTACAAGAGAAAAAGGAGACGAGCTACCTACGGGAGCAAATATAGTCATTAGAGTTTACGTTGCTCAGAGTAGAAAAATTCAAGTGGGTGACAAGATGGCAGGTCGCCATGGAAATAAAGGTATTATATCTAAAATTTTGCCTAGGCAAGATATGCCGTACTTACCTGATGGGACACCAGTAGATATTGTTTTGAATCCTTTGGGCGTACCTTCTAGAATGAACGTTGGACAAATCTTTGAATGTTTGTTAGGTTTAGCTGCAGAAAATCTGAACAAACGTTTTAAAATTATACCTTTTGATGAAATGTATGGTGCTGAAGCATCACGAGTTCTAGTTAATGATAAATTAATAAAAGCTAAGATATCTACTTCTAAAAATTGGCTATTTGATTTAAATCACCCTGGGAAGATGAGTATATTTGACGGTCGAACTGGAGAAAAATTTGATAACCCTGTGACAGTTGGGATTTCTTACATGTTAAAGTTAGTTCATTTAGTAGATGACAAAATACATGCTCGATCAACAGGTCCTTATTCTTTAGTTACTCAGCAACCTTTGGGTGGTAAAGCTCAACATGGAGGACAAAGGCTAGGTGAAATGGAGGTTTGGGCTTTGGAAGCTTTTGGAGCTTCCTACACTCTACAAGAACTCTTAACTGTCAAGTCAGATGATATGCAAGGAAGAAATGAAACATTAAATGCAATAGTTAAAGGAAAACCTATACCGAGACCGGGAACTCCTGAATCTTTTAAAGTACTTATGCGAGAACTTCAATCTCTAGGACTGGATATAGGGGCTTATAAGATTGAAAATTTACCTGACGGTCAGACTCGTGGCATAGAAGTAGATTTAATGTCAAACTCTACTATAAGACGACCTAGCTCTCGTCCTATATATGAGTCTATTCTTCGTGAAAATTTAGAAAGTTCATTTTTATAATTCTTATTTGAAGTTATTAAACACCTATAATCAACACGTCGGAGACTTTTTATGCCGAAGTTAGAACAATATTTCGATTATGTTAAAATTAATCTTGCTTCTCCTGAACGAATAAAAAAATGGGGTCAACGTACGTTGCCAAATGGAGAGACTGTAGGTGAAGTTACGAAACCAGAAACTATAAATTATCGAACTTTAAAACCGGAAATGGATGGCTTGTTTTGCGAACGAATCTTTGGTCCAGTAAAAGATTGGGAATGTCATTGTGGAAAATATAAAAGAGTTAGATATAAAGGAATTATTTGTGAGAGATGCGGGGTAGAAGTCGCAGAATCTAAAGTTAGAAGACATCGAATGGGTTATGTAGAGCTAGCAGCTCCTGTAACTCATGTATGGTATTTGAAAGGGTCTCCCAGTTATATTTCATTATTATTAGATATTCCACTTAAAGATGTTGAACAAATTGTTTACTTTAATTCCTACGTTGTAACTAGACCTGGAAACTGTCATTCACTAAATTACAAAAAATTACTCAGTGAGGATGAATGGATTGAAATTGAAGATCAATTATATCAAGAGGATTCTAATTTATATGGGGTTGAAGTAGGTATAGGTGCTGAAGCTATTCAAAAATTACTTAAAGATATTGACTTAGAAGTTGAAGCTGAAAGTTTAAGGGAAGAAGTTTTATCAACAAAAGGTACAAAAAAAGATAAAGCTATTAAACGTTTGCGGGTATTGGATAACTTTATTGCTACACGATCTGATCCTTCTTGGATGGTATTGACAATACTACCTATAATACCTCCTGATTTAAGACCTATGGTCCAATTAGATGGGGGTCGCTTTGCAACCTCTGATTTAAACGATTTGTACAGAAGAGTCATTAACAGAAATAATAGGCTACGTAGATTACAAGAAATTTTAGCCCCAGAAATTATCATTCGGAATGAAAAACGTATGCTGCAGGAATCAGTAGATGCTTTAATTGACAATGGAAGGCGGGGTAGAGTTGTTGTCGGCGCCAATAATAGACCTTTAAAATCTTTATCAGATATTATTGAAGGAAAACAAGGTAGGTTTAGACAAAATTTACTTGGGAAACGTGTTGATTATTCAGGTAGATCAGTTATTGTAGTTGGACCACAGTTGCAGTTAAATCAATGTGGATTACCTCGAGAGATGGCCCTAGAGTTGTTCCAACCTTTTGTCATTCATAGGTTAATACAGCAAGGCTTGGTAAATAACATCAAGGCAGCAAAAAAAATGATACAAAAAAATGACACTTTAGTCTGGAATGTTCTAGAAGAAGTTATTCAAGGACATCCTGTACTTCTTAATAGAGCACCAACTTTGCATAGACTAGGTATTCAAGCTTTTGAACCTCTTTTAGTCGAAGGCAGAGCAATAAAATTACATCCTTTAGTATGTCCAGCATTTAATGCTGATTTTGATGGAGACCAGATGGCAGTTCATATACCGCTATCACTTGAGGCTCAAGCCGAAGCTAGACTTTTGATGCTTGCACCATATAATTTTTTATCTCCAGCAACAGGAGAACCAATTATTATGCCTAGTCAAGATATGGTTTTAGGATGTTATTATCTAACGGCTCATAACCCATCTCAACAAACTAAATATCCTCACTACTTTTCCAATTTAGATGATTGTCTTATGGCGTATGAACAACATTTAATACCTTTACATGCTTATATATGGGTTCGTTTTAATGAGGTCGTAGATGATGATTCTGAACTTATAAAAGTGGCACACTCCGATCCAGAGTCTAGGATTGAAATTTTTTCAAATAGAGTTATTCGGAAGGATATTCATAACGAAATCATAGTTCAATATATTTTAACTACGCCAGGGAGAATTATCCTAAATAAAATCTTACAAGATTCTTTAACTTTCTGTATTTAGAATTATATTAATTTTCATGGGTAAAAAGATGAAAGAAAAATATTTGTTTCTACCTCCTAAACCAAAATTTACGAATAAGATTATTGATAAAAAAGAACTAAAAAAGTTAATGGCTTGGGCTTTTAGTAATTATGGTACTGGACGAGCTTCTTATATGGCTGATAGGTTAAAAGAACTGGGTTTTCATTATGCTACAAAGGCAGGTATCTCACTAAGTGTTGAAGACTTAAGGGTTCCTCCAACTAAAAGAGAATTATTGCATAAAACAAACGAAGAAATTAAATTTACAGAACAGAGATATGGTCGGGGTGAAATCACCGCGGTGGAAAGATTTCAAAAAGTAATAGATACATGGAACAATTCAAGTGAATCCTTAAAAGATGAAGTTATTAAATATTTTAAAGAAACAGACCCTCTTAACCCTGTATATATAATGGCATTCTCAGGTGCCCGAGGAAATATTTCTCAAGTGAAACAACTCGTAGGTATGCGGGGTTTAATGTCAGATCCTCATGGACAAATTATTGATTTACCTATCAAGAGTAATTTCAGAGAAGGACTGACCGTAACAGAGTATGTAATTTCCTGTTATGGAGCAAGAAAAGGTTTGGTAGATACTGCACTAAGAACTGCGGATTCAGGTTATCTGACACGTCGTTTAGTCGATGTTGCCCAAGATATAATTATACGAGAAGTTGATTGCGGAACTACTCGAGGAATTGTTTTAAAAGATATGATGGATAAAAATAAGGTGTTAATTCCATTAGAAAATCGTCTTCTTGGGCGCGTTTTATTTGAAACATTATACACTCCAGATAGTTCAGAAATAATAGCTCATATAAATCAAGACTTAGATTCTGTAACAGCTAAACAAATCGTAGATGTTGGCATTCGATCTGTCTCTGTGAGATCTCCCTTAACTTGTGAATCATCTAGGTCTGTATGCCAATTTTGTTATGGTTGGAGCCTTGCCCATGGATCATTAGTAGATCTAGGTGAGGCTGTTGGTATCATTGCAGCTCAATCTATTGGAGAGCCAGGGACCCAATTAACTATGCGAACATTTCACACCGGAGGCGTCTTTACAGGTGAATTAGCAGAGCAGATTCGAGCTCCATTTAATGGAATTTTAAGATTCCCTCAATACATTAAAGCTAAGTCTACTAGAACAAGACACGGAGAAGAAGCTTTAATCTTAGAAGAGAGTGTAAAAATAGACTTGTATAGCTATGATGCTAAGAAGTCAAGGATGGAATTTAAACAAGGGACAATTTTATTTATAAGTGATTCAGAAGAATTCCGAGATAAACAAGTAATTGGGGAAATAAGTGCTAGAGGGAATCTTGTAACGGAAAGAGTTACAAAAGATTTACCGAGTACAATCTCAGGTGAAGTTTATTTCTCAGATCTTTTTATCGAAGAAAAAATAGACAGACAAGGTAATGTTACTTTAACAACTTCTCAAGGAGGATTAATCTGGATTCTAGCTGGAGACGTGTATAATATTCCAACCAATGCAGAAGTAACCGTGACCCCAGACCAAATAGTAGAAAAAAACGATATTTTAGCTACAACAGAAATAATTAGTGATTACGGTGGAACCGTACGACTAATACCAAATATTCAAGATGAAATACAGATTATAACTGCTTCAACCTCCGTTGAAAATTCTTATATAGGAGTTAATAAAGGTACTTCCAGTCCTGAAACTCCCTATTTTCTTGAAGTTGAAGATGGCAAACGATTTTTAATGCATTGCTCACCAGGTAATAAAATTACTAATTCACAAACCATAGCTGAACTAATCGATAACTCTTATACAACAGCTACTGGTGGTTTTATTATATATTCTAACTCTGATAGTTGTAAAATAACAAAACATAAAAGAGGTTATGAAGTCGTTGAAGACTTAACTTTATACTGGATTCCTGAGGAAACACACGAAATCAATAAAGATGTATCTCTATTAATGGTTAATCATGGTGAGATGGTGAAAGAAAATCATGAACTTATTAAGGATGTTTATAGTGTAAACTCAGGGTTTTTATCTGTAGTGGAAGAAAATGGAATCGTAAAAGAAATTGTTATAAAACCAGGATATTTACATCCAATAAACGATATCCATCCATCCATCTTTGAAGCTAGAATTTATGAGCCAGGTGAAGAAGTATACAAAAATTTTAAAACATCATGTATCTCTTTTATTGAGATAATCGAAGGTGAGTTAGGAAAATTCTTCCTAGTTAGACCAGTTATTGAGTATAAAGTTACACAAAGCCATCCCTATTTAAAACAAACATTAACAAACGATACTCATACAATTCTTCAAATTGATGTAGTTCAAAGAATTCTTGTTCGAGATGGAGAGAAAATTAAATCTTCTTCACCTGTTAATCTTTTAAAAAGTTATTTAGTTTTAAATATAATTTCAGATTTGCCTCATTTATCAGCTGATGTAGAGTTTATACCATTGGACAAAGAAGACCACTGCCAGTTAAAATTAATTATTTTAGAAAGTTTATCTATTCGGAAAGATACATTTGGTGAAGTAAACAAAGGTTTCACAATAAGTCAATTTACCGTCAATAATGGTGATAAAATAACTTCTGGAACTCGAGTAGCTGAAACTAAATTACTTTGCAGAGCAGGAGGAAAAGTAAAAAGCATTTATATCAATAATAGATCTACTAGAAATATACTAATTTATACAGAAGGAAATAAAAAAATAATACCAATAACTGGCAAAACATCTCAAGTTTCAAAGGGAGATTTAGTTCGTTATGGAGATCAAATTGCGGAAGGAGTAATTGCTTCTGATTCAGGACAAATTATCGAATTAACTAAAAACGAAATTACAATTAGATCCGGTAGACCTTATTTAGTATCTTCTGGAGCGATTCTTCAAGTTAATCATCTCGATTTAATACAAAGAGGAGATGTTTTAGCTATTCTTGTCTTTGAAAGATCAAAAACTGGCGATATTGTCCAAGGTCTACCTAGAATTGAGGAAATTTTAGAAGCTCGGAAACCTAAAGAACCATGTAGGTTAGCCCAAAGACCTGGCCGACTTAAACTACATTATAACTCCGATGATACAAATGTAGTAAGAATTACAGAAACTAATGGCTACATTAGTGAATATACATTACAATCATCACAAAAATTTATTGTATCTAATGGTGATTGTTTAACATTAGCAGAGCCCTTAACTGATGGAGCACCTAATCCTCATGAAATGTTAGGAATATTTTTTAACTTCTATAAAAATATTTTAAGTTTATATGAAGCTGCTAAACTTAGCTTACAAAAAGTCCAAATTTATTTAGTTAACGAAGTTCAAAATGTGTATCAATCTCAAAATGTAGATATATCAGACAAACACATAGAAGTTATAGTTAGACAGATGACATCTAAAGTTCGTGTAGAAGACGGAGGTGATACAACTCTTTTACCAGGTGAACTTGTAGAACTACAACAAATAGAGAATATCAATGAAGCAATGCTACTAACAAAAGGACTTCCTGCAACCTATTCACCAGTGTTATTAGGAATTACTAAATCATCATTGAACACTGACAGTTTTATCTCAGCTGCAAGTTTCCAAGAAACTACAAGAGTGTTAACAGAAGCCGCTATTGAAGGTAAAGCGGATTGGTTAAGAGGTCTAAAAGAAAATGTAATTATCGGTAGACTTATTCCAGCCGGGACTGGATTTAATTCTTATACGGAAAATGTAAAAACAAGCCATTTTGATAAAACATCTATTTTAAGTACATATGAATCCTCTCTTCATGAAAATGAAAATAAATTAAATATTCATCCGCTAGTACTTGACGATAATGCTGCAAAGAACTATTCTTTCACTGAGAATGAGAATCTTACTATGATTCATGACGATATACTGAATTAAAAATTCATAGTGCATACAACTAAAAATATCATCTATATTTTGTGCAACCTAAATTATATATACAAGGAGTTTTACAACATGGCGGTTGTTACTTTAGCTGAATTATTAGAAGCAGGTGTTCACTTTGGTCATCAAGCACGAAGATGGAACCCTAAAATGTTCCCTTACATATATGCCGAAAGAAATGGGATTCATATTATTGATCTTGTTCAAACTTCTCAGCTATTAACAAATGCATGTGAATTTGTTCGCAAGTCTTCACAAGAAGGTAAAAAATTTCTTTTTGTCGGTACTAAACGCCAAGCTGCGAGTGTTGTTTGCCAAGAAGCTGAGAGATGTGGCGCAAATTATGTTAATCAAAGATGGCTTGGAGGGATATTAACCAATTGGTTTACTATAAAAACTCGAGTGGAAAGATTAAAAGATTTAGAACAAAAAGAAGAAAGTGGCTATTTAGACCAGTTGCCTAAAAAAGAGGCAGCATCAATCCGAAGAGAACTTGAAAAGTTACGCAAAAATCTAAACGGTATAAAAACTATGAAACGTTTACCTGATCTTGTTGTAATAATCGATCAAAAAAGAGAAAGCACAGCAATTCAGGAATGTATTAAATTAAAAATACCTGTTATTTCTATACTCGATACTAACTGTGATCCAGATCTAACAGATATCCCAATTCCAGCAAATGATGATGCTATCAGATCCATAAAACTAATTCTAGGAAAATTAGCTGATTCAATTCAGGAAGGAAGTAATGGTAACTTCAAGTCAGAAGAAGTACAAATTCAAGGAGCATAAAAATATTTAATATCTTGGGAGAAAAATTATGGGAGTTGAAATATCTGCACAGGCCGTAAAAGAATTACGAGAGAAAACTTCAGCAGGAATGATGGACTGTAAAAAAGCTTTACAAGATTCCAATGGAGACATGTCGAAAGCTATGGAAACTTTAAAGCAAAAAGGTTTAGCTTCCGCTACAAAAAAAACAAGCAGAGTTGCGACGGAAGGGGTTGTAGAATGTTACATTCATATGGGTGGAAAATTAGGTGTAATGGTCGAAGTAAATTGTGAAACAGACTTTGTTGCGCGAAGACCTGAATTTCAAGAACTTGCAAAAAATATAGCTATGCAGATTGCAGCATCACCTCTAGTTGAATACGTTAGTATACAAAATATACCACCAAATGTAGTTGAAAAAGAAAAAGAAATTGAATCCTCTAAAGAAGATTTAGCTAAAAAACCTCCAGAAATAAAAGAAAAAATTGTCGAGGGTAGAATACAAAAACGTTTAAAAGAATTGACATTAATAGATCAATTTTTTATCCGAGATTCTTCTATAACTATTGATGAACTAATCAAACAAAACATATCAAAACTAGGGGAAAACATTCAAGTAAGACGTTTTGAACGTTTCGTACTAGGTGAAGGTCTTCAAAAACGACAAGAAAATTTTAGTGAAGAAGTTGAGAAAATGATAAAAAAATAAAAACCTATTAAGCTATTACTTTTATATTATTAAAGTCATATAGACTTCTTTTAATTTCCATTACTTGAAGGGTACTCGAATTCTACCTCGTAGAAGTCTGCAAAGAGTTTTCATTAATTTGATAAATCTCTTCCCTTCTGTACCAACTAAGTAAATCTAAATACTTTTGAACTTACAGCAGTCTAAATTTCAAAGGTATAATTTATCTGTGTGGAAGATTTTCACTACTTACAGTTATATAGACACTTTATAAAAATTCTACCCGATTATGTATCAAGAAAATTTTTATAGTTTTATCAGCTCTTACTTATTATCAGAAATTGAAGTTGGAACGCATCTTTATTGGGAAATCCTAGGATTAAAAGTTCACGGACAAACCATACTCATGTCTTGGTTTGTGATATCAATATTATTGATATTCGCTACGGTTGGGACTCGAAACCTTAAGCAAATCCCACAAGGTATTCAAAACTTTATGGAATATGCATACGAATTCCTTCAAGATATAGCTAAAAACCAAATTGGAGAACACAACTATCGACCTTGGGTTCCTTATGTGAGCACGGTCTTTTTATTCATCTTTGTTTCTAACTGGTCAGGTGCATTAATTCCACTTAAGTTAATTCACTTACCTAGTGGTGAACTTGCTGCTCCAACAAATGATATCAATACAACTGTTGCTCTAGCACTATTGACATCTTTATCTTATTTTTATGGTGGGATAAGCAAAAAAGGATTAAACTACTTTGGGCGTTATGTGCAACCTACGCCTATTTTACTTCCAATCAATGTATTAGAAGATTTTACTAAACCTTTGTCATTAAGTTTCCGTCTTTTTGGTAACATTTTAGCTGACGAACTTGTAGTTTCCGTATTTGCTTTACTTGTACCTATTTTTATACCATTGCCAGTAATGACATTAGGTTTATTTGCTAGCTCCGTACAAGCTTTAATATTCTCCACTCTTTCTGCTGCTTACATAGGTGAAGCTGTAGAAGAACATGGACACCATTAAAAATGGTACTGCACTCACTGATTTTTCAATTATTGTAAAATATTAATTACTTCAGATTTAAAAACTCGATTCTAAAATATTTTAATCTTAAAATTATAAACAATTTTTAATAGTACAATTATGAACCCAATCGTATCTGCTGCTTCTGTAGTTGCTTCTGGTCTTGCTGTAGGTTTAGCTGCAATTGGTCCTGGTATTGGTCAAGGGTCTGCAGCAGCTCAAGCTGTTGAAGGTATTGCTCGTCAACCTGAAGCTGAAGGTAGAATTCGCGGTACACTTCTACTATCTCTAGCTTTCATGGAATCTTTAACTATTTACGGTTTAGTTGTTGCATTAGCATTACTATTCGCTAACCCATTCACTGCTTAAGAATTACAAGTAATATATTTTTCGGTAAACTTAACTACTCCAGATAGTAGTTAAGTAAATCCCTAAGATACTTTTTTAAGGGTCTATTAGAAAACATAACAACAATGACAAATTCCTTATTCTCGTTAGCTTTACAATCAGTTAGTACAGAATCAGAAGGTGGCTTGTTTGACTTTAACGCTACGTTGCCTCTAATGGCAATCCAAATACTTCTGTTGATGGTAGCTCTTAACCTAATATTTTATAAACCAATAGGGCAAGTGCTAGATGAACGAGATGAATCTATACGTAAACAGTTAACTGAAGCATCTGAAATGCTTATGAAAGCTGAAAGTATTACAAAACAATACGAACTAGATTTAGCTCAAGAAAGAAGAGAAGCTCAAACGATTATAACTTCAGCTCAAAAAGGAGCACAAGAGATAGTTGCAATGGAAATTAAGCAAGCTCAAAAAGATACCGAACAATTAGTTACAGAGGCCACAAACCAATTAAACTCCCAAAAAGAAAAAGCACTTAAAGCCTTAGAAGAACAGGTTAATACACTAAGTGAACAAATAAAAAATAAACTTATAAGCAAACAGCTGATCTCATAAAAGTTTGTTTATCTACCAAAAATTATTACGTAGTTTAGAATTATGGACATTATTGGGAATTTTCTATTAATTAGCTCTATTGCAGAAGCTGAGTTAACATCTGCTTCATCAAAAGGTTTCGGCTTTAATTCCAATTTTTTAGAAGCTAATGTTATAAATATAGCTATTTTAGCATCTGGAGTATTTTATTTAGGTCGTAACTTCTTATCGTCTGCTCTAGAACTAAGACAACAAAAAATCACTGAAGCTATTAATGAAGCTGAAGAGAGATTACAACAAGCTAGTATTAGACTTGCAGAATCCGAAAAGCAAATGGCTCAAGCAAAAATAGTTATTGAACAAATAAAAAAAGAAGCAGAAAACACTGCTCGAAAAGTGAAAGAAACTATTTTAGCTCAAGGAAAATTAGATATTGAAAGATTAACCAACAGTGGTAAAAGTAGTATTGAAAAAGCAGAAATACAAATAAAAAAACAAATTCAGCAACACATAACTAACTTAGCATTGAAAAGAGTTACCTCTCAACTTCAAGATTTTATGACCCCTAGTGTGCAATCTAAACTTATAGATTCAAATATCTCTCAATTAGGAGGTCAGATATGAGTTCTAAGAATGTAAAAATCGCACAACCATATGCAGAAGCTTTTTTAGAATTATCGAACAAAGGATCTTTAGATACTGTTATCAATGATCTTAATTGTGTGTCCTCAAGCGTTTCGGGGTCTGCAGAATTAAAAACATTGTTATCTAATCCTCTGATAAACTCTCAGACAAAGAAAAATGTAGTCAAATCTGTCTTCAACGACAAAATTGATAACAATACATTGAAGTTTTTATTAGTTTTGTGTGATCGAGGCCGTATTTCTTATTTAGAATCTATTGTAGATAAAGCATTAGAATTAGCCTATAAAGCTGCTTCTATAGAAACAGTAAAAGTTATATCTTCTGTATCATTCACATCTATTCAACAAGAAGCACTTATTTCTAAACTGAAGAAAATGACAGGAGCTGACCAAGTTAGACTAGAAATTACTACTAATTCTAATTTAATAGGTGGTTTTGTTGTTCAAGTAGGTTCCAAAATAATTGATACAAGTATTCAAGGGCAATTAAAACAATTGTCATCTTATTTGGGTTCTTCAGCACTTTAGTACTAACTCTTGTACACTTTTTCTTTATAATACGAATTTTATATTAACACTAGTCAAATACTGATATGGTAAACATTAGACCCGATGAAATTAGCAGCATTATACGTCAACAAATTGATAAATATGATCAAGGAGTTCAAGTAGCAAATGTAGGTACCGTTCTACAAATTGGGGATGGTATAGCTCGTGTATACGGTTTAGATCAAGTAATGGCGGGAGAACTGTTAGAGTTTGAAGATAAAACAATTGGCGTTGCATTAAATCTTGAAAGCGATAACGTTGGTGTTGTTATCATGGGAGAAGGTAGAGACATTCTAGAAGGCAGCTCCGTAAAAGCAACAGGTAAAATATCTCAAGTTCCGGTAGGTAAAGGATACCTTGGAAGAGTTGTAAACGCTCTTGGTCGTCCTATCGATGGCAAGGGTGATATAATTGCTACGGAAACTCGCCTAATCGAATCAGTTGCACCTGGTATCATTTCTCGTAAATCAGTATGTGAACCTATTCAAACGGGCATTACAGCTATAGATTCAATGATTCCAATTGGTCGTGGTCAACGAGAACTTATTATTGGGGATCGACAAACTGGAAAAACATCCGTAGCTATCGATACAATTATTAATCAAAAATCTGAAAACGTTGTGTGCGTATATGTTGCCATAGGTCAACGAGCTGCCTCCATCTCTTCAGTTGTAACAGCTCTTGAAGAGCGTGGGGCTCTTGATTACACAGTAATCGTTTCTGCTTGTGCAGATGATCCTGCAGCTCTTCAATACATAGCACCATATACAGGCGCAGCTATTGCTGAATACTTCATGTACCAAGGACAAGCTACTCTTGTTATCTATGATGACTTATCTAAACAAGCAGCTGCATACAGACAAATGTCACTTCTTTTAAGAAGACCGCCAGGTAGAGAAGCATATCCTGGGGATGTTTTCTATCTACACTCCAGATTATTAGAAAGAGCAGCTAAACTTAGCGATAAATTAGGTAGTGGAAGTATGACAGCTTTACCTATCATTGAAACTCAAGCCGGTGATGTATCTGCTTATATCCCAACAAATGTAATTTCCATTACTGATGGACAAATTTTCCTATCTGGAGACTTATTTAATGCGGGTATAAGACCTGCGATAAATGTTGGTATTTCTGTATCCCGCGTAGGTTCTGCAGCCCAAATTAAAGCTATGAAAAAAGTTGCAGGGAAACTTAAACTTGAACTAGCTCAATTTGCTGAATTAGAAGCATTTTCTCAATTCGCTTCTGATCTAGATCAAGCTACAAGAAATCAACTAGCTCGAGGCCAAAGATTACGCGAAATTCTAAAACAAGCACAAAACTCTCCTATTCCTGTAGAAGAGCAAGTAGCAATTATTTACACAGGTATTAATGGTTTCCTTGATGATATTCCGGTAAACCAAGTAAAAACATTCATTGAGAATCTAAGAACAAACTTAAAAAACTCAAAACCTCAATACGCTCAACTTGTAAAATCTTCCAAAGACTTTAGCAAAGAAGCCGAAGATTTATTGAAAGGTTCTATAGCTGATGTAAAACAAGGTTTTGCTTCTTAATATTTAAATTTGAAGAAAGTATCACCTAAACTAGGTGATACTTTCTTCTCGGATCCAGTCGTATCCTTTTTTCTCTAATTCTAGAGCTAAATCTTTCGTTCCAGTTTTGACAATTTGACCGTCTTGCATAATATGAATGAAATCTGGTTTAATATAATCTAGGAGCCTTTGATAATGAGTTATTAAAATAATTGCATTGGAACTATTTGCTAGACTATTCACTCCATTAGCGACAATTCTCAAAGCATCAATATCCAGCCCCGAATCCGTTTCATCTAAAACAGATAGCTTAGTATCTAACAACGCCATTTGTAAAATCTCATTTCTTTTTTTCTCACCACCCGAAAAGCCTTCGTTGACGTTTCTTGTTAAAAAACTACTATCCATACCTACAATTCCTAATTTAGAGTGAACGAATTCAAAGAACTCCAAGGGTTCAAGTTCTTCTAAACCTTTTGCTTTTTGCCTAGAATTATAGGATAATCGTAAAAAATCAACATTGGTCACACCTGGAATCTCCACAGGATATTGAAATCCTAGGAAAATTCCTGCTTGTGCACGCTCTTCTGGAGGAATCTCGAGGATAGAGTTTTTTTCAAATAAAATATCTCCTTCTGTGATAGTATACGAAGGATGCCCCGCAATAACTTTGGCTAATGTACTCTTACCAGAACCATTTTTTCCCATAATCGCATGAATTTCACCAGCATTTATAGTGAGATTTATTCCTTTTAAAATAGAAGTATTACCAATATTTGCATGCAAGTTCTTTATTTCTAAAACAGTCGATTTCTTACTATTCATATGTTTATCCAACACTCCCTTCTAATTTAAGACTTAATAAACGATCCGCTTCTAAGGCAAATTCCATAGGTAATTCAGCAAAAACTTCTTTGCAAAAACCACTAATTAAAAGGCTAACAGCAGACTCAAGATCTATCCCTCTCTGTAAAAAATAGAATAATTGCTCTTCTTCTATCTTAGAAGTTGAAGCCTCATGCTCTACTTTACTATTTGAATTATTAACTTGTATGTATGGGAATGTATTTGCTTGTGCTTTACCTCCAATAAGCATAGAATCACATTGAGAATTATTAACACTACCACTTGCTTTAGATGTAATTTTTACTTGTCCCCGATAGGTATTTTTTGAGTTTCCAGCAGAAATACCTTTTGATACTATTCGGCTTTTTGTAAATTTTCCAACATGAACCATCTTTGTACCTGTATCTGCCTGTTGATAGTTATTTGTTAGTGCAACAGAATAAAATTCACCAGCCGAATAATCTCCTGCAAGAATACAGCTTGGATACTTCCATGTAATAGAGGAGCCTGTTTCTACCTGAGTCCAAGAGATTCTTGAATTTTCTCCAGCACATAAACCTCGTTTCGTTACGAAATTATAGATACCTCCTAACCCATTGGAGTCACCAGCATACCAATTCTGAACTGTAGAGTATCTAATTTCAGCTCTTTCTAATGCGATTAATTCAACTACTGCTGCATGTAATTGATTTTTATCAAATTTAGGAGCTGTACAACCTTCTAAATAATTAACTTTACTCCCTTTATCGGCTATGATTAAAGTCCGTTCAAATTGGCCAGATTCTTCGTTGTTAATTCTAAAATAAGTAGATAAATCTAAAGGACAAATAACCTCAATAGGTATATAGCAAAAAGAGCCTTCTGTGAAAACAGCAGAGTTTAAAGCAGCAAAATAATTATCCCCAATAGGTACAACAGTCCCCAAGTATCGTTTTACTAGTTCAGGGTATTCTCGCAATGCTTCAGATATAGGACAAAAAATAACTCCTACTTTCGATAGTTCTTCTCTAAATGTTGTCCCTATCGAAACACTGTCGAATATTGCATCAACCGCAACATTAGTTAAACGTTTTTGTTCTGTTAAAGGTATTCCTAATTTTTCAAATGTCTTCAAAATTTCTTCATCTACTTCGTTTAAATCAGAAAGTTTTTTTTTTAATTTTGGAACTGAATAGTAGACAATATTTTGGTAGTCTATATCTATATGACTGATACAAGCCCACTCTGGCGAAGACATATTAGTCCAAGCTTTATAAGCTCGTAATCTAAATTCTAAAAGAAAAAGAGGTTCATTTCTTTTTTGAGAAATTAACGTTACTATATCTTCATTTAATCCTCTTGGGAAGTCTTCAGTTTCGACATCAGTTTTAAAACCGTATCGATAAGGCTGATCTACTAAATCTTTAAGGGTTGTGTCTCCATAATTTTTTGAAGACGAAATTTGATTTATTTTATTTGACATGAATGATCTATTTAGTAAATATATATTTATGATACTACACCATTGTAACTTTAACTTTAGTTATAAAAACCTTGTATATTCTAATAAAAAGTGTGAATTAATAATTATTTTGATATAATAAAACTCGTGGGCAAATGGCGGAATGGTAGACGCAATACACTCAAAATGTATCGATTTATATCATGAGGGTTCGAGTCCCTCTTTGCCCAAGAAACTTCTATCATGCGGAATAGTTTATTTTATCTGATAAACTTCTAATAAAAAGAAAGGACACAACTAAAATTACATGAGTTTACTTATAATTGGAGCTACGGGAACATTAGGACGCCAAATTGTTAGAAGAGCTATTGACGAAGGTTACTCAGTAAAATGTTTCGTCAGAAACTTGAGAAAAGCATACTTTTTAAAAGAGTGGGGAGCAGAATTAATATATGGGGATTTAAGCCTACCTGAAACAATCCCCATGACTTTAAAAGATATAACAGCAATTATCGATGCTTCAACTGCCCGACCATCCGATCCTTATAGCGCTGAACAAATTGATCTAGATGGAAAAATAGCTCTGATAGAAGCTGCAAAATTAGTGGGGATAGAGAAGTTCGTCTTTTTCTCGGTTTTAAATAGTAGTTACCATTCTAACGTACCATTAGTAAATTTGAAACTTAAATTGGAGTCGTATCTATCAGACTCTGGGTTAAATTATACAATTTTTTACTTAACTGGTTTCTTCCAAGGTTTGATAAGTCAGTATGCTATCCCAATTTTGGAAAAACAAGCTATATGGACTACAAGTGAAACTAGCAATGTTGGATATATAGATACCCAAGATGTAGCGAAATTTGCTTTACGCAGTCTCTCAATAGAAAAAACAAACCGAAAAAAGTTTCCGTTAGTGGGAACTAGAGGATGGAGTTCTACAGAAATTATCGAGTTATGCGAACGACTGTCAGGACAATCTGCTTTAGTAAATAAAATACCTTTATACGCATTACGTTTTTTAAAAAATTTTACTGGATTTTTTGAATGGGGAAAAAATATCTCTGATAGATTATCATTCGCTGAAGTCCTTGTAACAGGGCCTAATATGATAGTAGATATGAAGGATGTGTATGAAGTATTTTCATTCGACTCTTCTGAAGCATCCACTTTGGAAAGGTATATGCAAGATTACTTCGGTCGAATCTTAAGAAGATTAAAAGAATTGAGTGATGAAAAAGAAAAATCATTATAAATTTACAAAACCAAATATGTGACATTTTTCTTCCTGAATTAACTTTAATTACAAAGTAAGGATATAATTATCTTACATAGCAATATTTATAATAATAGAAATATAATTCTGGGGATAAATTAATGTTCACACTAAAAATTGTTGTATATACTACAGTGACGTTTTTCGTATCTCTTTTCACTTTTGGTTTTTTGTCTAATGATGCATCTAGAAACCCAAGTAGAAAAGATTTAGAGTAAAAATTTACTAAATTAATAACTAACTAATACAAGTTATTAATTTAGTAAATTTTTATAGTGAAAAAGCAGCTACCTCATGTTCATTGTATTGAAAAATAAAAATTCTTATACCAACTGATGTGTAAACATGTACAAATATCTATATCTTAAGAATGAAAAACTGGCGTTCAGATAATCTAAATCAATCTGCATTCGAAAAAACGGGTCCAATTCCAAGATCCATAAGTCGTACCTTTGAAAAATTTAAAAAAGAGTTAGATCCAAACGCAGAATCAGAAATTATTGAAGAATTTCGAGTATCAAGATATCAAACATCGGCTTCAATAAAATATTTATTACTGTTGATAATATCTCCAATTTTAGTAAATCAAATCTCTAGAAGTTTTATATTTTCTCCTTTTATAGACTATTTTTGGAATGAAAAAAATAATGAAATATTTTTGAATGTTTCACAAGAAGAAAGAGCATTTAGCGAATTACAAAGATTTGAAGAAAAAATACATTTTGAAATACTAATCGGGCAACTTCCGCATTTATCTCAAGAAGCTGTAGAAAAAGAAATAAAAAATAAAGCTGTAGAACTAGCTCAGTATTATTCATCTGAAAGTACAGATGCTATAAAAAATTTATTATCTGACGTTGTAAGCTTCTTTACATTCATATACCTTGTCATAACAGGAGAGCGACAAATATCAGTTTTAAAATCGTTTGTTAATGAATTGATTTACGGACTAAGCGATACTGCTAAAGCTTTTTTGATCATTTTATTTACTGATGTATTTGTGGGTTTCCACTCTACTCATGGATGGGAAGTGATTCTTGAAAATGGGTTGCGCCACTTTGGGTTGCCAGAAAATAGAGATCTTATTTTCTTATTCATCGCAACTTTTCCTGTTCTATTAGATACAGTATTTAAATATTGGATATTTAGATATCTTAATCAGGTATCTCCTTCAGCTGTAGCTACGTACCATGAAATGAACGAATAGCAAAGAGATAAAACTTATTGTTTATCTCTTTACCAAATAAAAATTACTTAACTAAATTTAACCCAGAAGTTTGTAAGAAACTTATATTTGTTATCAAAATGTAAGCAAAACTAGACCCCCCAATAGCTCCAACTAGCCAGCCAGAAGTAAATTGTCGCCAACCTTTTGCTGTTTGTAGCTGATCACCATTATCAGTTTCTTCAAATGAGACAACGCCATAAATTGCTAAACAAGCTGTCATAATAAAAATTAAACCTATAGAAGCAAAGAATCCAGATAGTAAAGCAACTTCAGAATTACGCAAAGGACCTAATTTATAAAATGGTCCAACTAAGAAATAGCCATGAGTAATTCCTATCTCTAAACCTCTTAGTAGAGGAGATAATCCAACTCTATAAGCTGGTAAATTACTTAAAAGATTTCTAGTAAAACTAGATGTGCTAATAGGTGTAGCTAAATTACCTACAAAAGGATCATCATTATATGGTTTTATAAAGTCAGACATAGTTTCCAAACTTATAATTAGAGTATGTTTTATATTATTAAACAATTATAGTCGAACACCTACTTTTTTTTACCCTTGTAAGAAAAATTAACTAAGAAATTTCTGACATAGTCTTAAAGTAATATATTAATAAGATATACTGTAAAAAATAACTAGAATAAAAATAGAAGATGAGTATATTAATTGGTTACATTGTATTGTTGTCATGTGCTTTTGGTTTAGCCGCAGGATTATTTTTAGGTCTATCGTATATAAAACTAATATAAATGATATTAAAAAATGTTTAATTGATATGAAACTTACATGTAGTTATAACTATTAATTAGACATTTTTTAAACGATTACTCACATGATTTTTTAACTAGGCATGTAAAGATGAATACACAAAGTACACTGGTTCGTTATAACTTGATATTAGGATCAAAAAGACTTAGCAATTATGTTTGGTTACTGATAAGTTTTTTAGGAGGGATTGGATTTTTTCTTGCAGGAGTCTCAAGTTATCTTCAAGTACAAATTTTACCTTTTACTAAGGTAGATAACATTTCTTTTATTCCTCAAGGAATAGTGATGACTTTTTATGGATCCATAGGAATATTCTTAAGCTTATTCTTATTCGCAAATATAATTTTCAATGTAGGTGGGGGTTTTAACAAATATGATAAAAATCTCAATAAAGTTGAAATTTTCCGTCTTGGTTTTCCAATTCAGAATCGTGAAATTTATTTAGCTTATAATTTTAAGGATATTCGTTCAATTAAATTAAGTATACAAGAAGGTCTAAACCCTAAAAGAGAAATTTATTTATGCACTAAAGATCAAAGACAAATTCCTTTAACTAGAGTAGGAGAGCCACTACTGTTGTCGTCCATTGAAGAAGAAGCAGTCGATTTATCTTTATTTTTAAACGTACCCCTAGAAAACTGACAAAAATATCTGAAAATGTAGCATTATTTGTTAAAGAAATGTATTATATCTATATCTTGTATTATTTAAATGCACAAATTTAATACAGGTCTACAGCGGGCATAGTTTAGTGGTAAAACCTTAGCCTTCCAAGCTAATGATGAGGGTTCGATTCCCTCTGCCCGCTTAAAACGTAAAATAGATTACTAAATCTAACAAAGTATTTAAATAAAAATGTTTTTTTGAGGATTTTTTTAGTTACTATAGGTGTAGATAAAAATCTAATAATATACAGAAGCTATGTTTATTCCTATGAATATCTTAAGATGTCATAAGCTTTACAGACTCAAATTTACTTATTTGTAATCTTATTACTTAAGAAAAAACACCTTCGGTATAATGTAGATGTCAGATAATTTACTTATAGAATTATTTGATTAAAAAGGTAAAAAATTGTTACCATATCACTACAACTATTTTTAGTTTTGAAGTAGGTATCATAATATTTTATCTTTTTTAGAAAACTATAAATAACTGAACTCTTATACTTTTAACTTTTTCGGAGGTATTTTATATGTCAGGAGGTTCAACCGGGGAACGTCCATTCTCTGATATAATCACTAGTATACGTTATTGGATTATTCACAGTATAACAATTCCTGCTCTTTTCGTAGCTGGCTGGCTCTTTGTTAGTACAGGTTTAGCGTATGATATTTTTGGTACACCTAGACCAAATGAATATTTTACTCAGGAACGTCAACAAGTTCCTTTAGTTAATGACAGGTTTAGTGCTAAACAAGAGTTAGAAGATTTAACAAAAGGTTTGTAAAAATAAGTGAGATTTTATCGTGAGCAAAATTAAACAACCAATCGCTTATCCTATTTTTACGTTTAGATGGCTAGCTATTCATGGATTAGCTGTTCCTACTGTATTTTTCCTTGGTGCTATTACCTCTATGCAATTTATTCAACGATAGGAGGATAATATGAGTGGTCCTAATCCTAATAAACAGCCCGTTGAGTTAAATCGCACGTCTCTATTCTGGGGATTATTACTAATTTTCGTTTTGGCAGTTTTATTCTCTAGTTACTTCTTTAATTAAAATTTTAATTAAAAAGTAATTATTATTATCCTAAGTTTATTAGAAACTTTCTAAGACTTACTAAGTTGGAGGTAATTGTAGATGGCTAGTACTGGTAGAATTCCTCTATGGCTAATTGGCACAGTAGGGGGCATAGCAGCTTTAACAGTTGTAGGATTATTCTTTTATGGTTCCTACTCAGGTGTAGGCTCTTCATTATAAACGAATAAGTTTGAAAATAAAAATAAATAATAACAATCTATAAATTAATTTTATTTGTTATTATTTATTTCATTTTTTACTTAGAGATTTAAGCTACTTCATCCTGCTCAATATAAATAAAAGCAAATGCCATAACTAAACCAGGAAAAACTAATCCAATTAAAGGAACAAGAATAGATGGAAGATACGCAGCAGTCATACTCTTTTATTTAAAAATAGTGTGTTAATTTTATAAACAGTCAAATTCAACAACAAGTTAAATTAGGCATTAGAATCTTTACATATTTTAGTACTAAAGTAGAGTAATATGAAATATAGTTCAGAATATATTTACATTCAGAAAAAATTACCTTAAGAAACAAAATTGATACGAATAAAAAATTAATATGACAAACAATAATTCTCCTGATAACCTGCATGCGATGCAAAAATTTTCTGAAACTTATGCGAAGAGAACAGGCACTTTTTTTTGTTCAGACCTAAGTATAACTGCCGTTGTCATCGAAGGTCTAGCACGACATAAAGATGAATATGGGGCTCCCTTATGTCCTTGCCGTCATTACGATGATAAAGTAGCTGAAGTATCCTCCGCGTATTGGAACTGCCCTTGTGTACCTATGAGAGAAAGAAAAGAGTGTCACTGTATGTTATTTTTAACAAAAGACAATGAATTTTCAAGTGAGCAGCAAGAGATTAGTGTAAACCAAATCCTTTCATTTACTAGTAAACAATAACACTAGGTAAAATTAAGTTATAACAACTCTATAAAAATTAAATTGTAGGTTAAACATATAACTCTTTATAAATCGTTATAACTTAAGTTCATGTATCTTATAAGTTACCGCGTCGTAGTGCTATCAATACAATGATAGCTGGACCAGCAGTAATTACAAGAAAAAGGGAAACTAGTTGTAGTAAAGTTGTAGGATTAAAAAACATAATGAATTCCCCTGTGATTAAATCAGTTTATATTTCTTTAATTATTTTTAGATAACTTTGAAATAGTAAGTACATATATAGTATATTCTAATACCTTTGTTCTAACATAAATCTTTGTAAAAAATCTTCTAAATAAATTCTCTAAGACATACTGTCCTTAGATTAATAATTAAAAAAATAAGACTTCAATGGAAAATGTATCAAAATATAACAAAGAAATAAAGACACGTATTATAGTAAAATCTGGATACAATGTATACAAATGCTCCTGAATATTAATAGTGTTTATTTGAGTCCGACTAAATTGTAAAATTAATATTTTCATATAAAAATACTTTCATATGATAAATTCATAGAGCTTGTATTTATTAATTAATTATGATATTTGTATCATATTGCAAGTTTATAGGGCTGCTAACTCAATGGTAGAGTACTCGGCTTTTAATCGATTTGTTCCGGGTTCGATCCCCGGGCAGCCCATATAAAATATATTCCAATAAGATAACAAATTACATTCTAAATATTTATACACAACCATACCCCCAGGGGAATTCGAATCCCCGTTACCTCCGTGAAAGGGAGATGTCCTAGGCCTCTAGACGATGGGGGCCATTTGTACTTCCTTATACAATATACTAAACTTATCTAATAATAGAATATATGTCAACTACTTGTAGAAATAAACCTATTTAGCAAGTATTTTATTAATTCACTTTTATCATATAGGTACGTGTATTTAAAAAATTTTCACAGAATAGGATTGAAAGATGAATACTTTATTACCGACCGTCTATCTCTTGATTTTGTTTACATTGTTATGTGCTTTATTAGTTTTTCTTTTTATACAAATATTACGAAAAAAAGAAATTGAATCAGAACTGTTTGAATTACAGAAAAAAAATCGTTCCGGTAATTCAACTCCCTCTGACCAATATTCTTTAGGCGTGATATATCTTTCGAAAAAATTATTTGATCAGGCAATATTGCAATTTTCAAATGCTCTCAAAAACTGGGATAGAGCAGATACAACAGGTTTAGCCGTCCTTTATAACACAATTGGTTTTACCTATTTTGAAAGTGGTCAATACGATGTCTCAATTTATTACTATAAAGAAGCTATAAATTTAAATTCAAATTACACAGTAGCATTAAATAATTTGGCTTATTCGTATGAAAAAAAGAAAATGTTACAAGAAGCTATCACGACTTACTCAAAAGTTTTAATCTTCGATGAAGAGAATAAAATTGCTAATGAAAAATTGTTAGCTCTACAAAAAAGATCTAAAATTCGGGATGACAGGATTTGAACCTGCGGCATCCTGCTCCCAAAGCAGGCGCGCTACCAAGCTGCGCTACATCCCGTTTATGTACTTCACAATAGTATCATACGATAAAAATGATGTCTATAATATTTCTCTAATTTAAACTCTAAAATAAAAATTTATCATTTTTAAATGGTATTATAAAAATGTGAATATAAAAAGGAGAAAATTCGTGAAAAACTGGATCTCTATTCTATTAGTATTGAATCTATTTATTCTTCCTACAACTGCAAAAGCAGACGTGGCAGGTTTAAAACCTTGTAAAGATTCTAAGGAATTTCAGCGTAGACTGGATCAGAGTGTTAAAAAACTTGAATCAAGAGTGAAAAAATATGATGCAGGTAGTCCACCTGCATTAGCGCTGCAGAAACAAATTGAAAAGACACAAAACCGATTTGACCGATATGGAAAAGCAGGACTTCTTTGTGGAACAGATGGATTACCACACTTAATCACAGATGGACGTTGGAACCACAGCGGAGAGTTTGTTATACCTGGATTATTCTTCTTATACATAGCAGGTTGGATAGGTTGGGTTGGTAGAAGTTATGTTCAATGGGCTCGAACATCCGATAAACCTACTGAAAAAGAGATCATTATAGACGTTCCAGTAGCATTAAGCTTTGTTACAACTGGGTTTATATGGCCTTTTTCTGCATTTAAAGAATTCACAAGTGGTAATTTAATAGCACCTGCAGAAGAAATTACTATATCACCTAGATAAACTAAATATAAAATCAAGCACTTATGGACAGCAATTTCTTAAAATATTTATCTACGGCTCCTGTATTAATAACAGTGTGGTTATCATTCACTGCTGCTTTAGTTATAGAAGGGAATAGATTTTACCCTGATATGTTATACTTTCCACTGTAATGTTTAAATACTAAAAAGAAATCACATTGAATAAAAATTCAATTTGAATTATAATTAATGAAGCTTGGCTGTAGTACTTTATAAATTCTTACTTCACGAGGATCGGAAGGTAGCAGTGAAAAGAATATTATAAAAAGTTATGGTCCAAGTTCGTTAAAACAATTTTTTTTGGGCAAATGAAAATCTTTGTTAACAAATAATAAAAAATTCTCTATTATTTCCTACATTGTTATAAATGATAAAGGTCTCTTTACATAGTTTTAAAAATAAGTAAAATGAATAATCCTGAGGGTAAAAATATCTCTTTAGGGAAAATCCATTATAAAAATAAGAAACTCATTATAATTAGAGGACTTTTTTATACCCAAATAACAGTATCATTTTATAAAATCTCTAATTTTTATTTGTGAAAACTTAGGTAGAAGAAGTAAATGTTAATAGTCTCTAAAATAGAATAGAATAGAATTCTGTAGATCTTAAGATCTTGTCTTGTAAAAAAGTTTAGTGATCAGAGAGAAGATTCGACTGGAAAATTTCGACATATATATCATTAATAAGTTTAAACTAGTTTATACTATATGATAAGAAATTAGTAATACTCACACAAATAAGAGGATTAAAATGACTCCATCTTTATCAGCTTTCATCAATAGTCTACTTCTAGGTTTATTCGTAGTAATTATTCCAATTAGTTCTGCTTTATTTCTTGTAAGTCAAGCTGACAGATTAACACGTAATTAGAAATCTCTAAAGTTTCTATGTATTCAAATACCTAGAAACTTTAAACGAGTAAAATCGGAGACTTACTGTTAATATTAAGATATTTTTACTAAGATTTTAAATTAAGAATATTATTTTACAATATTAATCGAAATATTAAACTCTGTCTTAATAAACTACAAGACCATACAATATTAAGTAATTAATTCATGAAAAAACAAATTTCCCTTATTCACTTATTTTTAGGACTTTGTACAGTTGTTTGTTGCTCAAATACATCTTTAGCAATTGATTTAGACGAAACTACAAGAACTATACCATTAGATTCTTCTGGATCTACAGTTATCTTAACTCCAGAGCAAGTAAAAAGAGGAAAAAGATTATTTAATGCTTCTTGTGGTCAATGCCATGTTGGAGGAGTAACTAAAACAAATCCAAATCTTGGATTAGAACCAGATGCACTAAGTCTGGCAACACCTCCACGTGATAATATCAATGCTTTAGTGGACTATTTAAAAAATCCTACAAGTTATGATGGTTTAGAATCTATAGCTGAATTACATCCAAGTACAAAAAGTGCTGATATATTTCCAAAAATGCGCAGTTTAAGTGATGAAGACCTATTTGCCATTAGTGGACATATACTCCTACAACCTAAGTTAGGTGGTGAAAAATGGGGTGGAGGAAAAATTTATTACTAATTTTCAAAAAATATTGAGTTAATAGAGTAGTAGCCTACTCAGTTAACTTAATAAATTTTTTATTTTTATTTCTTCGGGAGATTACATTAACTAAATAGTTAAATATGGTTTATAAACTAATAATTATAGAAAAAAGTCAGATGGCACTAATTTATTTTAAAAACAAATTAGTTAGCTTAGTCATGGAGCATAATCTATATAGGATTAATGATATTTATTTAGGGCGAGTCTCTAGTGTATTAACAAGTTTAGATGCAGCTTTTGTTGTACTTAATCCTTTCTCAAAAAATGGATTTATATCGTTTAATCATTTAAGAGAACGATTAAATTTCGACTATCCAAAAGTATTAACAAGTAAAAATATTTTAGTCCAAATCATCAGAGAACCCATTGGAAATAAAGGGCCTACTTTAAGTTGTGACATAAACTTAATTGGTAAATATCTCGGTATAGTTCCCTTTTCTAAATCTATCCATACTTTAAAAAAGCTACAAATTGAGATTCCTAAAGACTACCTTCGAGCTATCGGACATTTACTCATAAATCCTAAAAATATGGGCGTAGTAATAAAGTCCAATGCAATAAATGCAAATGTAGACTTTTTAATTAGAGAAGTTCAGATATTACAATGTCGCTGGATAAAAATTAGTGCTAAAGCTTATAAAAAACTTACGCCATCTTTACTTAGTAAGAGAAAAATATTTCTGCATAAAATTCTTCAAGATTACTCGAACATAAATTTTAATTTTATTGCAGTGGACTCGTATGAAGGAGCTTTACACATAAAAAATGTTTTACGTAAAATAGGTGGTTCCACATATCATAAATCCTTAAACATTGAATTCCACAAAAATCACTTTTCTTTAATTAGACATTATTTAGTAGATATTATTCTATTAGAAATCATGAAACCACGAGTAAACTTATGCCGTGGGGGCTACATTATCATTGAAAAAACAGAAGCGTTAACAACGGTGGATATCAATTCAGGATCATTTACAAATCTCCCGAACTCCAGGCAAACAAGTTTATGGGTGAACTATTCTGCCGTTCATGAAATAGTAAAACAAATACGTTTAAGGAATATTGGAGGAATTATCGTTATTGATTTTATTGATTGTCATAATCATCAAGATCAAATGAAGTTACTTCGATACATGAGTAGGTTAATGATGAAAGATTATGTACGATGCCGCATAATACAAATGTCAGAATTAGGACTTGTTGAACTTACTAGATCCCGACAAGGTCAAAGTGTGTACGATGCTTTTAGCCGAAGATGCAATACATGCAATGGATTAGGTTATTTAACTTTTAATTTAAATAAACAAAGACAGATTAACTATGAGATAATTTTAGACCCATTTTTTAGTTACCATAATAGACTATACGACAGAATACGAAATCTATATAATAAAATTTAGACTAAAAAAGTAATCTCCGAGCGTGTAACTCAGTGGATAGAGTGTCAGATTCCGGTCCTGATGGTCGTGGGTTCAATTCCCGCCATGCTCGATATATCTTCAGACTCGATTAATAAAAACACAGGTGTGTAAATTTAATTCATTCATGTTAAAATATTTATGATTTTGGGGCTGTTTTGGTATCGACACTCTGTAGAATGTAGCACTATGATACAAGTCAAGCTTGAGTTTTCTTGTAAAACAAAACTCTAATCATAAACGCAAACAATATACTTTCATTTGATCGTAAATTTGCTTTAGTATAATTTTAATTTAAGATAATACTAAAATACCTAAATAACTAAACTGGAGATTTTTAAAAGCTAAAAATCTATATAATTCCAAATCATTATAGTGAGATTAAAAAATAGTTGCTTTAAATATTGAATAAAGCTAAACTTGTGAATGAATATGCTGTAGTTAACTGAGTGGACGTGGGTTCAATTCCCACCAGTTCCATAGATATAGGTCTATATGCATCTGTGGCCGAGTGGTCGAAGGCACCGGACTCATAATCCGTTTCTCGCAAGAGACAACGCTGGTTCAAACCCAGCCGGATGCAAGTAAAACGATTTAATACACTATAATTTAAACAAAATTACATTTACAAAAACTGTTTATCTAGATGCCTTTACTCATAAACTATTACTTCTCGAAAATATCTCATGTAGTTTTATGAAACACACTTTATCTGTATTAGTAGAAGACGAGTCCGGAGTTTTGACAAGAATTGCAGGGTTATTTGCTCGACGAGGATTCAATATAGAAAGCCTAGCTGTAGGACCAGCGGAACAAATAGGTGTATCTAGAATCACAATGGTTGTGCCAGCAGAAGATAAAACTATTGAACAGCTAACAAAACAATTGTACAAACTCGTTAATATATTACGAGTTCAAGACATAAGTGATATACCTTGTGTAGAAAGAGAATTGATGCTTCTAAAAGTTAATACAGATGCTAATAAGCGATCCGAAATCTTAGAAATTGTTCAGATTTTTAGAGCAAGGGTTGTTGATCTAGCTGAAAGTTCTCTAATCATTGAAGTGACAGGAGACCCTGGTAAAATGATGGCTATAGAACAGATTCTTAAACCATTTGGTATTTCCGAAATAGCCCGAACTGGAAAAATTTCTTTAGTGCGAGAGTCTAAGGTCAATACTGAATTCCTTAGAACAGTTGTGAAATAAATTATGGGGGTGGAGGGACTCGAACCCTCACGACCGACGAGTCAACAGATTTTAAGTCTGTTGTGTCTACCATTCCACCACACCCCCAACTCTCAGGCGGCACCCGGATTTGAACCGGGGATGAAGGATTTGCAATCCCTTGCCTTACCACTTGGCCATGCCGCCTTAAGAATTTCATATTATAATAGTACACTTTTTTTTTTTTTACGTATAGATAATTATTAATATATTTAAGGTCTAAAAACTCGACTTTTTCTTATATCCTCTGCCTGTATTGTTACTAAGTCTGCTTTAGTTAGGACACGATCTCCAGCTGCAAACATTCTATTAGCTTGTCGCATCCGAGCTCTGTCGATGGCGTTTCGCACACTTCGAGCATTTGCGAAATGTGGCTGCTGCATTCTTAATTTAATATACTCTAACAAAGCTATTTCAGATTCTTCTGTTAGGACATACTGTTGATCTTCTAACATCATTTTTCCGATTTTTAATAGCTCTTCAGGACTGTAATCAGGAAAATCAACATGGTTTGCGACTCTAGAAGATAATCCAGGATTCGAAGTATAAAAACTATCCATTCTCTCTTTATAACCAGCAAAGATTATAACTAGATCATCTCTTTGATTTTCCATTACTTGAAGTAAAATTTCTATTGCTTCAGCTCCATAATCTCGCTCATTATCTGGTTTATATAAATAATAAGCTTCATCAATAAATAATACTCCACCCATTGCACGTTTTAAAACTTCTTTTGTTTTTGGAGCCGTATGTCCTATGTATTGACCGACTAAGTCATCTCTACTAACCGTTATAAGATGTCCTTTTCTAACATAGCCTAATCTAAATAAAATGTCTGCCATCTTTAGCGCAACTGTAGTTTTTCCAGTTCCTGGGCTACCAGTGAATGACATATGTAAACCTGGGTTAGAAGACGTAAGACCCAAAGCTTTACGAAGCCTATGAACTAATAATAAAGCCGCAACTTCTTTGATTCTAGTCTTTACTGGAACTAAACCTATTAAATCTGTATCTAATTGATCTAGAACTTCTTGGATTTGACGTTTTTCATACTCTTCTTGAAGATTAACTAAAATATCGTCTTGATTCTGATGTATAGATCCCATATTTAACTATTAAATGTATATAAGTCTTTGAATTGAAAACATAAAAATAGAGAGGCTATAAATTAGTCTCTCTATTTTTATTTATTAAACCTAATTAATAACGTTCTCCTTCTGGTTTGCTAGTAGCATAACTTTGAATTGTATAACGAATTAATCTAGATTTATCTTCTGTACGAGCCAATGTAAATCCTGGTTCGTTAGAAGTAGGTCTTTGTACTATGAAAGAAAGACAGCAGCTTTCAACACTTCTAGAGTTGTCAAATGCGTTAATTTTTACATAGCTGTTTGGTTTAGCTTTACGACAAGCATTAACTTCAAACATTACAGCAGCAGCATCTTTGATACCAAAAAGTGGAAGACCCCACATTTCCCAATAGCAGTTACGAGGATGTGGATCGTCTGTCCATTCAACGTTAAGAGCCCAACCTCTGCTGATAGCGTATTGAATTTGTTTAACGATTTGTTCGTCAGTTAAATCTGGAAGGAAAGAAAAAGCACCTTGTGTTAATCTCACGATGAATACTCCTTTGGTTAAATTTTCTAATGAATATTACTTACTATCTGTTAGATGTAGCTGTCTCAATAAAGTCAGCTGTATCTGTGGAAGCGTAGTTGAATGTAATATCTTTCCAAAGATCTAAAGCTGTTTGAAGAGGGCCACAGCTCTTAGCTGCAGTTTTAAGGATTTGAGGACCTTCAGCTAAGTAATCACGACCTTCGTTACGAGCAACAACCATGCACTCAAGAGCAACACGGTTAGCTGTAGCACCAGCTTGAATACCATCTGGGTGACCAATCGTACCGCCACCAAATTGAAGAACACAATCATCACCTAGGTAGTGAATAAGTTGGTGCATTTGACCACAATGAATACCACCAGAAGCTACTGGTAAACATTTAGCTAGTGAACCCCAATCTTGTGCGAAGAATAAACCTTGAGGAAGGTTAACATCTAATTTTTGTTGTAGTAATACGTTGTAGAAACCTTTAACCATCAAAGGATCGCCTTCTAATTTACCTACTACTGTACCAGCGTGGATGTGGTCAACACCTGCCATACGCATCCATTTACAAATTACACGGAAGTTCATACCGTGAGTTTTTTGACGGGAGTATGTGGAGTTACCAGCACGGTGTAAGTGTAAGATCATGCTATTTTTACGAGCCCAAATACCCATAGATTGAATAGCAGTATAACCAATTACAAGGTCAATCATACAAATAACGGATCCGATTTCTCTACAGAATTCAGCACGTTCGTACATATCTTCCATTGTACCAGCAGTAATGTTAAAGTAATGACCTTTAACTTCACCAGCAGCAGCGGCAGCTCGGTTTACACCTTCGATACCGAATAAGAAACGTTCTCTCCATCTCATGAATGGTTGAGAGTTAATGTTTTCATCATCTTTAAGGAAGTCTAGACCACCTTTTAGACCTTCATACACAACACGACCATAGTTTTTTCCAGATAAACCTAATTTAGGTTTAACAGTAGCCCCTAGAAGAGGACGACCGTATTTGTCAAGTCTTTCACGCTCAACAATTACACCTGTAGCAGGACCTTGGAATGTTTTTAGGTAAGCCACTGGAATACGCATGTCTTCTAGACGTAGTGCATTCACAGCTTTGAAACCAAATACGTTACCAATGATAGATGCTGTTAAGTTTGCAAGAGATCCTTCTTCGAATAGATCAAGCTCGTAAGCGATGTAAGCGAAGTATTGATCAGCTGCACCAGGAACTGGATCAACTCTGTATGCTTTAGCTCTGTAAAGATCGCATGCTGTTAAAAGGTCAGTCCAAACAACTGTCCAAGTTGCTGTAGAGGATTCACCAGCAATAGCTGCCGCGCATTCTACAGGGTCAACACCTTTTTGAGGAGTCATACGGAACATAGCTAATACATCAGTATCTTTGATGTTGTAATCAGCATCCCAATAACCCATTTTTGCGTAAGGGATAACGCCTGATTCGTAACGTTCGTTTTTAATTCGAGTCCGTGATTCAACGGATTGAGACATACATTCCTCCTGTAAAGGTTATAGTCGATAAAATTTAGTCTGTAATTGTATCAAATAATTTTGACAAACTCACATCCTTATTGTAGTTATCGATTGTGGTAAATATCGTAACTGATTAATTTGTACCCTAAATTAATATTAACAAGAAAATGTGAATAAAAAGCAATGCCTTGATTATATTATGCATAAGCGAAGGTTATGCATTACAAACACATTATAATGGTACTGAAAATACCTTCTATAAAGAGCAACCTCAGATTAAAATTATAAATCTTAATCAAGAGTGATAACTTCTGAAATTTATTAAAAAAACATTTTATACTAGTCAAACTAAAAATTCTTGCTTCCAATATAAGAAATAACAAATAATATTGAGTAATTAATTTTCAAGAAATACAAAATTCATCCAGAGTTAATATGAATACTATTTTAAATTTGTTTAAACCTGAGGTACTAGAAATTAGTTTAAAAGGCAGTCAAGATCCTGTGCCAGGTTTTATAGATAAACTATCATCCGGAGAAGATTTAAAAATAAAAATTCAAACAAGTAACGACAATATTATCATTAAAAATAAAAAAAAATTTGATAGCCTCGCTATTCCATACGAAACTAGTAAAAAAAATTTTCAATTCCCAAACCCTGAGAGATGTTTCTCTATTTTTTCAAATAAACGTTCTCCCGATTTTCCTACAAAAGAGCAAAAATCTTTATTGTCTAAGTTAAAACAAGTACCGGTATACGCAGTTGTAAATACACATAATGAAGTCGTGACTGCATCTGCAAGAGATTATAAAAGTGTTCATTCTTTACAATGGATTCAAAATAAGTATAATGAACTATTTTTCTGGGAATACGATGAAGGTTCTGTATCTATAAATTTATTCTTTATGAATAAAGAAGATGCTGCAAGCTACCTCCATGAGATTTGTAGAAAGGAACCTAAAGAAGCAGAAAGCTTAGGATTAAAAATAAAAACTATCGGTTTGGATGTTTTCTACAAACTTAATCGGACTTCAGCGCCAAGAACTCAGAGTCGATTAGTAGGTGATTTAAAAGAGATTGATTTAATACTTACGAAATATTCATCAGAGTCTATGTGCACTATGCATCCCAAACAAAAATACTCAAAGGATTGGTTTCAAGGAAATCCAATATATGTACTTAAATTTCATAAAGATTTAAAAAATAAAACAATAGATCAACACTCTTTTCAAGATTCGCATGAAAAAAATTTAATCTTTTTTAGTAAAGAAGACGCTATAAAGGCCTGGAAGGTTTTCCTAATAAAAAAATCACAACTTCCTTTGAGTACCAAACCTAATATAGAAATCTATAATTTGGAAAATTTTCTTCTCGATCTTGAAAATAGTCCAGATAGCTCATTGGAAATAGCGTTTATTCCCCCATATGAATCCTATCTAGAATTAAAGTCTCAAAATAATCAAAAACTTTTTGTTAAAAGTAGCTTTGCTGAAGAATCTTTATATAAGACAAGATTATATTTGAAAAATTTACAAAGATTTTATAAAGGAGTTGTGTGGCTATTCACAGCTGATACTTTACCAAGTGAAGAGAATTCTTGGTAATTTACTATCGTAAGTAAAAATTTTGATTTACATATAATAAAAAATGTTAACCTTTACGAGAATAGTACTCTACAACTAATAATTCATTTAACTGAAGAGCTACCCATTCTCTTTCAATTACACCGTTTACTTTTCCTGTTAAGTTAGCTTTATCAAGCTCTAAATGAGTAGGTATGTTGGCTAATCCAGGAAAAGATAAATAACCTTCAACTAACTGTTTGGATTTTGCATTGGTTCTAATAAAAATGGTGTCTCCAGTCTGGCATTGATAACTAGGTATAGAAACTCGTTTACCATTAACACATATATGACCATGGTTTACCAACTGTCGCGCTGCCGGTATAGTAGGTGCCATGCCTAATCTAAACACAATATTATCAAGTCTCATTTCTAGCAATTGTAGAAGTGCCTCTCCTGTGGAACCTTTAATTCTTCTAGCACTTCTAACATATTTTAATAGCTGTCTTTCTGTTAACCCGTAATTAAATCGAATTTTTTGCTTTTCTTCTAAACGTATAGAGTATTCAGAAGGTTTTCTATTTTGATCACCATGTTGCCCAGGTCTTGTAGTTCGTTTTGTCGTTTTTCTAGTGAGACCGGGTAATTCTCCTAAACGACGTACAATTCTTAAAACGGCTCCTCTGTATCTAGACATATAAAATTCTTCCTTGTGCTATTTGAATTAATGTAAAAACTAACTTACGCCTTCTCTGATATAATATAGATAAGATATAAATTTTAAACTGAATTAAACTAGATATTTAGTTACACTAAATACTGGCGATATAATAACTCAAGATAATAAACGAAAAAATACTTTACTATGTAAAAGATTTTATTGTATATTTAATAGTGTAATTAAAATGCTGGTGTAGCTCAATTGGTAGAGCAACTGATTTGTAATCAGTAGGTTGCGGGTTCAAGTCCCTTCACCAGCTTCACATATTTTAGTAGTTAATGATTACATGGATGGTTTAAAAAAAGGTATACGGTAATGCCATCTTCTGTAGGTAATGTTAAATTTTTAATAGCAAAGAATGGTTTTTCACTGTAGGTTTTATGCGAATTAACTAAAAATATTATTAAAGGTATCGGCTTAACAAGCATCAAAACATGTTACAAAAGTCTATAAAGGTAAAAGGTATCATTTCGTTTATAAAATTTTTCAATTTTGAATCTCATACAAGTGTATACACCAAGAGTTACCTTAAAGAGTTATATATGCTTACATGTTATAGTCTCATGTATTATTCTTATCTCTTTAAATTCCTTTTAATAATATTTTTAAGATTCTAAAAAAGAAGTTGCATAAATTAATTGTGAAATGTTAGTATATTTTCATTGAAAACAAAAGAATAAAAAAGGGCGGTTAGCTCAGCGGTAGAGCGCCTGCCTTACAAGCAGGTGGTCACTGGTTCAAATCCAGTACCGCCCAATGTGTATTTCTATTTCTAAAAAGGGTTCATCGTCTAAGGGATCAGGACAGGGACCTTCTAAGTCTCTAATGTAGGTTCGAATCCTACTGAGCCTAATACAATCTGGCAGCGTACAAATAGTTTTAAAACTAAAGTAAATCGCTGAATACTTTCTCGAATGTTTTTTGCACTTTGTCACCAGAATCAATTGTTTCTAAAGGATCTTTGCGTAATCTATGACGCAAACACATTGTGATAACAGATTTTATATCTTCAACAGTAACTACACTTCGACCTTCGTACGCTGCATAAGCTCTAGAGGCACGATTTGTAACAATATCTCCTCTTAACCCATCCACATCTAATTCACTACATACTTGAGATATCTTCACACGTAAGTTATAGTCAATCGTTACTTGAGGTAGCAGTGTCTGTGCTTGTACAATTTTATTTCTAAATTCTTCCTGCTGATTTTGATACTTAGATAGAGATTCTTGTGGATTTTTATCAAAATCTGATCTCTGTTCCACAATTTGAACGCGAAGCTCTGGGTTTTTAACAGTCCTAATTTCAGAATGCATACCAAATCTATCCAGAAGCTGAGGTCTCAGTTCACCTTCTTCGGGATTTCCTGAACCAACTAATACAAATCTAGCTGGGTGGCGTATAGAGATACCTTCACGCTCAACGGTATTCCATCCGGACGCAGCAGAGTCTAGTAAAATATCAACCAGATGATCATCTAACAAATTAACCTCATCAACATATAAAATACCTCTGTTTGCTTTTGCTAACAGTCCGGGTTCAAAAGCTTTAACACCCTCAGTTAAAGCTTTCTCTATATCAATGGTTCCACACACCCTATCCTCAGTAGCTCCTAATGGAAGATCTACCATCATCACCTTTTTTAAAACAATATTTTGTTGTATACCCTGTTCAATTTTATCGCGAATGTCATCACTCATTAGCTCAAAATCGTTAGGATGAGAATTAAAAGGATCCTCCTGTATAACTTCAATTTCCGGAAGAATATCCGTTATGGCCCTAATTGTTGTAGACTTTCCAGTACCTCGATCACCCATAATGATAACCCCGCCTATTTTAGGATCTATGACATTCAGAGCCAAAGCAAGTTTCATCTCTTCCTGTCCAACTATGGCCGTAAAAGGAAATATTGGGCGAGCAGTGTTTTTTACAGTATTTGCATTCACAATAATTTTTATTCTTTGTTTTATTTTTTATAGTTAAATCTATAAGTACTTTAAATATATGTACTATATATAAAGAGTTTTACTTATAGATTTTAAGTTCTTTTAATTTTATTATACAAATACTCTCTATCGACATTTTTAGAAAGAATAACCTTATTGTATTCTATCTAGAATGTTATATATTGCTTATTGGTATAAAGAAGTTCCTAAACGAATTGCTAAAGCTAAAGAAACCAATGCTAATATAAGTGCAACAAATATCTGAGTATCACTAATCATAAATGTCTTCTCCGAAGATATATCTTTATTACTTCTAACACGATAATAAAGCATTGCATCATTTTTTTTACAGTTATTTACACTGACTTTACAGATCTGAAATAAAACTATCAATAAATTAAAATTAAATTTTGGATAATAAAAACTGATTTCTAAGATTTAGAGGGGGTTGACAATTTTGATATCTAAAGACTAATGTGGAATTCAAGATCAAGAGATTGATCCGCGAGATTACATTTGAAACAAAATTTAGTCTAAACTCAACTAATAATGGATACTATGGAGAGTTTGATCCTGGCTCAGGATGAACGCTGGCGGTATGCTTAACACATGCAAGTCGTACGAAGATCTTTGATCTTAGTGGCGGACGGGTGAGTAACACGTGAGAATCTG
>Ga0207934_1000013_pt1 | contig 68913 bp, 41 predicted proteins | sample LakMenE22Apr09ns_FD_150724 | JGI IMG/M metagenome (GOLD analysis project Ga0207934, IMG submission 150724) | Freshwater microbial communities from Lake Mendota, WI - 22APR2009 deep hole epilimnion (SPAdes) | ecosystem: Environmental > Aquatic > Freshwater > Lake > Epilimnion/Euphotic zone ... | reverse complement strand
TTGTGATGTATTAATGGTAGGAGGAGGAGGTCAAGGAGGTTGTACTGATGCTGGTGGTGGAGGTGCTGGTGGTTTAGTATTTATTCCTAATAAATCTTTTACTTCAGGTACATATACATTTAATGTAGGTTCTGGAGGTATTGACACAGGTGCTTTTGCTATTTCACGGGCTGGAACTAATGGTTATGATACAAGTATTATTTTTGGAGGGAATACATTTTTGGTTGCTAAAGGCGGTGGAGGTGGCGGAACTGGATTTCCACCAGAATATTCTGCTGTTTCTGGTGGTTCAGGAGGAGGCGCAGGTTCAACAGTTGATGATGTTAATAAGAAAATAGGTGGTAGTTCAATACAATCTCAACAAGTAGGAGACAGTAGCACATATGGGTATGGAAATAAGGGTGGTGATAATAATACTGAGGGTACTTATTATGGAGGAGGTGGAGGTGGTGGAGCAAGTGAAGCAGGTAAAAATGGTGGCTTAAATTCTAATCAGGGTATAGGAGGTAATGGTTTGGCTCAAATAACAATATCAGGAACCACATATAATTTTAAAACATTTTTTGGATTACCTACAACAGGAACTGGAGAATATATTTCAGGAGAAGATAATATATATTTTGCTGGCGGAGGTGGAGGAGGTCATACCTATAATCCTGCTAATGGTGTATCACAAGAAAAAAATGGTGGTAAAGGAGGTGGAGGTCAAGGGCGTGGAAGTAATAATGGTGTAGCTGGATTGGCAACTACTGGTGGTGGTGGTGGTGGCGGTGGTGGAGGACACGGGCGTGGAGGCAACGGCGGTTCTGGTATTATTATTATAAGATATTTATCAGCAATATCATCATCAACAATTGAACTTGTAAGAGGAACCTCTACAGACGCTAACAGAGACTACAAATTAGGAAACTACGGTAGTGAGTTCAAGGTTATATCATCAACATCTGGTTTTGATACAGATTATATAAAAATAACTACAGCAGGTGCTATCTTCAACCCTACAGGAACAGCAAGTTGGAATACCGGCTCCGACAGGCGAATAAAAGAGAATATTGAGAGAGCATCTTATGAAAAATGCTATGAGAATATTAATAAATTAGAATTAAACCGCTTTAATTATGTAGAAGGGTTCAATACGGTTTCTAGGGATAACAAACAATTAGGGTTTATAGCACAGGAGGTATATGATATATTCCCCAAAGCAATCTCATCACAAGGATATTATAGTGATACTTTGTGTATCCCTGACTTACTATCAATAGATGTATCGCAAATAAATTATTCACTATATGGTGCTGTTAAGAAATTGATAGAGATAAATAAGGAGAAGGACAAGCGTATAAAAACTTTAGGATATCAATTAAAAACTTTAGAAACATTTCTAAATATTGATATTAATAATACAAGCAACATCACAATAGATAGCGGTGATACTAGCAATATAACAATAGATAGCGATGATACTAGCAATATAACAATAGATAGCAGCGATACTAGCAATATAACAATTTATACTAGCAATCTCGTAATAGATACTAGCAATATAACAATTTATACTAGCAATCTTGTAATAGATACTAGCAATATCATATTAGATACAGGTAATATTACAATTTATACAACCAATATGGTAATAGATACTAGCAATATCACAATTTATACTAGCAATATTGTAATGGATACTAGCAATATCATATTAGATACCAGCAATCTTGTAATGGATACCAGCAATATCGTAATAGATACTAGTAATATAGCATTAGATACTAGTAATATCGCTATAGATACTAGCAATATCGCTATAGATACCAGTAATATCGCTATAGATACTAGTAATATCGCTATAGATACTAGTAATATCGCTATAGATACTAGCAATATCGCTATAGATACTAGCAATATCGCTATAGATACTAGTAATATCGCTATAGATACTAGTAATATCTCATAAATACAATAGATTGAGATATATCCAGTAAATCTGTATATATAAAAAATAAATCCCCCCATTCTAATATATTATTTTTGTAATTCATTAACAAGTTGAATATCCCTATAATAAATTTCAGGACGCAAGTCAGTCTCGTTATATCCTTCATCAACCTTCAACCAATTATCAGGAAATAAATCGTCAGTATTATTTCCAGCGACCTTATACCAACTATTAGGGTATAAATCATCCTCAACAATTGTTCCATCAAATTTAGAACCAAGCCAAGTTTTAGGGTAGCATACAATAGCATCTTTTGATGTAGTTAGGTAGGCACTAAACCAAGCGAAGGTGCTATTCGGGATTATATGGTGTTTCGCTGATGTCGTAATAAATAACTGTTCCCATACAGGGATTTCATCAGCAACCTTCTTATATCTTAAGTCCTTGCCTGTTTGTTCCTTTAGTGCCTTGTTGATTTCTTGATTATAGTAATCCACAATTTTATTATCAGTATCTCTACAAACATATAAAATCTCATAGTCATAAATATCAACGCCTCGTTCTAGCAAGACCTTGAATGCCTCAATAAAATACTTGGGTTTATGTACCACCTGATATAACTGTATATGATGGTCGTCGTCAGCAGACCCAGAGCGTTCCTGTATATCGCAATTAACAAGTTGCTGGATTACAATCGTTTTATTCATACTATATTCGGGGTATTTTGCTAAAACATTATTGATTTTTTCATCAAACCCTAGAAGGCTCTTAATCTTATCTATATTATTTGCGAAATACTTAGGACTTCTAAAATACCCATCAACGATAGCATCATCGGCAAATACAGGGATTTCTTTATATACATAATCTAGAGCCATAGTATAAGTTTCCTTAACAGTTTTGTCAGGATATACTTTTGAACCAATATTGCTAAATATGGTATCCCAGAAATAGGTATGTGGCGTAGCCTGTGCCATCGCATCTTCTCTCATATAAAACCTATAATCAGCACATTTATTATCAAAATAATATGATAATATCGCAAAGACTACAAATAACTGGATACTTATATCTCCATATACGAGTGCGCCTATGGTATTCATTATTATTTATATAATAATCTGTCATTATATGCTTTTAGAGTATTATCGTCATAGTATTTTTTACAAGATAGACTTTTAATAGAGCTTACTAATTCTAGATTATTCATGTAATTAAAATAAGTAATATAATATATATTATAATAATATGAGTATTATAGATGTCTTGGTAAAAAATGAGAATGCCGGTAGACCTAGAATAAGTATAGTTAATAACAATCCAACATATGGTGTTGTTAATTATATTACTAGTAATGTAATATTTTCTATATTGAATGTAATTGGAGGCAGTATACAAGCTAATTCTATTATTTATTCAAATTTAATTAATAATTATGTTGAAAGTGTAGCAAACTCAAGCCAGTGGACTACTTCAGGGGCGAAAATTTATTATAATACGAGTAATGTCGGCATAGGCACCATAGACCCTGTAGTGCCTTTACATATATATAATACTTCTAATGTTAGGTTATTGCTAGATACCACAACAACCGCACCAGCAACCCTAGAGTTCAGGAGAGGTTATGGAGCTGACATGCAAAACGACTATAGATTTATTAATGATACTAACGGGGCTATTAAATTACAGATACAGAATACAACACAGATATTTGACGATACAGAAACAAATTTAGCGTGGTTCTCTTCTAACGAAACAATAATACATAAGAATACTTCTATTAATGGTAGAGTTGGTATAGGGACTACATATAATGCGACAAGGAGTTTAGATGTTGTCGGTAATGGTAATATATCTGGGATATTGAGTATTTCTAGTAGTAATGCTATTATTACAAATAGTTTAACTAATAATACATCTTTTACAATACATAATGGTTTAATACATCCTGTATCATCATCGCCAGTAGCGACTACTACGGGAACTACAGGTGCTTATACATATCAGGTTTTCACATATACCACAGAGACTGGAGGGGCTGGGACAGGACAGAGTTTATATACTTTAACAGTATCAAGGAATACGATTTGTGATGTGCTGGTTGTTGGTGGAGGTGGGGGCGGTGGTATGAATGCTGGAGCGGGTGGTGGTGCTGGAGGTCTTATACTTTTAGAAAATACTACATTATCAACAGGAACTTATACTGTTAGAGTAGGAGATGGTGGTAATGGAGGCACAACAAGTGATCTTAATACAGTTGCTTCAAATGGTAAGAACTCATTATTTGAAACTAATATAGCAATAGGAGGAGGTGGTGGTGGTAATAGCGGAGGTGCTAATGGTAATGATGGTGGTTCTGGGGGTGGTGCGGGTAATGCGGAGACTGGTAATAGAACAGGAGGAGCAGGAACAGCAGGACAAGGATTTAAGGGTGGTGATGGGACTATTCCAGGTGGTGGTAATAGAACAGGAGGGGGGGGAGGTGGTGCTGGTGCTGTGGGACAAAATAGTGTTTCATCAACAAGGGCAGGAGATGGAGGTATAGGAAGAAATATGAGTTCAACCTTTGGAACATCAGTAGGTCAATCTGGATGGTTTGCTGGCGGTGGTGGAGGCGGTGTGCATAGTGGAACCGGAGGAACAGGAGGAACAGGAGGAACAGGTGGTGGCGGAAGCGAAAATGTAGTAGGAACAAATGGAACAGGTGGGGGTGGAGGTGCAGCAAGGAGTGGTAGTGGTGCAGGTAGAAAAGGCGGATCAGGCATCGTCATCATAAGATACTTAACACCACTAATAACATCATCATCCATAGATTTTATTAGAGGAACCGCCGCAGACGCTAACAGAGACTATAAACTAGGAAACTATAATAGCGAATTCAAAATTATCTCTTCAACATCTGGCGTTGATACAGATTATATTAAAATAACTACGGCAGGTGCTATAACAAACCCTACAGGAACCGCAAGTTGGAATACCGGCTCCGACAGGCGAATAAAAGAGAATATTGAGAGGGCATCATATGACAAATGTTTTGAAAATATTAATAAATTAGAGTTAAACAGGTTTAATTATATAGACGGCTTTAATACGGTTTCTAGGGATAATAAGCAGTTAGGATTTATAGCACAGGAAGTTTATGATATATTTCCGAAAGCAATTTCTTCACAAGGATATTATAGTGATACTTTAATTATCCCTGACTTGCTATCTATAGATGTATCACAGATAAACTACTCGTTATATGGGGCTGTCAAGAAATTAATAGAGATAAATGACGATGACAAAAAACAGTTGAGCTCTTTTGACAATAGAATAAAAGCAATAAAAACAATTTTAAATATTGATATGGAACTAACCACAAGCAACCTTTTAGATACTAGTAACGTTATATTGGATACTAGCAACCTTTTAGATAATACTAGTAATGTTATATTGGATACTAGTAATCTTATAGATACTACTAGTAATGTTATATTGGATACTAGTAATGTTATAGATACTACTAGTAATGTTATATTGGATACTAGTAATGTTATATTGGATACGAGCAACCTTTTGGATACGAGCAACCTTCTATATACTACTAGTAATGTTATTATAGATACTTAAAAACATCTACACTATATCGTAGATATCTTACATATATTTTATTTTTTCATAAAAAATGATAATACGCATCATATATTAAACCTATTACAAAGATGAATATTTATAAGTTCTCAGCATTATTCTCTTCTTCTTCGCATAGCATCGCTAGCGTGCCTATAACAGATATTGAGGATATTGCTGCTAATGCTCCTGCTAAGCAGGCTTCACACGCTTCGCACGCTTCGCACGCTTCACATACAGATATCGCAACAGAGCATCACCATATCCACAAAGAATACAAAGATAGCAGCGTATTTAATGGGCTACTAGAGTGTCTAGCAGAAGAATTCAAAGACAATATGGATACTTTCAAGACCACCAGCGATATTGACAAGTTTAAAAAGGGGATACAAAAAAAGTATAAGTATACTATATCTAATGCGGAGTTCATCAAGATATACAAATATCTTGATTTAGATAACCAGCAGTTGCGTAATCTCATTACAAAGAAAAAATGTAAGTCCAACTCAGGCGTTCTTGTGATAACTGTGCTAACATCAGCGCACCCTGAGTATATTGATAGCGGTAGCGACGACGGCGACGGCAGCAGCGGCAGCAGCGTAGTTAAACGAGCGAAGTTTTCTTGTAAGCACGATTGTGCCTATTGTCCTAACGAGCCAGCCCACGAGGGTAATAATTGGGTAGCCCAGCCAAGAAGTTATTTATATGCGGAGCCCGCAGTATTACGAGCAAATGCGAACGATTTTGACCCAATAAAGCAGATGAACTCTCGTATATCATCGCTGATAAATATGGGACATATACCAGATAAACTGGAGATTATTGTATTAGGTGGAACTTGGAGCGAGTATCCTCGTAATTACCAAGACCGCTTCATAACCGATTTATATTATGCGGCTAATAGTTATTTTGATACGGCGAAGCGACCAAAACTATCCTTAGAAGAAGAGATAGAGATTAATGAGACGGCAAAGATACATATCATCGGGCTAACTCTAGAAACACGACCGGATACTATAACATTAGAAGAGATTGCGAACTTTCGCCGATATAATTGTACGAGAATACAGTTAGGCGTCCAGCATACAAACAACGCAGTTCTAAAGAAGATTATGAGAGGGCATACGATAGAACGAGCATATGAGGCAATAAAAATGCTGAAGAATAATTGCTACAAAGTGGATATTCATATAATGCCTAACCTACCAGCAGCCTCTTACGAGATTGATAAGGCGATGCTAGAAGAAATCTTGTATGACGAGCGAATACAAGCAGACCAGTATAAGATTTACCCGACTGCTATAGTTCCTTATACGCGTATTAAGCGGTGGTTTGAGGAGGGCACCTATATTCCTTACGATGACTTACTATTATACCAGTTGATAAAGGACTTTAAGCAGAAAGTCCAGAAATACAAGCGGCTTAATCGTATTATTAGGGATATACCAGGACACTACATAGAAGGCGGCTATTCAACCAAGTTTGTGAATATGAGGCAACTTCTACAGGATGATATGCGGCTAAATAAGTGGGGATGTAAATGTATAAGATGCCGAGAGATTAAAGGGAACCAAGTATTGCGAGAAAATATTAAGTTAAATGTAGAGAAGTATAGGGCATCTGGATGCGACGAGTATCATCTCAGTTTTGATACTTGCTGCGATAAAAATTATTTGGTCGGGTTTCTGCGATTACGACTAGCCGATGCGTCCAGCGACGCCGTGTTGCCCTCAATAAAAGGCTGTGCGCTTATTAGAGAACTTCATATATATTCTAATATAAGTGATGTGGGAAACAATATAGAGGGCTCGCTACAACACAAGGGATATGGTAAGCAACTTGTAGCGAAGGCTGAGGATATTGCTAGAGATAATGGATATCGCAAAGTAGCTATAATCAGCGGCACAGGCGTTAGAGGATATTATAGGAGACTAGGGTATCAGTTGGTTGATACTTATATGATGAAGGATATTTGATAGCGATTACTTGTTATTTGCCTACTGTTTTTACACCTTTGGACATTTAAAAAAGCCGAAAAGGTATAAAAATTTGGGTAGTACCAAGCGTGGACTTGGTATGAATTGATTTTTAATTTTTGTTTTATAAGTAATTGATTATCTCACCGTTAGGTTTCTTGTTCTGATAACAAAGTAATCAATTATAACCAAAATAATAGAACTTTCGTTCCAAACACACCATTATTTAGATTAACGATAGGTCTTATGCATGGTAGAGTTGCATCACTATCATCTTATAATATCGCTTAAATCTTATATCATTTTAATAGTGAAAAATCGGCATTTTAAATGTCCAAAGGTGTAAAATATTATAATATTATGAATATAATAGAATGAATACTAAATCGGTTGTTGCGGTTGTTAAGAAGCCGAAGGCAGCGAAAGCGGTTGTTAAGAAGCCTAAGGCAGCGAAAGCAGCCGTTAAGAAGCCTAAATCAGCGAAAGCGGTTGTTAAGAAGCCTAAGATAGCTCCTAAAGCAGCCGTTAAGAAGCCTAAAGCAGCAAAAACAGCGAAAGCGGCGCCTAAAGCGGTTGTTAAGAAGCCTAAAGCAGCAAAAACAGCGAAAGCGGTCGTTGAGAAACCTAAACGAGGTGGTGCAGGGAGTGGTTTTTTTAAATCTATGACAGGTATGTTTAGATTAAGAAGAACTAGTAATGCTATAGTACCTACACCTAGTAGATTAACACCAGTTATAAAATATACACCAGTCGTTGAAGAACAGCAGAAGGCTCCTATAGAAAAATGTATACGACCATCATCACCTAGTATATTATTAAAGAAAATATTAGATGATTATAAAACCTTATTTGTAGATAAGATTATACCTAATGAATTTACAGTATATGACTTATTAGATTTGATTGAGAATATAGCAAACAATCTAAACAAATTTTTTGAGGATTTTCTACACTTTTATCCAATAATTATATTTAAAGTAGATACAAGTAAGGATAGGGGTTATTATTATGATTATTATAAAACATTTTTAAGATTTCAAGATAAATTTGTTAAAATTAACAGCACAACACGGTATTATATACAACATTTAGCTGTCAAGTATTCTAACAGATATGAATTTAGGGATACAATATTTCCAAAATATTCACTATCAAGAGAACACCTTTCTGATTTTGATGATGGTAGCAAATTTTTAGATACTTCTAAAGTAGTATATAATGGGATATTAGATGGAACTCAAAAAGGTATGAAAGAATATGAAAGGTCTAGGTTGAATTTTTTTAAATTTAAATATGTTTTAGAATTAAAGGATTATGAGACGATGAGTGATGACAAAAACCCATTAACATTATATAAGGATTGTAGGTTAATTTTTGGAGATAGCTTTTACCTAGGTGAAATTGGTTATTTTAATAGGGATATTGTTGTAAAATTATATGAAGTATTACAAGATTTTTTCAGTTATATTGAATTTATGAAAATAGACCCAGAATTAGAACAAAAAACAAATCCAGAAATAATAGTACTATGTAGAGAATATATTGAAGATGCTAAAAAAACTGCTAATACAAATCTTGTTGCTCTTAATAAATTATATGAAAAACTCAAACTAGGAATGAAAAATATAGATAAGCGTCAACCATCAGGCTATTTAGAGGGTTATCGTTTTCGTCATACAGAGACAGGGTATGTATAAAACTAATCTTGCTAGAGATAATGGGTATCGCAAAGTAGCAATAATTAGCGGCACAGGTGTTCGTGGATATTATAGGAGGCTTGTGTATCAGTTGGTTGATACTTATATGTTAAAGGATATTTGATAGCGATTACTTGTTATTTGCCTACTGTTTTTTTAAAATATGATGAATATAATAGAATGAATACTAAATCTATTGTTGCGGTTGTTAAGAAGCCTAAGATAGCTCCTAAAGCAGCTAAAGCGGTTGTTAAGAAGCCTAAGATAGCTCCTAAAGCAGCAAAAGCGGTTGTTAAGAAGCCTAAGATAGCTCCTAAAGCAGCTAAAGCGGTTGTTAAGAAGCCTAAGATAGCTCCTAAAGCAGCTAAAGCAGCCAAAGCAGCCAAAGCGGTCGTTAAGAAGCCTATAAGAGGTGGCGCAGGGAGCAAAGCAGAAAGCCGGATAGCAGCATCAATAAGGAGAATATTCTCAGCCTCAGCAAGGAGAATAGGAAGCACATTCTTAAGATTACAAAGAAAAACACCAAGTAATGCTGTAGTAGCACCTACGAATTTATCACCCACCGCTATAGTAAAGGGTGAACGACTATATATTTTAAAGCGTGTGAGACCATCACCTTCTGTTTTATTAGATGTAATAAAAGATACCTATATATCTTATATGAATAAGATTATAGAAAAGAAATTTACAGCATATGACTTGTTAGTTTTGATTGACATAATAGCATTCAATCTAAACACCTTTTTTGAGGATTTTCTATACAATCATTCCACTATTAAATTTAAAGTAAATATGAAGATGAAGGCATATGCTGATGATTTATTGACATATCAATCTAAATTTGTTAAACTAATACAGGATATACGATACTATATACACAAATTTGGAGTATCATATAAAAATAAACCAAAAAGAGGAGAAGAATATTTTGATGCTTCAACAATAGTATATAATGGGATATTAGATGGAACTCAAGAAGGTATAGAAGGATATTATGCGAAGAGCCGTTTAAATTTTTTTACAAATAGATTAATTTTAGATATTGAAAGTTTAGATAGCTTAGATAAATTTAAATTAAAACAAAAAATTTATTTTGGAAGTTTTGCGTCTGTAAATGATAATCTTCTTATAGAATTTAATATTCTTATGATTGAATTAAATGAGATATTACAAGAATTTTTCGAGCATATTCAGCATATGGAAATAAATGAAGGTGTTAGCGTGCTAGATGAAAATAAATTAAAACAAAATAGAGAATATATTAAAGTTGTTAAGGAGACTGCTATAGTAAATTTAAGAATTATTACTTGGTTTTCTACATATACACTCAAACCAACAATTTATACTCTGTGAATATAATTTATTAGAATATACTTATATCATTAATATATTATCGCGGCTTCGCTGCTTTGCTTACATTTCATTACCTATAAATATTTGTATGTATAGCCATAATATTATTGGTTATCACTTCGTCGGTATTGCGATACCAGTTGTGACAATGGATAAAGTTTATTTTATTATAAAATAATATGTAAGCAATTGCTAGGTCTTCTGTGGTATATGGGTATGAGCCTGAGCCCTCGTCGTAATGAAAGATGTCGTAGCTGATAGCCTCCATATGTTCTATCAATATTTTACAGGTTTTATTAGAGAAGTATAGGAGTGGTCCGTGTATAAATATGGGCGTGATAGGGTGCTTGATATACTTGGCTATTTCTAAGCCTTTGATGTTATGCTGTGGATTGTCAAAATCTTCAGGGTGTTCTCTATAATAATAAACATAGTGTAGTGACTCGGTGGATTTGTTTTTGTATTTTGCTAAATCATGTTCTACCAGATTTTTACCGGAAGAACAATTACCTAAAAAATCTATGTCTTCTAATTCTTGGTCGCCGCCGCTACTGCTACTGCCGCCGCCGCTACCATCATCATTTGTTATAAGCCGTCTTTTAGGAGATGACAAGAATAACTCTAGCAATCTTTCGTTAAATATCAGGTCATCTCCAGACCGCAACACGCCATCTTTGATATCATAAATCTCATATAGGTATTTTAATGTTAGCACTAATTTTTTTAATAAATGGATATACGAGTCTTCACATTTAATTATCATTAGGTTATTAACAAGTTTATAATCGCAATCTAAGAACAAATCGCCTATCACATATACCACTTTCCATCCCGCATATTCGTCTCGTGGTAGTTTAAATTGTTGTAATCGTGAATTAGCGTATTTTTGACAACTCAATATAAGAATGATACCATTAACTGGGATTTTTGCGTCAGCTTCGCTCATAGTCATAGTATATTATTATGATTACTCTTCGTAATACTGCTTTATATCCTTATTTGCCGCTCGCTTTACCGCGTGCTAATATTTATTCAAGTTAGTATGTATAGCAATTACACCAACCTTATCAGGATTATTATAGTATTCATCATACATAGACAGCGTATGTATAAAACTAATCTTGTTAGAATACAAGATAAAGGATACCGCGCAATCTTCAATAGTGTAAGGATATGAGCCGGTGCCCTCGTCGTAATGAAAGATATCATAGCCGATGCTCTCCATATGTTCTATCAATATTTTACAAGATTTACTAGAGAGATAAAACATAATACCACAGGGTCCGACAGGGATATGAGGGCGCTTCACATACTTAGCAATTTCAACGCCTTTAAGGTTATGCTGCGGGTTGTCAAAATCCTCTTTATGACACATATAGTAATCCACCATAAAGGTATCATTAGTAGTCGCTTTAATATCCGCATCAGTTATCTCGTGTGCGAGCAGGCTGCGTCCCGAAGGTGATTTGCCTAAGAAATCTATGGGGATGCTAGCATCGCTATCGCTCGGCAATACCTTCGGCAATACCTTCGGCAATACCTTCGGCAACATAACAAATGCTTGTAGCAGTTCTTCGTTAAATATAAGGTCGTCGCCAGCCCTCAACACACCCTCCTTAATGTCATAGGTTTCATAAAGGTATTTTAAAGAAAGCACTAATTTTTTTAATAAATGGATATACGAGTCTTCACACTTAATAGTCATCAAATTCCCTTCAACTTTGTAATCGTCTTCTAAGAATAAGTCGCCAATAACATATATCACTTTCCAGCCCGCATATTCGTCTCGCGGTAGTTTAAAGTTCTTCACGCGGGTATTTAGGTGTTTTTGACAACTCAAGACGAGGATAATTCCCTTAACAGGTATCATCTTCTAAAAAACTAAATCTATTTAATATAGTGGGCTAAATATTTATATGGTTTTTGCGGCTCCCAAATGGCTACAAGTATCTACTTGTAATTATTCGTATGAAATGCGATACAGTTAGGGCTATTCTCCATATTGCCGCAAATATTATAGGAGAACTCCATAATATGCGCTGGAGACCCTTCTAATTCTTTATGCCAGTTATCCATATGTAATAGGTTGATGTTGTTTGCTAGCAGTATTAGCGGGTATGTTAAGTCGTCAATAGTGTAAGGATACGAATTGGATTTCTCGTGGTAATGATAGATATTGTAGCCAATAGCCTCCATATGTTCTATCAATATTTTAGAGGATTTGTTAGAGAAGTATATTAGTGGGCCGTGGAGAAATGCTGGTATATGAGGCATAGTTGAATATTTTAAAATATCAACGCCTTTTATGTTATGTAGCGGATTGTCAAAGTCTTCTTGGTGTGTTTCGTAATACTGGATTAAATGATAGTTTGTTGCGGCTCTATGGGGTTCAAAGGCAAATTGATGGTTTATTAGAGAACATCCTGATGAAGACCTGCCTAAGAAATCAATATCAATCTCTTTAGTGGTTATGTTATCAGTATTAATGGTAATCTTCTTAGGCATCCGCAAGAAGCCTTCTAGCAACCTCTCATTAAACACCAAGTCATCGTTAGCACGCAATACACCTTCAGCAATATCAAACATTTCATAAAGATATTTTAGAGATAATACAAACTTTTTAAGATTATAAATATATGCGTCTTCGCATTTAATAGTTAGCAGGTTATTTTCAAGTTTATAATCGCGTTCTAAGAACAAATCGCCAATTACACAGATTACCTTCCAATCTCCATAAGTCGCCTTCAGGTTAAGTTCCTTTAATCTAGTATGTTGATATTTTTGACAACTTGTTACTAGGATAATTCCTCTAACACTAACTTTGTTCGTCTTAGTAGAATTCGCTTCGCTCATACCCTTAACAGTTTCTTTGTTCGCGTCTTTCATTCTCTTTAAATTTTATATAGTTAATCTGTTTTAATACTTATATGCGTTTCTTAGGCTTTGGCTTTGTCGTAGCCTTTGGCGGCTTTGGCGGCTTCTCTAGCAACTCTTTTAATCCTCCAATAAACTTACCATTTTTAAATATCATAGGGAAATGGATATATGGGATAACTGTGTATTGTTTCATAAAATTATAGAAGTTATCTCGTTCTCTACAAGAACCTACAAACTTGTCGCAATTTATTACTGTAGCGATGCCTAGATGTTCTTTAGCCATCACACAGTATTTACAATTAGATATGCTGTAGATTGTATAATCGGTATTTGTCGGTTTTTTAAATTGCGGTGTAGTAGCATTCATTAAATAATATCTACTATATAATTAGATAATAACGGAGGTATGTCAGCAGGACCGAGAAGAAGTGGGCGTGTTGCTGATATGAATGCTGCGGCGGCAGCTGCGAGAGCGGCGAGAGGACAAGGACGAGCGGCGAGACCAGCTACGGCTCCGACAGGAAGAGCACCGACAGGACGAGCGCCAGCGGATGGCTACAAATTATCAACAGACCTAACAAAGAAGTCCCAGAATTTGATAGCAAGGAACGAACAGGAGTATATTGATTATCCTATAAATAGTGAGGATTGGATAGTGTTTTTTTGCGATTATTTTGATTATATACAGAATAACATAGACCCTTGTCTCTCTAAAATCAAGGGGCTCAGCCATCTAACAATAGCCGACCTTTACAAGGTGGATTTGTCAGGCGGCGGCTTTGACAGCGAGTTTGACAACTTTGACAAGTTGAATTATAATATCGGGTTATACGAGGCTTTATTTACGCAATTCAAGGATGGGACGAACAAGATTAACAATTGCGTCAGGCTCAATCTGCTGCTATCGTATATCGGCGCCGCCGTTAATCGTATGGCGGGACATTATAATAAGACATCGGCGAATGCCTTGATAGAGTTTTATAGGAAGATTGCGACTATAATAGAGATAGGCGTATATCCCGAGGTGTTTCTACATTATATGACAGGGGACAGCACGGGATATACGCACACAGTTGATTTAAATTACCACGGACAAGCGAAGGAGGCTTTTTATACGGGTATCTGGGTGCGTAAGCAGGAGTTCTTAGGTGTCGTAACGAGCGAAGGAAAGAACTATTGGAGAAAACTGGATAATGGGCTGCGGCTATTTACGAGAAATTATATGCGACGGCTCATAACATATATGCGCTCATATAATGCGACATATCCGCTAGGATACGAGTTGCCCTATAATTACAGCGCTGACCCAACAAAAATTGTTAAAAACCCGCTGCCTCTCAAAGGTGTTTATCAATACTCCACTCCTCCAGAAAACTACTATATCAGCCGTGATGATTGGAATTACATCCCTAATATATTCTTGCCTGATAATTGTGCTTGGAATTCTAGGGACAAGGATTACATAGACCCTACACGATGGAACCACCCGCCGCCGTCTTGGTGGATTGAACGGACTGTGGAATTATTTGAAGAAACTGAATGGTGGCATGTTAAAGATAGCGTGGTTGAAGCGATATCCACGAGATTAAGAGGGACTGTTAGGCACAAGAAGTGGATGGCGATAAACTGTATATTACCACAGCAATACGATAGTTATGATGAGTTGTGGGATGTTGAGTATGAGGACGAAAGAGACGATAGCAAAATGTATGAAGAGTATGAAGAGGCAGGGCATAGAGGGTATGGTGGCGGGCATAACGGCGGGAATGCTTGCTGTCTTGCTGGCGGGCACAAAGGGCTTGCTGGCGGGCACAAAGGGCTTGCTGGCGGCATATCTATGATGAATACTAAGGCTAAGGCTAAGGTGCGGCTAGAATTTAAGATAATACAGGATAAGGATAGGGAGATACATCCTGAAGTATATAAGGAGTTAAAATATAAATTAAGAGAATATTTTAAATTGAATGTGGTAATTGTTAAATCTAAATCGGCTGAAAGCCATTTGCGAGATGATACCTATATAGATAACTTGTGTAATTATTCTATGCTATATAACCCACGAGCACATAAAATGAATAAAAATAAAACTGGCTCCGCATCTGCTAGTAATCGTAAGACGCAGCGGCAGCGGGCTAGGACTGTTTAGGCGACGCAGCGAAGCAGCAAAGCAGCAAAGCAGCAAAGCGGCGAAGCGGCTTCGCTTCTACTTATTCTTCCTATTACCCCATTCAATACCAATCTCTTTCATAATTTGGGGAGCGGTATAGGTAGGGAACTTCTTGTGAAGTTCGGTATACATCTTCTTTACGAACTTGTTATACGGGGTTAATTTACGCTTCTTCTTAGCGCCTCCAACGGCAACAGCGGCACAACTTCCAGTCATTCTCTATATATATATAAATATAAAAATATTACTTAAGGAGGGTTATTTTTATGTTTGTATATAATTAGATTGATATATAATGGAGCTGTTAAACCAATCAATAGCAGCAAAAAAGCAATCAATAGCAGATAAGAAAGAAAAAATTAATATTGAATTTACAAAATTTAAAGGTTTGTGTAAAAAATATAAATTATCTGTTCCAAAAAATATGGATGAGTTAAAAGTTATTTTAAATGATAAGAAGGGTAATAGTTATAATAGAATTAGTGAAACTTCAATAAGTATAAGGAACTTAAAAATTTTGTTATTCTTATATAACAAAGAAGATTTAACTAATTTACAAGAATTACAAAAAAATGTTGAAAAGAAAAAAATGAGAGCATCACAATCACGAAACTCAGCACAAATAGAACTACCGCCATTAAATTTAAATGGTATTAATTATAATAGCCCACAATATGCTACCCAACAACCAAAAAAATTCTCACCAAAAAAAAGTTTATTTGCTAGTAGTCGTGTAGCTCCAACATCAGCATCAGCACAACAACCTCCTAAAAAAATGTGGGGTATAACAGAATGGATTAATAAAAAATATGATGAGTATTTAAAAAGAACTACAGACCAAAAATATAAGGATACTAAGTCATCAATTATATATTATATTATTTTAAGGTTTAAATATTTACACCAGTTTATAGATGGGATAAACAAAATATTATTAAATAGCAATTTTAATACATTTAATGCTACAAAACTTAGAGAATTAAATGTATTACTTGAAGAATTAAATATATTAAATCAGGAGGATATGGATATGGATATAGATGATGATTTAAAAGAAATAGAATTATTTAAAAAACTGATATCACATAATAATATTATTGAAAGATTTCTCAACAGTATCAAAGGTATATTAACTAGCGATACTAAAGCAAATTTTTTAAAGTGGTTATCATCTAATGATTATATTAAAAATATAATATTAAGTTATAATAAGTCAATAAAGGATGACGGGAAGTATGAAGAAGATAATGGTATTACTGACAAATATCTACCTGATAATTCCTTCTTGACTGACAACCCTGTAGAATATTATGAAATTGAAGCAAAATCATATATTAGGTTAAACAAACTACACGGTACAGTAAATCAGTTAGGAGGATATTTTCCTTTTACAAAGAAAAAGGAAAATAATCCAATCGCAAAAAAACAATCAGTAGTACAGAATGGCGATGAAATAATAGGTTATATAAATTTAAAAGGCTTTAAAACATTAGATATATCTACTTTAGAACATTATATAAAATCAAATATTATAGAATTCTTAAATATTATCAATAATGTTTTAAAATATATAGATATTATTGCTCTATATGTAAGATTAAATAACGATACACAGATTGATATTGTATCATTCACGATAGATAATACAATATTAAAAAGCAATACCTATCTAGACCAATTATTAGAAGGAGAAATTTTTGGTGTTTATACAAAAGATATGTTAAAAGATTTTAAAATACATAAATCAATATATTTACATTATCATAATGATACAGATGATGAAGAACTATATTATGAGAATTTATCAGGTGGTCGCAAGCGAACAGTAGGAAGACCTCGTAAAACGCCTGTCAAGAAGCCTAGTGCTAAGAAACCAGTCGCTAAGCCTGCTAAGAAACCATTAACAAAACCTGCTAAGAAACCAACCACCAAACCTGCTAAGAAACCAACCACCAAACCTGCTAAGAAACCAACCACCAAACCTGCTAAGAAACCATTAACAAAACCTGCTAAGAAACCATTAACAAAACCAACCAAGAAGCCTACTAAGCCAGTAGCCAAGAAGCCTACTAAAAAATAAATAATAATACAGAGCCTACGCCCCTGCGCCTACCATCGCAGCATCCGCAGCATCACTCGCATCACTCGCATCATCTTTAAACGATACCTTATGATGCTTAGTTTTATTCGTCATCGCATCAGCATTATGAGACCGAATATAGGCTACAGCCTGTAGACAAGCATCGCATAAGTCGTCTTTCTTCTTATTATTGTCTAATATCTCGCATAAAGTCGCATCATCCTTAATATAGTTTCTACATATTTCTATACTAGTCTGTTTATTCATTTTATATTTATCACGACGAAACCCCTTAGAGTTAGCGGTATCATCCATCTTAACCTGTATGTCTGGCTTAAAGTCGTGGGTTTTAGTCTTAAGACCCGCATTAACTAGCACCACATTCTCTATGATTTTATCCCAATATTTCAAGAGGCTGAAGTAGCAATAGATGATATATTGAATGGACTTCATCATACCGTTAAGGTTAGAAGGCTGGTTCTCAATCAATACATAGTCAATCTCGTCTATACCTTTCTCTTTTAAAAACCCTATGATATTGTCTAGTTCTATATATATACGCTCGGCTATATCATCAATCCCTTTAATATCTTTCTTTTTATCTGCTAAAGATATAATACGCCAATCTAATACTTGGATTTTCTCATCAGTCCTCTCTAGAATACAGAGAGCCAGATTTTTAATACCAATATCAAAACTTATATATATCATTCAAGGAGCATATATATACTATAAAACATATATTTATATGCTCTATTATTGCGATAGAGAGGGATATAGAAGATGCCTATAATTATTACTTAACTTTATTTATTATTCTCTTAGAAACTTTTAACTATTTCTAAAAACTTTTACAACTTTATATTTTATTAAAAAACTCTAAAAGTTTCTAACTTTCTCTAAAAATAACTAGTAATATCCCTTTTATACTTTATGACACCATAAATGGTAATAGGATGTTCTAATGATTACCAAATCACGCTAAACTATGCTACATATCCACTTAAAATCACTTAAAATAACCTAGTATTGCTAGGGATACAACATAGAGAATACCACGAATTGTAATAGAGGGCTACCTAGTATTATTACTATTATTTATTATCTTTTATAAACTTAAAAACTTTTAACTATTTCTAAAAACTTTTACAACTTTCTATTTTCCTAAAAATCTCTAAAAGTTTCTAACTTATCTAAGTTTCCCTAAAAATAACTAGTATTATTCTTTTTATTCTTTATGACACCAGTAATGGTAAGAGACAACTTCTATATTATCTTAGTGGTCGGCAGCACGGCTAGTGCCCTAGGATATGCTAGGGATAGAACATAGAGAGTATCAAGTATGGTAATAAGAGATACTAAGTATTATTATTTTGTATTATCTTTTATAAACTTAAAAACTTTTAACTATTTCTAAAAACTTTTACAACTTTCTATTTTCCTAAAAAACTCTAAAAGTTTCTAACTTTTCCTAAAAATTATTAGTATTATATTTTTTATCCTTTATGACACCAGTAATGGTAATAGATGTATAAAATGCGGGATATCGCATACTATATTAAGAGTATTTATGCTACGCATATTTCCTTATATAGTATGCGATATCCCGCATTTTATACTAGATGATACTAGGTTATGTTATAGAAGTCTCCTATAATGGTAATAGAAGTCTCCTATAATGGTAATAGAAGCCTCCTATAATGGTAATAGAAGTCTCCTATAATGGTTATAGAAGATGCCTATAATTATTACTTAATTTTATTTATTATTCTCTTAGAAACATTTTAACTATTTCTAAAAACTTTTACAACTTTATATTTTATTAAAAAACTCTAAAAGTTTCTAACTTTATCTAAAAAATAACTAGTATTATCTCTTTTATTCTTTATGACACCAGTAATGGTAATAGAAGTATTCTTGAAGTGTTATGCGATACCCACGCACATCTTCCTTATATACTAGGTTATGCCTTTGGCATTCTCCTTATATGCTTTTGTGGAGCAGACTTACGCTCTTCTTGTTAAACACAGTAATATTGTGGTGCTTGATTAAGGTCGCGAGGTTTAGCCAGAAGGCGTCATTCGCATATTTGTTGTTATAGTTGTTTATCTTCTTGTATTTGCGATATAGCCATTTGTGTAGTTTTTCTAGCACGATGCTATTAGACGGGTTATTCTTAACATACATCTTTTTATTAGAGATTAGCCGTGATACGAAGTGCCGCAACTCGCCTATCTTGGCGTATTCTTGAGGGATGTTCTCCCACAGGTTGTGGAATTTTAAGTAATCGTAGGTAGGACAAATCAACAGGTTGTCGGTATAGTCAATAAATGTCGGGTTGTTATCTATGATGATGATGTTGTTGGCGATTGAATGGGTCTTAGGCATCTTTATTGCCTTTAATAGTTGAGGCAGTATTCGCTTAACAGATTTCTTAAGATTACCAGCAGCATCTGTTAAACAGTTGTCTCGAGTGAAGATAGGACGATTGAACTTGATGTTATTCTGTTTTTCTATAATTAAAATCTCTTTATAAGCCCACGACTTTTCAGACGCCGTATAAATAAAGAAGAAACTGTTAGGGAACTTCTTTCTCATCTCGGTCATAAATGTCGCAAAATGTGGTCTCAGCAGTTTAGACTGTAGATTATAGCAGTTGTCTAGCATCCTGTCGCACATCGTTTTGTATTTCACTAGGTTCCCTAATTGGATATTGCCGTTCTTTAATATTATGTTTCGCTTTATGATTTCCTGTATATTGTAGATGTCACACTGATAGGAACAATCGCCTATAATAGTTCCGTCCAAATCTAATAAAAATATATATGGTTCATTATTGTTATTCATTTTTAATACTATTATAATAATATATATATAATTTATATTAGAATGCCTATAACTCTCATAGCAGCACTCAAACCCACTAACTATTTAGAGTATCGCATCAATAATAGGACTGTTCGGTATGATATAGTAATGTCTAGGCATTCGCATCAACCGCAGATATGGAAGATACGGCAGCCTAGGCAGCCTAGACCGCCTAGCATTTGCTATATCAAAAAACAGTTGCCGTATCCATATTATCCTAATATAGATAAATTTTGTAGAAAAATAAAATAGAACTATACTAAGCCATCGTCAAGCCCTGCGAGCCTCTCCTTATTCTTTGTATATAATAACTCTTTGCGTTTGTCAATATAGTCTGCCATAGAACTAAAGCCATATAGTATCATTTCGTCTATCTGCTGGTTAGACAAATCTAGCCGGACACCCTTTCTATTAACGATGATATTCATAGAGTGTAGCATAGTAATATTTTGGGGCATAAAATAGTAATCTTTATCGTCGTCTTTAAGTTCGTTGATGGTTACTTGTCTAACACGCAATTTCTCAAACATCTTAAATATTTGTCGCAATATATAGAATATATTTATTTTAGTATTTGTAGGCACATATTCGTCGCGTTCTTTATACAGTATCATAGCAATAATGTTCTCTTTGGAGATGTTAGAGAATATCTTAATAGGAAAGTTATTAGAGAAAGCCCCATCGTAGTAATACTCGCCGTCTATAAGGATAGGCGTGAATATCAAAGGGATAGACATAGAAGCTTCGCAAGCAGTAAATACAGAGATGTCTGGCGTATCCTCTATAGAAAAGATGCGGTTCTCGCATCTGTTGATATTCGTGGTAGAAAAATAGAGATTAACGCCAAACCGCTGTGATACCTCTTTAAATGACAAGTCGTCTATATCGGGATACTTGATACGCAGGCGTCTCTTTAGATGCGCCATAAAATGCGTTATGGAGCACAGCCCCAGTTTAGATATAATCCTGTAATAATTCTTCGTAGGGATTACACACAACTCCTTATCATCTTTAGAATTATAAATAATCTCTTCAATCTCTTCTATACTAAGTTTAAAGGTGATAAAAAGAGCTACAAAGGAGCCTATAGAGTTCGCGGCAATATGCGTAATGTTTTTAAGCAACCCCTCAATATATAAATATCTCAACGCACCTATAAATATGACGCCTCGCATACCCCCACCGGATAAAACGAGATGCGTGATATTCAGTTTATCCATAAATATATGTATATATATATGTATATATATGTATAAGTAATTATAGGATGGTAAATTTTGTTTATATGCTATTCAATTCATTTATAGGCTGCTAGCTAATATTAGAATTATACTCGCATATATCCACATTATAATAGAGGAGCGCTTCTTTCGCCGCATTATTCTCAGCCTCCTTCTTGTTGCTCCCTGTAGATGTAGCTATAATAGCGTTGTTTCTGTCCTTAATACAGTAGGTGAATATGCGGACATTATCTTTCATCAATACTTTCACTTCGTAGAACTTAGGGGCATCTTGGAGGTTGTGCATCATATAGGATACTAGCATATCTTTATAATTGTTCTTAATCCTGATGAGTTCGCAGAAGTCTATATAGTTCTCTATGATATAGATGATAAAACTCTCAACAATAAAGTATCCGGCACCGGTTAAAGCGGATATCTTAATGGTATTCGGCAATTGGACTTTGTCGCCTTCTGTCTGGAAGTCCAGAAATAGCGCACCTATAAACGCTTCAAATATGTCCTCCATAATTTTAAAGTTATTTCGCCCACCAGTCTCTTCAACTTGCTTGGATATTATAGCAAACTTAGGGAAGCCTATTTTGTCCGACAAGTAGCCGAGCATCCGTCCATTAACTATCTTTGTCCGGATTTTAGAGAGAAAGCCCTCGTTCTGGTCTGGAAACCTAGTGTATAAATAGTTGGCTACAATCATCCCTAATAGGGCGTCGCCTAGGAACTCTATGCGTTCGTAGGACATATCTTGAAGCGGTAGGCAATCTGCCGGACATTTAACATTACTTTTGTCAAAGTCTATATTTTTCATAGTACAATAGGATTTATGGACGAATGCTACACGATACAAATCTATATTTTTAAATTCTATGCCTGCTAGTCCGTTATTGGCGAATATCTCAGCTAAGTCGGCACTCTGTAGCAGGACATTCTTGTTATTATAGGGCTGCGATTGGATGTCAATCTCTTTGGTTTTGTTATGTATCCCTTGAATACGCTTCATATTTCTATCTCTATATCCAAATCCAAGTAATATATTAATATCATTTTTTCATTATATCCTTTTATTATATAAATATTAATTGTTTATTTCTTTTAAATAGATTAAAATAGATTTACATATAGTAAAATGGCTGATTTTATAGTTCAAGATACCGAGCCTATCATAAAAGTTGATTCGCTAGGGATAGGGCTCGGCACAATACAGGATATTCAGCGGCTCTCGTTAGATGATACCGAGTATTTGGTCGTCGGCGACGGTATGGGAACCGCTAATAACAATAGCAATCAGCAGGATACAAAATGGAATATGTATGTTAATCACGACGGGGTCGCCATCAACACCTCCCGATTTATCACATCTAATTACAGGCAGCCTAATGCGTCGCTCTATGTTAATAGGAATATCCAGTGTGACGGTATCATCAACGCCCACGGCATCCAATTCAGCAACATCTCTATTAGCGGCGAGATAGGCAGCAACGCCTTGATAGACCTCATACAAAGCGTTAATGTCCTGTCGCAATCGCAGCCGTTTAAAACGGGCGTCGCTACATACTATAACAATCTCTATGATATGAAGTATCTGGTGAATAACATATATACGCCCAACTATCTAACACTAGGAGGACTTGTTGATACCAATTATAACCAGCACCCGCTCAATATCAATTCAACGCCCAACAACGACTTTAACAATATACATATAGCGCTGCGGAACGATACATACAATACGAGCACCGAGGAATTATCCAAACTTAGCATAGGTATTATTGGAGGCAGCAACATATCGCCCGCTGTCATCGCTACCACGAAAGGGATGCCCTTAGAGTTTCACATCAATAAGTCGGCGGATGAAATCAACGCCTTGTATAACAGAGAGGCGGTGCCTACCTACTTGAATGACGCGCAATTTGCCGCGATGACGATTGACAATAACGGGAATGTGTGTATCGGCAAGAATTTGGCGGCGAACATAACATATTATAAGAATGTATTATTTAACGGCGTCAGTTCTAATCTGGTTTACACCAAGCAGACACGCCTAGATGTGAAAGGCGCCGCCAAGTTTGACGATGTTATAATCTATGACAATTTTGCCAACAGTTACAAGCATATAGACGAGGTGTATATTCGTGCGGACGGCGTAGGCAGCATTCGCCCTTCGCAGATTACTGCCGGTATATTCAACGGAAGCAGTTATACATTTAATAATATAGATGTTATTGAAGCAGTTAAATCTAAATATGTAAATGCTACTACGGAATTAACGGCAGAAAGTATTGCGGCAAATAATATAACGATATCACATAATGCGACTTTTCGTGGAACCACGAACTTTGTTAATACCACCACGCTAACTATGAACCGGTTGGAGATAGCGAATGACTTGGTTATTGGGGGTATTCGTGTCAATCCTATAAATATTAGCGACGAGACATTAGGATATACGACGATTACTAGCGATACCAATACGGCTGACGGGGTTAATAAGTATTTTTTCACTTATGTACACAGTAATATCGCCAACCTTGACGCTAACCGCAATATCAGTTTTCCTAATAAACTGAGCGTTGGCGCGAATACAGGAGAAGGGTTTGGTGGCGTGGTGAATATATTTAAGACGAGGAGTTCTAACAATAACTTTGAGGTTATCCTACAAGAGAAGGTGAATGACGACAAGTTTATAGCCAATATCGGGCATCTTTCATACTTAGACTTCTATGATAATAGCCTTTTAATAAACACAAATGCCGTTGAAGGCAAGCACCATAATATGTATTTTTACCCGTCATTTGATATATCCAAGTTGGAGAATAATGTGTTTCGCCCCAACCTGTTAAATACGCCGCCGATGCTGTCAATAACGAATACGGGGCTTGGGGTGAATACTAAATTGCCGCACGAAGGTATCCACTTAGATATTAACGGCAAAATTGCGGCGACCGACTATTTGCTATATAAGGACGATGTGCTAACGAAGATGTCGGGGTTTGTTTATAATGGCTCTAAGAATTACTTTAACATTTATAATGAGAATACTTATAAATATTGTATAAATTACGACAATATTGGGGCATACTCGACGAAAATGCGGGGATTGAATGTTAAGTTTGGGATTAATAGTGATGCCTATTACCAGAATGACAAAATTATAGAAACTCTACAGGTCACAAACAATCCCAGCAGTTTTTATACGAATAAGAAGATATCGCTAGGGTGGAGCGGCGAGGATGTGCACCTGCCTCTACAGATACGCAATACGAATATAGAGGATTACAATCATTCTATCATAAGGTTATATCGGGGCGTTCGTGGCGGCGGGCTCCACAATAACGCTGATTTCAGCGGGCTAGATATTTGCGAATACGACAGGGATTTAAGGGCTGATAGGGATTTGGATAAATGGTTCATTTATAAAAACCACAAATATAATGATATTGATTCGCGAGATGTCGCCCGAATTGGACCACTACAGATAGGATATACAGACAAGACGATAGAGCCGACCTCATTCGGTATGTCTATGTATTACAATACGCTTAACTCTAATTACCATATTGATTTCAACAATCCTAATGTATCTTACGATTTTCTCAAAGAGGACAAGAATGTCGCCGTCTCCATTTATGGCGATTTGGATGTCTATGGTAATATCAATATTGTAGATAGGGGTGATACTAGCAATAACTACAACTTTCGCCTTAAACGGCTAGAGGGGCTAACGGAATTAACAAAGTATATTGATGTTGTATCTGTCTCTAATATTTTGTATAAAAACATTATAGATTATAATGATATTGAATATTCGGGCAAGAATATTGTCTTTAAGCCCACAAAATCTATTGTGGTGGACAGCATAGTTAATACGGATATCCCTTTTGTAGTTAAACAGAATAATGATGGGCTGTCGGTTGCTAAGTTCATAACCTATACATCTAATGTGCTTAGCGGCAGCGGCAGCGGCGGCAGCGGCGACGGTATTAATCATAATCACGACTATTCGGCAATAGAATTGGGTATTTATAAGTTCAACGACTTTAATGCTAGTTATGACAAGGACGCTACGAATATTAAGAATATGGTTCAAATCCTCGTATCTAATAATAACAATATACAGACCGATAATACAAATTTAACTTTCAGTTATTACAAGAATGACAGCAACAACGATTTCTATCATCCGTTTGTGGAGTTTAACAACAGTTTCTCTAAGACCTACATGCATCTAGGGCAGGGCGAAAGCGGATACAATAGCAATATCAGCCTACACATAGACGACGACAACAAATACGGGCTACAATTAACCAACAGTTATAATCCTGTTAAAATAAATATGGTTAATATTGCTGGAGACCGCAACAAATACAGCACTATATCTACAGGAGGCGCTAACAACAACTATCGTTTCACCATAGATGCCGCAGTAGTCGCCGCTGATACCGAGCCGGTTGATAGCGAACTGCTTAACATATTAACGATAGACCCCTACACGACTGGTATCAATTTGCGAGATGGCGTTAGATACGGCTTTAACGAAACCGAGCCTCAGCAGACTATGTCTATAAATAGCGAGTATGACGAGCAGACTATGCTGATAAACGCCAGATATACGAAGGATTACATATATAGCAGAGTATCCGTTAATACTAGTAATTTGGTTTTGACGAAGCCGATGGCTGCGGGAGCGGCAGCAGCGGGAGCGGCGGACTATTGGGATAATAGCACGAAAACATATAGCACTACATATAACAATAGCATATCGCCAGTATTTGTGCCGACCTATGACATATTTGGGAGTAATTTAGAGAGCGGCAGCAGCGGCAGCAGCGGCAGCAGCAGCATCACGAACGCAGTCGTTTATAAGACGCTAACAGCAGTTAAGAAGATAACCTATTTATCTATCCATTCTAATATAGATTTAACATACAAGTTTAACGATACAAACGCCAATATCATCAACACGGATTACAAGGCGACCGACATTATAATAGATACGACGCCGACATATAGGATTGATTTTAACAAAGAGAATATGCCCGAGAATGATAGGCAGTTGTTTAGCATCACGCCATTATTGTCAGACACCAGTAATGTAATTATAGGGCTGGACGAGATGCGGCTGGTAAATAACCAGACCTCTAATATATTTAATATAACCTTAAATAACAACATCATAAGCAAGAACTACTATTTCTCTTGTATCTTTAACAATATCTATAATGTCCCTTCGCATTTATTGGGTATAACCACATCTAATACCGTATTCACATCTAACTATAGGATGGTTGTGGATACTACTAGAGGTGTCTCTAGCAATATCATATCGGTTAATAACGAGATATACAGTTATTTGCCGAATGTTAATAATGCTACAAAGAATATATCCAAGGTATTTGTTAATAAAAATGTGATAAAACTAGGCGACTTCAATTCGCTATCTAATGTCTTTGTGGATGCGACGACATCCAATATAGTCTGCTATAATTATACGAGCGGCACTAGCACCGCATACAGTTATAAAGGACGGTTCGCCATACATCGCACAAACACCTTGAGTATCAACAGTTCTAATATTCTTCCAAATACGCTTACAAACAGCAACTATATCTTGAATTACACTTCAAATATTAGATATGCGAATGTGAATGCTAGCGCGGGCACCTATAACAATATATCCAATATCATAAATATAACAACATCTAACGAGATAGTGGACGGTGCCTATGATACCGAGTTAATATATGCGTCATCAAACATACAAATAAACGATGAGTTTTCGCTATATGGGGCTGGTCTAAGTAATTCCATTATTATAGACGAGTATTTCAGGCATTATACTCATAATAGTAATATCAATATACAACTGACGAACTTCAACAAGACCAACTTGAAACCGCATATAATACTAGGGAACAGCGTGAAGGACGACTATACAGACCGCAACAGTCTAATAAACGAGATATACAGTTATGACGGCAATCTGCTGATTAATTACAGCGATAATCAATTCATACATCCGCAGTTGCTTATAGACAAGCTAGGTAATATACAGTTTTATGGCGATGTGAAGACGAGTAACGACTTGTATATTAGTGGAAACATCTTTAATGTGGGAGGCAAGAATGTCATAGAAGACCTAGACAGAAAAATATCAAGTCTAGGGACGAACAATTGTAATTTACTATTAGAGAGTTTCCAGATGTTGAATACGGATATACAATTTAAAGATATAAGTTTAAGTAATTATGTTTTTGCTACGAACAACAGATTAGTAGCGAGAGGCACTTTGGACGACCAGAACTCTAGCAACTATGTCCTCAGCACAAGTAATATGTTGGTAGCTCATATAACTCTTAACGACCAGAACTCTAGCAACTATGTCCGTTCTACAAGTAATATGTTGGTATCCCATATAGCCCTGAACGACCAGAACTCTAGCAACTATGTCCGTAGCACTAGTAATATGTTGGTATCTCATATAGCAGCTAACGACCAGAATGCTAGCAACTATGTCCGTAGCACAAGTAATATCTTTGTATCCCTAACATCCCTGAACGACCAGAACGCCAGCAATTATATTCGCAACACAAGTAATATGTTGGTAGCCCATATAGCAGCTAACGACCATAATGCTAGCAACTATACGCTCAGCGCTAGTAATATTATATCTAGACGGATTACCAATTTAACGACCGATATGATAAATGAGAATGTGTGGGGCGCGAAGAAGTTTATCATTAATAATGCCTATGACAATAACCTAAGCGTCTATGGTAATTTAACGGTAAGTTCTAATTTGATAGTTTTGGGTGCTAGCACAACTCTAGAGACCGAAGTATATACAACAGAACGGCTAGAAATAACGAACGCCAACAACACTACACGGGCGCTGGTGATTAAACAGAACGACGCAATTAACGATATTATACAGGCGTCTAACAGGGACGGTCAAGTATTTGCTTTGGGTAATAATGGCGATGTTAGGATATCAGGTGAGTATATAAGGAGAGGACGGGATGTCGTGATGGATACGAGCAATTATGTAAGGACGACTAGCAATATATTTTCCAAGAATTTATTAGATAATGTAGCGTATCTAAATGACACTTTGCGTATTAGCGATAGGCATAATAGCAATTATATATTGGCGTCAAGTAATAACTTGGCGTTCTCAATCAATAGCATTAAGTCTGCGTGGGTGATAACAACAAGTAATGTGTATAGTTTAACGAATGTATCTATAGGGACGGCGAGCAACATAGATACGCTAACGGTTGATGGGGCTATTATATGTTCGAAGGGTATTACTACATCTTTTTCAGACAATAGGTTAAAAAATTATACATCTAACATAGCGAACCCTATTGATTTAATAAATCGGCTGAATGGCTTCCATTTTGTCCCGAATGATTTGGCGATGAATTACGGTTTCACAAAAACCCCTGATGTGGGACTGAGCGCTCAAGAAGTCCAGAGCATTCTTCCAGAGATTGTTAGACTGGCTCCATTTGATATGAAAAGAGATACATATAATAATATAGTATCTAAGAGCGGCGATGACTTCTTAACTATTTGCTATGAGAAGATGGCGCCTTTATTTGTGGAGGCAATAAAGGCTCTTAAAAAAGAATTGAATGAGTTGAGAGAGGAGGTTGCTGAATTACGAGCGGCTAGTGAGAGGCGAGGTTAATTGCGTGGTGATAGGAGTGTGGGAGTATTTTAAAATAGTTGTCTTCTTAACATAGTTTGGGGACTTGGTATATCTGCTGCGCTTTATCGTTCTCGTGTGTCTCCTCGTGATGGGGATGCTGTTTGCGCTGTTGAAGCACCTAATGCGCCTAATGCGCCTAATGCGCCTACATTTCCTTGTGGTATAAATGACGATATTAATTGTGATGTTTTTCCTTGTAGTGCGTTTCTTGTGTCTGTTAATTTTGCTTCTACATTTCCTTGTAGTGCGTTTCTTGTGTCTGCTAATTGTGTTAATTTTGCTTCTACATTTCCTTGTAGTGCGTTTCTTGTGTCTGCTAATTGTGTTAATGTTGCGTCTGCTTTTCCTTTTAGTGCGTTTCCTGTGTCTGCTACCGCTTTTAATTTTGCTTCTGCTAGTCCTGTCGTATCTGTTAATGGTTTTGTTGAGAATATACCTTCTTCTAATCCAAATACTGCTTGTGTGGTGGGTGCTTCTGGTGTTGCTGGTGTTGTTCCTCTTGATGGTGGTGCTTCTGGCGTAGCTTCTGGTGTTGCTGGTGTTGATGGAGGTGCTTCTGGTGTTGTTCCTCTTGATGGAGGTGCTTCTGGTGTAGCTTCTGGTGTTTTTATAGGCTCAATTATTTTAACCCTGTCTGTATCTTCTTCTCCTTCTTTGTTATCTTGTTCTTCTGCGCCTTGTTTTCTTAATTGTTTATCCATTCGGTCATTATTATCTGTATCTTCTTCATAGGTATTCTTCACAACAACAACATCCTTATCAGTATTTTTCATAACAATAGCTTCGCTACCTCCACCATCCTTCACATCCTTGCTAATTTCAAGTTTTACAACAACTTCTAGGGCTTGTTTGAATTTTGCGAGAATATCTTCAACATATAGATTTTTCTCTCTGTTAAAATGTTCGCGCAACATCGTATATATATCATATAGTTCTTTACGGAACTCTAGGACATCTTCTTTGGTAGCCGTATAATATTCTCTATCTATGACATGCATATGTTTATAGACAAACATCTTTAAAAACCTGTAAGAGGACAATATACATATTATATCGTTCTTTGTTATTAATTTAATATCAAATTTAACCTTCCGCTCGTCTATATAAGGCAGTTGTTCGTATATGTTATTTTGCAACTTTTCGCTAATATCGTCCATTTTAGACAATATTAATTTAACATTATCATAATAAACTCTCTCAATATACTTGTTAGGCTGTGTATCTTCGGTATTGTTAGTATCCGGAGGCTCTACAAAAATTTTAAATTCTAGTAAATCTTCTATCTTCTTTTTTAATTTCTCGCTTTTTCTTATTATGGTCTCTTTATAGGATACCATAAATTGGATAAGATTATTGTATTCATCGCAATCTATAATACTTAAAAACAGGTTTTCTTTGTTATTCATATTACTAAATCCCTCGCTATTGTCATCTTTCTCATCGATGTTTTTAAAATACTCAAAGGTCTCAACGACCTCTTTAAAAAATACTACGAGCCTATTGTAGTCGAGGGTATTGGATAGGTATGTCAATTCGTCTATGGCGTCAATAACAATATTGTGATGCTCTATATAATTTTTGTAATCAACATGGTCTTTTCCTAAAAATAATTCTAAACTCATTATATATTCAGTTAAACCCTTTTAATATTATTATACATATAAAATTATATAAAACTTACATTACTTTTAAGTTTATAAGAGGAAATATGAGTGTTGCTAAGAATGTGTCTGGTAAGAAAATTAAGGAGTGCATGTCGGCGATTGAGGATGACAAGGAATATACGCTAGATGATACTAAGAAGGCTGCTGTTGCGGCTTTTAAAGATGCCCTAAAGTTGGGGCAAGGTAAAAAGCGGGCTGTGAAGGTTGATGGTGATGGCGTGGTTATCAAGAAAGCACCTAGCAAGTATAACTTGTATATTAAGGATGAGATGGCTCGTTTAATCAAGGAGAACCCTGAAAAGGAGAGAAAGGAGCTGATGAAACTTGCGGCTATCAATTGGAATGAGAGCAAGGCTGCTGTAGCGGGAGCGGCTGGTGATGGCGATGGAGCTGCGGGAGCTGCGGGAGCGGCGGCAGCTGCTGAATAATGCTAGGTAGCAGCGTAGCTCCTTATTCTTAAATCTCTTTATTTTTTTATAATATTAATATTTATATATAATAAGTGTAAATGTCAATAAAGAGGTTATCAATAAAAGGGTTAATAAAAAACCCTAAATTTGCTAGTGTATACAAGGATTACGATAGGCTATCTGTAGATGATTATGGTGGTTTATTAGTATATCTGTATAGCGGGCGCACAGGCAAATGGGAGAACCCATTAACACATGTGGAATTAAAGAGGAATAGTAATATAATATTAAGTTTCTTGTCATTCTGCTATTACAAGTTAGACGACGGCTCTAAAGTTGATATTAAAGGACACTTTCTAACTTACAAAGAGCATGTTTTAAATTTTATAGATGAAATCTATTTATACGAGGAAGACAGGAAAGCGACAGCGGCGACAGCGGCGACAGCGGCGACAGCGGCAGTTGCTAGAGCACGCACATCACGCTCGGCACTCTCGTCAGCTACCGCTCGCTCACCATCACCTTCTAGAGGCACAGCACAAGCAGCACGGGGAGCGCCAGCACAGCAAGCAGCGCCAGCAGCGCCAGCCGCAAAGTCCAGTTCTTCAAGCGGCAAGATGAGTTATTCGCCAACAGCATCATATAAGGCAGCAAAAAGTATAATAGAAATGAATGACACCGCTAATAGATTGACAAAAGAAGAGGCGTTGAATTTTGTCAAGGAGTTGCGAGCACTAAAGAAGGGTAAGACGCCCGCACAGATGAAGATGCTTACGATAAAAAACCCGATAACAAGCGCGCGAATAGGATTAAAAGGTCAGGCTTTCCAGAGGCTAATGCACAAACTCTATAACTATGATGACGAGGACTTGAAGAAGGCAATTCTCAAAGTGGTTTCTAAGAACTTTTTGGACGATATAAACAGACATATAAATGACATTAAGACCGGACAGAATACGGCAGCCGAGAAGAAAAAGGCGGCAGCACTAAAAGCCGCAGAGGAGGCTAAGGCAAAGGAGATTAGGATGCAGGCGGTGAATAAGCAGAAATGCGAAGAATATATAGCAGGTTGTATAAAGGATTTTCACAAACGCTGCGACGAATTGGAGGCGGAGTGCGATGCTAACGGCGTGCTTAGCAGTTATTCTTTTATAACGAATGTGGTTAATGCGATTGTCGTCGTCATTTTAACGAAGTATTTACATTTAACTTATTATTATGACGATTTGTTTTCAAACTATAAATACGACAATCCCTTACCAATCTGGTTAATTATGTTTGACGACGAGATGAAGAAATATTGCGATAACAAAAAGATTAATCCCGTAAATGAAATGATTGATTACGCTTTCAATAAAGGAACTGTGGTATATCAACATAACGATTTTAAGTTGAATGTAACGAAGGGGGTGCTTGACAATATAGAGAGAACTAACGACGCATATTCTATAAACACCTTGTTAAATAGCCAATATATATTTGATATGAGAAGAAAGGATTGGGACGATAACGGGAGACGCCCAAGAGATTTACAGTTTATCACACCGACGCTAACATATAATCATTTTAACGAGTTAGATACTAGGAAATTTTCTACATTCCCTTTTCCCTCGCTCCAATTCCCGCATACGCTACACTACGCATTACAACAGTTGAGTTTTAAACCATTCAAGTATAATATTACGAATAGCGGGCTGCCCCGAACTGTTTTTATCGCTACGACAGACGCTATATTAAACACATACAAGCCGTTTAGCGAACTTATAGGGGAGATTAATGAGAGGCTTGCAAAGATGCCTCGTATAACAGGGATAGCGAAAGAAGCTACGGTTAGACACGCATATTATGAAGGTGTATTAAAGGGTATGGAGGGACAGTCTTTTGGCAGTAATGATGAGATACGGCGTAATATATTGTATTCGCTGAACGCCCAGACACCTGATTATGTTGATAGAGCATATAATTACTACCAAAACATCTTCTTTAACCAAGGATATACAGGGATGTTCCCTATATTCACTTGGGTTCCTTGTAAAATAAAAGGCACAGGTGCGGCGAACAGTATTTATAATATGGTAAATCACAGTTTGTGGCAACCTTATGGAAGCAAAAAGAACGCCGAGTTTCAAAAACTAGGGAATGCTTATAAGAACCACGGCGTTGCTCCGTGGAGCAAGATGTTGAACGAGGCAATTTACAAGGTTATAACGAAAGTCCATAGTTCGGTGCTAGAAATTCCTAATACGCCACAAGATAGGGAAAGGATGCTAATGAGGGTTATGGATACTATAGGTGTTTATAAGAGTATGGATATAGACCCGCAGTATGCTAATAATAACCTGTATTTCTACCACGGAACCGCTAACCGATTACACACTATGAAAGACCGAGATAATGACATACAGATACTGGGCTTTTTATCTACCAGTCTCAACATTTATACGGCGTCATATTACTGCGAAGTAGTTACAAAGGGACAAGGCTATATCTATATAATAGAGACGGACGATAAGCAAGGCTATATAAACTTGAACGACCAGTTATACCAGTATATCCTGTTGCCGAATACTATAATAAGGATACTATACGAGTTTGAATACGGGGCTATAACAATAATTTTGTGCCGTTTAATTATGACGCCTACGAAAGAAGAGAATAACGCTTTGTATGAGAACTTACTAGGTATGTTTCCGGCTGATGCTGGGGCTGCTGCGGCTTCTGGGGCTGCTGGCGTTGGCTCGTCTGGTTCTTCAGGGTCGTCGTCAGGGTCGTCTAGGGCTGCTGGGGCGTCGCCTAAATTGTCAGGAGGTCTTCACAGTATGAATGGTATGTACGCTACCGCTGCTAACCCTAAGGCTATTCGCTCCTTGATGGCTAAACAAGGACGCTTTACTGCTAACGCCGCTAACGCTGCCTCGCATAGCGATACTAAGAATATCATAAAGCCGAAGGCTGATATGCGTAAAATCGGCAATATGCCCGCTGATATTCGTGAATACTACGGTTTAACTCTTACGGAGCAGAATAAAAACGAGAAGGTTGATATAAATAATGGCTGCTATGTTAGAATGATTAGCAGAAAGGTAGTTGATAGGATGCTAGCGGACAGGGTTTAACTATTGAAAGGACTAGCTGCTCTCTAGGATATATATTATTTTTCTTATTAATTATAATTAAATAATCTCTATAATATATTAGAATATACATTATGGGAGACGCATACAATTTTGATAGAATAGTTAGAGCAACTGGAAAAGCTACTGGGAGAACATTAAAGGCGTTTACACCAGATGTTATTTTAGACTTGCCTAAAAAATTAGCAGAAAGACAAGGGAGAAAAGATAATGCAATAATGGATAATTATTATAAGACAGTAAAAGTAGCTAGAGCAAATGAGGCAGCATTAAAAGGTAATTTAACATCATTAATTGAAGAAAGAGAAGATAATAAGGGTCAAATTGAATTACTTCAAAAGAAGGTTATAGCATTAAGTTCATCTGTTCCTAGGACGACTAGACCTAGTGGAAAGCCTTCACATAGTGCTGCTGCACGCGCTGAAAGAGCAAAAACAAAGATAGCAACCGAAATAGCCGGTGCTTTAACAAAAATAACAGAACGAGCAGCAATAGTAGGAAAAATAGATACCACGATAGATACTGTAGTAATGAATTCAATATTAAATGATAAAATGGTAGCCGAAGATATGAGACGAAATGGACCTATAACTAGAAATACAGGGAGGCAAAATACTCTTACGCAAGTGGTACTTAGAGACCAAAAAGTGAGAGGGATGATTAAAGGTTTAAAAGGTGGTGTTAAAACGAAAGTATATAAGAAGGTTGTTAAAAAAACTACCAAGCCAGTCGCGAAGCGTCCTTCTACCAAGCGTGTCGCAAAGCGTGTCGCAAAGCGTCCTGTTGCGAGGCGTGCGTAAATAAATGGCGTAGCCGCAATATTTGGGGGCGATATATTTTCCTTAAGTAGCAGGAGATTATATAAGGGCTACTAGAAGTTGTTGAATAAACTAACAGGGTTTTATTTTTATAATGTTATATATATAATAGAATATAGACCTAGTAGTAGTGCTAGACCTAGTAGTGGTAGTTGGGCTGACAGTTTTTGGACTACTACTAGGAGAGGTAATGATAGTAACGCAGTTACACCGGAACAAGCACAAGAATATATTAGTCGTTTCATTACGCAAACACCAGAAACCATTCAAAGAAGTGAACAATATAAATCTCATGCTAGAATGATGAGTGCTCTAGAAAAAGAACATGAACCACGGGAAACTAGAACTTCAGCCAGAATTACAGCAGAAGAAAGAAAAAAAGGATTAGAGAGAGTTCAAAGTGCGGTATTGAATAGAATATTAAACGCACAGGGTAGTGCAAGAAAGCCTGACGGACAAATAAATAGAAAAGAGGTAAGTAGGCAATTATATGACCCATCGTATTCACATATGAAAGACCGCTTAGCAGTTTTGAGTGAAGATGTTGAAACTGATAAATATAATGATAATTTGCGTATTAATGCTTTTGATTTAACAAGCGCAAATTTAACTATACAAAAAGAAGAAAGAAAAAACCAAAGAGAACTAAACAGACTATTGTTGCAAAGAGCACAAAGAGAAAAAGAAAAAAAATGAACCGGTATACAGATGGCGGATATACTAAATTAACTAAGATGGGATTATTAGCAAGAATAATGAATATTAAAAAGAAGGCGGCTAAAGCGAAGGCTAAGCCTACTGTTCGCAAACCCACCAAGCCTACCAAGCCTATCGCCCGCAAACCTACCAAGCGTCCCACCAAGCCTACAGCACGAAAACCCACAATAGTTCGTCGTAAGTAAGCGATGATACCCTAAAAAGATACCCTAAGGATACCCAAAGGATACCCAAAGGATACCTTAAAGGATACCTTAAAGGATACCTTAAAAGATACCTTAAAAGATACCTTAAAGGATACCTTAAAGGATACCTTAAAAGATACCCTAAAGGATACATTGAAAGATACCCTAACACATTAATTCTTTTTATTTTATCTTCACAGAGGTTATGAATGGATACTAGCAAGACCAGCAAGAAATACCTAAACGCCAACCGTGAGCCCTTAATGCGAAAGTATAAAAGGCTGCTTAGTATATATGCCGCATCCTGCGAGGATATATCGCAGAAACAGAATATACCATACGCATATTATGTTAGACATATGCGGCGGCTCATCGTATTATTACAATTCATACACCAAATATATCGTATAACATTTAAGAAAAATATGCCGCAATTCAATTTGTTTGATGCGATAACTATGAGAAGATATGCGGATGCCGAGAGAACATTTGCGGACTTCGTGTATTTCTCCGCACCAATCACGCAGGATAACATAATAACCCGCATCAACAATATTAATATGTCGCCAATCGCATATTACAATTACAATTTACCTGCGAACCCTCAGTATATCGTGAAGTTCTCTCATAGTAGGTCGCAGAGTTATGGCGGCAACAGACGAGGAATACTAGGCGGACGAGGCGGACGAGGCGGCAGCGGCAGCGACTACAACGAGTATAACGAGAAGATATTGTATTCAACGATATTACACAGGGCTATCAGGATAACATTTAAGGCTAACAAAATAGCCTTTAACGATGAGCCAGAGATAAAATATACGGACGGCAAGACATACCTAGCATACTCTAAGTATATGTCTATATTACCATCGCATATAACATTAAATATTTTGGATTTTGTAGAGGACGACAAGCATATTATCCCGTTCTTTGGGGATAACATAAGAGGACTGCTACGCTCCATCAATCAATTACACGCCAATTTCAGGGAAGACTATGAGATTACTAGCGACAATCGGGGATACGAAAAGCAACTTAACGACATTAAAGGATACAGTGACGACAATACCATAAGAACCATATTATATACTATAAATAATAACAATTATAATGCCGCTAACCTCGGGAACCTCGGGAACCTCGCTAACGCCGCTTCACCTGCGTATTATTACTGGTTCAGGTATAATTCGCCTTTGCCTGCGATAACAATTCTGGATACCCATACATATATATCGGGCATTCATACATTTCAGCCATTTCATATAACACCCGCGCGGTTATTAAGTATCACACAGTATTACATAGGTTCGCAAGAGCCTTACAGCAGGGTTGTTAATAGTGCTATACAGAACTATATAGCGAATGGCGTGGTTATGGAGAAAGCCGCCTATAAGAGGGTTAGGTATTTGCTAAAATTTTGTGCGGACGCAAAGCATAACCCAGAGCATAACAAGAGACCTATATATGTTTTTCACGGAACCCATAAAGATTTTCATAGTTCACAAGGCTCACAGGCTACACGCAGTTCGCAAGGCTCGCAGGCACCGGACTTGGTTTTAACATCCTTTTTATCTTGTACCTTCAATATCAGCATAGCGTTAAGATACGCTTATGAGAATATACGGAATAGCGGCTCAGTATATATATTGGAGATTAAGGATGGTATAGATTATATCAACTTTAATGACGACCTATACCAAATCATATTACAGCCAAGTACCAGAATAATAGTGAAGAACACTCTGGTAGTAGGTGGTGTTAAATACAATTTATGTAAAGTTCATAATACACCAAAGGAATATATGGATATATTATACAGGAATATCTTTGAGGGAGGCAAGAAGCGGCTATATAACATAAAGAACTTTAAGATATACTCTGGTAAGTCGGCGTATCCTGCTGCGATAGCGAGAGATGCTACCGCTTCTGCTATCGCTACAGACATATCATCAGTATGTCTAGGAACACAAATAAACGAGGATATTATACCAAATTCATATTTTAATGTTAAATATACACTTCATCAGCATTTTATATGCGACTGCTATAAGTTTTTTAATATTAATGTGGTGAATTATGCTATATATTATGACGCCGCCGGCTCCGCCTTAGGCTCCGGATTTTACACAGGATATAATAACGACCCTACATACGAACCTATCACAACCCGTAGCAGAGACTATGGGCGTTTTAACTATAACTTTGACAACCTATTTATAGACAGTCTATTACTGAATGAAGATGCGTTATATCCGCAAAACTATATGAAGAATACAAAAAGGAGATTTGAGTATCGCCTAAGTTCTTTTAGAAACACAGGGCTATTTGATTACGAAGGCTATAAGAAGATAAACTTTAACGGCAGCAGCAGCGGTGCCGACCATAAATATCTAGATATACTTAGAGAATACATATCAAGGAACGAAGATAGGTCAAGCCTATTTATTACTGATATTACGAGGGACTATATGAGGATGTGTATCAGCAATAATATCCCCTACTTAAGGGATTTTAGAGACCGCTTCGTGGATATTCTAAGAGACGGCTATATAGATTTCATAGGAACCAATATGCGAATAGATGATACCACAGAGGAATACGAAGACCTACTAGGGATGTTTAGGGAACTTGCCGCATATTTAAAGAAGACAGCAGACTATTATGTGGTTAATATGGATAACGGCGACATATATAAGGAGATTGAGCCGTTTATATATGAAGCGACAGCAGTAAAGGCTACAGGAGGTAAGTTAGGGATGCTTAGTAGTAGGAGGATGGTAGCGAAGGAAGCGGCGACAGCAAAGGATAAGACGACGAAGGCTATTAATGCTGAGGCTATTAAGGTTAAACCGCTTTCGCTGCTATCGCCGCTATCGCCGCAGCCTTCGTCGCCGCTGTCGCCGCTGAGCCCGTCTAGCGTCCTGAGCGTGCCTAGTCCGCCTCTAACAGATAACAATAATAAAGGCTATGTGATGCCTTATGATGATTTTGTAAAAATAATAGATAAGTTTCGTATTGCTAATAATAAATAAAAAATAATTATAATAGTTCTATAATAGTATAGATAGAGAGACGCTATGGATATTTATATTAAGTATCTTGTAATATCTGTTGTGCTCGTATTTTTAGATTTTATATGGATATCCTTCAATATGGTCTCGTATTCTAATACCATTCTAAAAATACAAAAGACAGAGTTAGAGCCCCGCATAGAGCACACAATCATCGCCTATATTATCATATTATTCTCTGTAATATATGTCGCCATCCCTTTCACGGTTCTAAATATAAAAGCCAAGGACGATGCTAGCATAGAAAGAAAATTATTAAAATCTCTTATGTATGGAGGCGCTGTGGGTTTCTCAATATACGGCATATATAACTTCACATCGCTAGCGATATATAAGGATATGGATGTGTCTGTAGGTATTCTGGATACGCTATGGGGCACCACATTATATACCTTGACGACTTTCGCATACCTGTTGTTGCCTGAATAGGAGAGGCTTGCTAGGCTGCCTGAATAGGCTTGGCTTCGGCTTGCTAGGCTGCCTGAATAGGCGAGAAGGACTACAAGGAGACCTCAAATAATTGAGACCTCAAACAATTGAGACCTCAAACAATCCGCTTTGCGAACCCTGAGAAACTATCGTAGGTTCGCACCAATATACATTTAGCCCTTTATCTAATATTGCTTTGTTTAGCCACAAGTTTATAGGTAATGTTATAGGGCACGCTAATGCCGCCGTCGCTCCCATTAGGGTCGCTGCTTCATAGTAATCGCATATTTTCTTAGCACAACTGCTAGTAATAACATAACTGTCTGTAGCCCGTGTATAGGGGTTTTTATAAATGTGTTTATTTTCTTCTATGACCTCTTTGTTGATATGTAGGTTATACCCACAGCCAATAAATAACATATCGTATTTGTTAGTATCGCTCGCATCGCTCACTCCGTTCGCACCTTTACAGTCGCTCGCATCGCTCACTCCGTTTGCTTCATTCATATATTTCTCTAGTATCTCATAAAAATCATCACCCAATATAACATCATCTTCAAATATTAAAGCGGTCGCTTCGCTTTCTTTAGCGATTAACTGATAAACATAAATGTGCTTCAAGAACAACGACATTAAGGTTCTTTTATAATCCTTCGCAAATGGTTTGCTTTCTTCTTCAGTTATCTCCCTAGCATCAAACTTCTCTATGAACTCAAAGTTATATATGTTATGCTTTCTAAACTGTTCTAATATGTGTTTCTTCCGCTTGGATAAATTGCTGCTATGTAATACATATACTTTCATACTTAGAGGTGTATAATAGATATACAAGAATATATATCAATTTTAGTAAAAATAAGTATTGCGAAGCATTCTAGCGACCTTTACGGGCTACTTTGCTAATCACGCCGCTAGCACCACCGCTGCCGCCGCTACGAAAGAACAGATAATAAATAGCATATAAGACGCCTATTACCAATCCTATAATAATGAGTATATATACGACCATACCGGCTATTCCTGCGGTTCGGCTAACCTGACAATATAGCGTCTCATCTGTTAAAGGACACTTCTCAACATTATTAGAGCCTACATTACTCATACTCATAGAAGCCGCTGAACCTCCAGAAAGTAATGCGCCGCCTACGGCACCTGCGGTTCCTGCTGTAAGAACGCCGTTAGAGTTAGCAGCGCCTCCGGCTCCGCCTGCTCCGTCAGCAGCACCTGTGCCATCTGCAGCACCGCCACCCTTACCTTTGCCGCCGCCCTTAAACCCTTCTAAAAACAACTCGCCTATATTCACACCAGTTAATACCATCCTTTATATACTATATAATCTACCTATTATATAATGATATTTATTATTTTTTCTTAGTGTTTAAAAACAAAGCAGGTAAGAAAAACAGGACTACTAGGAAAGCAAAAGCGACAAAGTAATTTATGCTTTTACTAAGTTCGCGCAAGCCGCCGCGTTCGCTCTTATTCTTTCTTCGTGATGAGCCGCCGGCTCCGCTACCACGACCGCCTCCTCCACCGCCTCCGCCTCCGCCCTTAAATGCTTCAAGTTCTTCTAGTAGCATCATATTACTTTATTATAGAGTATAATATATTTCTGCTATATTAGTAGAATTAATATTTTATGATGAATATATTAGAAACATTTATTATTGTCTTCACAATAATACTATCAACGATAATAATATTGTGGCATATTCACAATCTAAACGACCATCACTTAGGGATAGGCTCTAACACGGCTACGCTTTTAAATATAAATTACAAGGAGCAGACTAAGGGAGCGGGAGCGGCAGCGACGGCGGGCACCTGTTCTACAGGTTGTGACTCAATAGACCCTGTTAGCGACCCTAGATATAACATGCAGCAAATCATCAAGCAGTCTATTTTATTAGAGGAGCATCTAACAAACAAGAACAAGAGGTGCCGTGATTGTATCACGAAGCATTTTCTACATATAATAGGACTAGCAGAGGAGGCACAGATGCTGGCGACCAACAAGATAGACAAGTATCCGCTAATCAACCAATCAGTAATACTCTATAATGAACTCTTTAAAGTATGGATAAAAAATAAGAACTTGAATGGAAAGGACGAAACATATATATTGTATTGCACTGATAAACTGAGAGACCACCGCAAACAACTAATAGTTATCTATTTCTTTAACGAAAAATATAATATTGGAGAAAAAGATGATAAGCATACGCCTAGCGACCATACGATGTATTAGAAAAGGATATAAGCGTATCTTGTATATAGATTAGGGGCACCCGCCTAGAGGCTGCCTAAAGGCTGCCTAAAGACTATCTAGGATTGTATATAAGGTATCGTTTTGTTTTCAACAGCTGTATCTATCACCTCCATAATTTCTAGGTAGGTTTGTTTGTGTGCTTCGTAATGCTCGGGGTGTATTTCAGACACCAAGTTTATATTAGGAAAAGCGAAAGGGAATGTGGTAGCGTAGGAGTTTATAGACGAATAGAGGGCGACATCGGCGACCACTTGGAACGGACAGTTTGTAAAGTTATATTTATTATTTTTAAAGTATTTGCCGACCAGTATCTTAGCACCTTCTCGGGATATAATATACATACCTGTAGATGGTAATAGGTATCTCCATTTAATAAACCGCATATTATGTGCGACTGACAGTTCATACAGGGTTTTAACAGTAGCCCCGTATAAAATCAGCAACTGAACCAGTTGAGCGTCAGGGGGCAGTTCGCTAATCAACTTGTTATAATTGATATCAAAAGGTATCACTATGTCATCTTCCATTACCACGAACCACTCGTTGTCAGCGTCCTTAAGCCCCTCAATCATCGCCTTAATATGGCTGGATATACAAGCGTATTCATATTCGCACCGGACGCATCCTGGGTGCTTACAGGTTAAAGGACGCTTATCTTCTAGCACCTCCTCAAAGTCCTTTGGTGTTATAGCAGGTATCCTTACATTTTCTAACTTATTGTTTTTAAACTGTTCTTCCATAAATGCTCGTCGGTCGTTAGCGGTGCCGACATCAGTATTACCAGTCTTATCTATATTAATCCAGTAATGCTTCATATGTGGTCGCTAGCGGTTAGCAATATAGTAATATCTCCCAGTATTCCTTATATATTCTTCGCATATCCTTTATATATTCTTTGCGGCTATTTAGCATATAAGCAATCTATTTGTTCTGTGATACATAGAATATATTATTTTTGTTATTATAAATTAAATGAAACTAGAACTTAAGAGGTTTGACCCTGCGAGGATTAAGGGTGACTCGGTAGTTACCTTTATCGGCAAGCGTAATACTGGTAAAAGTTATTGTATGAAAGATATCCTCAGCCATAACAAGGATATACCTGTGGGCGTTGTGGTATCGCCTACAGAACGGGCGAACGGCTACTTTGAGAAGTTTATCCCGAAGATGTTGATATACGACGAACTGGAGGAGAAGTTGATAAGCAAGTTCTTAACACGCCAGATAAGCATAACGAACGAGCGAAAGCGGGATATGGCTAAGCACGGCAACTCCTCAATAGACCCACGAGCCTTCTTGATATTAGACGACTGTATGTATAACAAGTCGGCGATGACCGACAAGAACATTAGGTGTATCTTTATGAACGGGAGGCATTACAAGATATTTCTTTTAATCACTATGCAGCACGGTCTAGGATTGCCGCCGGATTTGCGTTCTAATATTGACTATGTATTCATATTTCGTAATAATATAGTTAAGGAACGAGAGAAGATATACAATCATTATGCGGGTATGTTCCCGACATTTGATGTGTTTAACCAAGTGATGAACCAGTGCACCGAGAACTTTGAGTGCCTTGTTATAGATAATAAGGTTCAGTCTAACAATATATCAGACATCGTATTCTGGTATAAAGCACAGGACATCAATTACAAGATGTGTTCCCACGACCTATGGGAGATGCAATCGCTACAAGACCAGAGAGACTTAATGGGGCTTACAAATGAAGAAGGAGAAGACATAGAGGATTATGACCCAGGTGTCTTTGTTAAAAAGAAAAACTCTAAACTCATTAAAGTTAAGAAGCAGACCTATTAGGATTACATAGGCTATGCTATTATATAGCAAGGCATTTGTCAAACAATTCTAGGCATTTATCACCGCAATAAAGGTCGCATATATCGCATTTTTTTACCACAGTATTACATTTCTTACATACGAATATAGTATTTGTATATATGATGTTATCAGCAGAATAGCAGAGAAAACAGTAAGATGACTTTCTAACCATTAACATCTTTATTTTAATATTCAATATTATAATATAGTTATATATTTATATACCTATATATCTTTCTTAGAAGAAACTGGGCTTCTTGGTTTTATTGGTAGCTTCTTTAATATGTATTTTTTTTATTAGACTGATATCTGTAATATTGCTAACTGCGCTACGAGCGCTAGAGGCACTCGCGACGCTAGCTACGCTTACTACGCTTATAGCGTCATCATCTTCATTATCGTATTTACCGCTTGCTGCTGCTGCTCCTGCCTCATTCTCATACCTTTTCTTATACGCTGTATTTTCCTGAGACAAAGAATGGTAGTCATCTTTAATACTATTCCATTCTTTGCGAATATTATCAGGCACTTCCCTCGCTTCCCTATTGTCTGTCGCTTCCCTCGCTTCGCTATCCTCTTCTTGCTTATTTGTTTGTTCGCCGCCACCGCTAGAGAATGCCTTAAATAGTATTTCTTGCGGTTGCTTATTATACACTTCATTACTATTTTTTGTTAATGGTATATCTGGTATATCTACAATATTATTTATTTTACTATATTCAGGCTCTTCCTGTTCTTTTAAAACAGTTATAGGTATCTTATCTTCTTCATTATCTTCTTTCTTATCTTCTTCGTCTTCTTCGTCATCTTCATCTTCGTCATCTTCATCTTCGTCATCTTCATCTTCATCTTCGTCATCTTCATCTTCGTCTTCGTCATCTTCGTCTTCGTCTTCGTCTTCTTCATCTTCTTCATCTTCTTCTTCGTCTTTTTCATCTTCCTTCTCCTCCTCCTCTTCGTCTTCATCTTCCTTCTCCTCCTCTTCGTCTTCCTCATCCTCCTCATTACTAGCGTTAGCTTTGCTTTCTTCGCTGTCTGCTTTGGCTTTCTTTGCGTTTTTATTCACTTTTTCAATAGAGGCTGTTTTGTTAGGCTTTTTTATTTTATTAGCAATCTCCTTATCATCTTTTCTACTTTCGCCTTCTTCGCTTTTGTCTTCTTCATCGCTATCTTCGCTAGCATCACTAGCATCATTAGCATCATCACCGCTAGCATCTCCACTACCGCCTCCAGTATCCTTAAATTGTTTAACATTACCTGTTAGGTTATCTTCAATCTGTTTAAAGATTTCATCAAAAGGCACGAAGTCTCTAAAGGTCTTCTTTATAATTGCCCTGATATTTTCTTCAATTATATTGAGGTTGTTTTGGTATTCAGCATCCTTAATGTTGTTTCTATTATATAAGTAAGCGTTCTTCCAAGAGAAAGACGCAGCATTTATATAGCATTTATGGACGAAGTCTTCAGGATTAGGTATCTTTATTTTAATGTTATCAAACTGCTCTCTATACTCATATATCTTTATCTTTATAGTGGTAATAATGATGATTTTAATAAGGTTAGACAGGTATTTACATTTGGTATATTTAACAATCTTCTTATATTCATCACTAACTATGTTATTGTTCCATTTGCGGATACTATAGAGTTCATTCTGGAACCCTTTTAGCCCCTTTTTTTCTTCCATCATTTCAGTATATATAGCATATATTCTTTTAGATATAGCGACACTAAGAATATCTTGTATGTGTTCTATATATTCGTTTCGTGTATCAATTAAACCTTCCATATATATTTAGTAATTTACAGTATCCCTTATATATACAAAAACCTATAAAATAAGGGTTGTTAGAATGGATGCTATTGTAATACTTGGTATCTTCTATAAAGGATGTAGGTAAGTGGTGTCATAAAAAGGATAATACTAGGTATGTTTAGGGAATAAATAATAGTTTATAAGATAATAGAAATAATAAATAATAGTAATAGAAGTATGCTAAGTATTACCATTAGTGGTGTCATAAAGAATAAAAAAGAATATTACTAGGTATGTTTAGCGAATGCTAGCAAAGGTTAGAAGAACTTAGAAACTTTTAGAGAATTTTAGAAAAATAAAAAGTTGTAAAAGTTTTTAGAAATAGTAAAAGTTTATAAGTTTATAAAAAGTTAAGTAATAATTCTAGACATCTTCTATAACCATTATAGGTATCTTCTATAACCATTATAGGTATCTTCTATAACCATTATAGGCATCTTCTATAACCATTATAGGCATCTTCTATAACATAACCTAGTATCATCTAGTATCATCTAGTATATGATGCGGGATATCGCATAGTATATAAGGAAATATTGCGCGGTAAGCAAAGCATACCTAGCATAAATATTCTTAATATATGATGCGATATATCGCATAACACAACCTATCATACTTCTATTACCATTACTGGTATCATAAAGATTAAAAAGAATAATACTAAGTATTTTTAGGAAAGTAAGGATACTTAGAAACTTTTAGAGAATTTTAGAAAAGTATAAAGTTGTAAAAGTTTTTAGAAATAGTAAAAGTTTATAAGTTTATAAAAGATAATAATAAATAAATAATAGTAAGACTAGATAATACTTGTATTACCATTAGTGATGTTCTCTATGATGTATCCTTAGCAATACTAGGTAATTTTAGGAGGATATATGGTTTAGTTTAGCGTGATTTGCTAATCATTAGAACATCCTATTACCATTAGTGGTATCATAAAGAATAAAAAGAATAATACTAGGTATTTTAGCGAACTTAGAAACTTATAGAAAAATAAATAATAGTTTATAAGATAATATAAATAATAGTAATACTTAGCATACTTCTATTACCATTATAGGCATCTTCTATAACCATTATAGGTATTACCTAGTATATAATGCGAGTTAGCGGAGCACGCATCATATATTAAGAGCATTTATGCTTTCGCATATTTCCTTATATAGTATGCGAGTTAGCAAAGCACGCATAAAACAACCTAGCATACCTTTTATTATTAGTGGTATCATAAAGAATAAAAAGAATATTACTAGTTATTTTAGCAAATGCTAGAGAACTTAGAAACTTTTAGAATATAAATAATAGTAATACTTAGCATTCCTTTTATCATTAGTGGTATCATAAATAATAAAAATAATAGAAAATCTAGCAGTATCTAGCAACATCTAGCAACATCTCGGCAGTATCTTTGCGGATTACATCTTTAGTCCTTCGGCATATGTTGGAGGGCTTCTTATGCTTTCTTGAGAGAAACTGAATGAGTTTTCGCTAGAGAAAATAAACATACTCAAGTCATCGTAGTTGCTAGGGACATATTTAAGGGCTGACATACCATTTAATGACAATACTTGGTAATGTGCTTGGTCGGTTATTAGAACCGCAAATGTATATTCACTAGCCTTATTATACATTCGCGAAGAGCCCTTTTTCTTATTCATTTCTTCAAATTTGTTTCCAACCCGCTCTCGTATTTTATTAACAACATTAGCGTCCTTTATATCCATCTTCATAGACCTTAGTATAGCATCTCCAGTAGCCATTCTCTTTTTTCCATAGTTATACTTGTTAATCAGGTTTATACTTCTAGGTCTCTCATCCTGTCTCATTCGTCTTTGTAAAACAATAGGTAAAACAATTATATTGAAGACATCTTTAATCATTTGGATAGACAAAGAGAACTCGGGCATAGAAGGCATCCTATCTGTAGTAGGCAAATGTTTTACGAGCAGACTTTGTATCCCGTCCTTTGTAGCGACATTAGTTGTTAGGATATCTGCTTCAATTAAAGATACCACCTCTATTTTATTAACGCTCAGCATTTGTGCTACATCCATCAATTCATCGTGCATCTTTAATAGCTCAGTTTTGTCATTAGAATACGCAGTTAGTAATGACTTAGCCATCACTAGATATCCCCTAAACTTATTGTGCCCACGGTGTATTAGAAACTCGCAAATGTATTTTCTCAGTTGTGCTCCGTTGCGTATCTTGTTTCCGTTAGCAGCCCCCACAAATAACTGCTTAAATGTCTCGTTGTTTTTAACAACTACATAGAGCGAATTAAAAAAACAATTGTTGTTCCTCCCTGATACATTCAACAACTTCAGGTTATCACGAGGCATCTATCTTTCTATTTATAAGACAGATTATTATCAACGGCGCCGCTTCGCCTGCTCCGCCATCCTCCCTATTCTTAGTGGGTCTAACGCTTATATCCTTATTAAGCCCCATACGCAATCCTAGAGACGCCGCTAGCCTTGTTAAAGGATATCTCAGCAGTCTCATCAACCGTATCCTGAATAATATCAATATGCGAGAGAACCACAATTGTATTAAAGTAATGTAAGAGGCTTTTAAGAAACACAGGGACGACCGACAGATTATTCTTATCAAAGTTGATAAACCCTTCGTCTATAAAGAGTTGCCTACAGAGCACATCGTAATTATTGAAATACAGCGATAAGCGCAGCGCCATAGAGATAGCAAATCGTTGGAAACCAGATGCCTGAGATACTGAGATGAACTGCTTATCGGCTTCGCTGTCGCCGCTGCTGCCACCGCTGCCGCCACCGCTGCCGCCACCGCTGCCGCCGCTGCTTATATTTTCATTATGGATTAGCCAATTGATATGGACGGTATCATTAGATATATCAACATTATAATTGAGCCTAAAAGGTTTTGTATTGGAATGACATAGGGTTTTAATAATCTTATTAGTTCGCTCAGCAAGTTTATTAAGAATTAAGTTATCATATAGTTCTTTTCTAAAAGATTGAAAGTTTATTAGGATGGTATCTAGAACCTCTATGATATTATTGATATTGCTCTCAACCGCCATTAGAGCACTATAGTTTGCCTTATTCTCATTATTATAAGCGTTTATTGTGGAATACTTAATGATATCCTCATTCACCTTCTTCATAACACCTTCTAGGCTCTTTATCAAAGCCCCTAACCTAACCTTCTCTTTAATAAGCGGCTTCAGCGTCTCGCACCTCTCGTATTCTTTGTATAAATCACAGACCTCTATAATCTTGCTTAGCCTACAATAGTGGTAGCCGTCTATAATCTTCTTGTGCCTATCATACGATACCCAGTCATCATAGCATCTTTTCTGCTCTAGGTATTTTGCTATGCGTGGCTTTATAACCTCACTAAAATGAATGGCTCTCTCTAGTTCCTCTACACGCATCTTTGTCTCCTTATAGCCGCTCTCCCACTCCTTATAAGCTACATTCAGCCGCATATTATTCAACTCTTCATATAGCATAAACGCATAGGATACAAAATACTCGGTATATAAGGTTATGTTCTTCAGTTCTAATTCAACTCCTGACAACTTCTCATACATCTCATTTTTAGAACTAATAATATTATTCAGTTCTTTAGTTATCTTATCGTGCCCCTCTTTAAACTTATAATAGTGATACCACGCCTTCAGCAAATTATACCTGTTTCTCTGTTCCACATTCTCTGCTAGGCGTTCGCTAACCATCGCAAAGTCGTCTGCGTTGTATTCTATGGCGTCTCTAGAACCCGTTAGCGTATCCATAGCAACTCCTATCTCCTTAATGCGCGAGACCCAAGGTCTATCACAGCAGACGCAGCAATCAGGATTGTATTTATACTTGGCGTTTGTAGTGAATACCTTCAGCTCCTTATTTAAAACCTCTATATCGTTATTCAGTTTGTCAATCTTAGCAGCCTTTTTAGTATATTTATTTATGATAACTTCATCTGCTGCTATCTCTACATTAATAGCATCTATATCATAATTTTTCAGTTCCTTAGCGATTGAGCCAGCGCATTTAAACTGTTTATAGGTGATTGCTTCGCTAGGCACATTAACTGCCTTTAATTGCTGCTGGATAGAAAAGGAGGCATTAAATTCGTTCTCGTAAGTCGCAATTGTCTCTTTAACATTCGCTATTTCTTCTATGAGCGCAGCCTTGCTATCTAGAACAGTTTTATAATAGTCTATGGATATATCATTATTACCATTAGCATTACCATTAGCGGCAGCAGCGGCGGCATTACCATTACCATTAGCAGCGGCTCTCAGTTTCTTTAGTATATTTGTGGTGTTTATAGAGGACGGCTTAGTATTACAAGATATGAACTCATTAAACACCTCTATATCATCTCCGCATATCTTTAATATTATAGAGGTTATTGAGGCAATATCTGGAGATTGTGTAGAAATCTTATCAGGCTTGTTAGGCTTATTAGAAATTAATTCGCTGAGAGTATCCTTGCTTATTTTTAAGTTGTCCTTTTGTTTAATAAGGAAGTCGCCGTCGGCGTCGCATTCGCTAGCGGCGGTAGCGGCGCTCTCAATATCCATATAATCTCGCAACGCTATCTCTTCGTCTTTCAGGTAGGAGGCTTCGCAAGGCTTATTGAGGCTAGCACTAGGTAATTTATTAAAGTCGTCTTCAAGTTGCTGTGAATATAATTTAGATAATCTTTTAAGTTCTTTAAGATTTACAGAATATAGATAGTTGTAATGTCCTAACTGCTCTTTGTATTTAGCGTATTCTTCGTCCGTCGCTACATTTGCTAGGATGTCGCCAATAAGACCTGTATAATCGGTATCGGCAATATCTAGATTTGCTTGGTTATTAATATCAACATTTATGCTATTGTAAGCCGTCAGTTGCGTATCTCTGTCAATACTGAGGCTCTCTTGTTCTTCTCTAAGTTGTGCTAGCGCCTCTTCTTCAACATCCTCATTAACCCCGTTAAAGAGCAACTTCTCATAGACCTCTTTTTTGCTTTGTATAACATTACCAAATGCCTTATATTTGGTTATAGCCATCTTAAAGAGATTATAGAGATGATAGATAAACTGGATATTGTGGGCTTTGTCAATAGTCGCCAAAGTATCCTTGTAGTTTAGAGCGAGGATATCATTATCTATGCTCTGGGTAATCATTGAGGTTGATAAGAAGGTGTTTATATCACCAAATAAGGATTTAACTTCAGCATTACACGCAGTATCTTTCTTCAGTATTTCTAGTTTTTGTAGGTCATTATACTTGTAAAGCACAGAGGACTTGTTGTTGATTTTAAAGGTGCCTTTCTTTTTGTTAAAGCATCTTTTAATACGATAGGTTATATCTTCAATCTCTATATCTATTATGGTGTATCCAGCATCCTTATTATGGTTTATAAATCCCGCTGAGTAGGTATCAAACTTATTGTTGGTAGCCCATATAGCCAACTGTAGGATATCGTAGATTGCTGACTTACCTGTTCCGTTGCTGCCTTTAATCATAAAGGTCTTAGCGTCCAAATCTTTAAAGTTGATAGAGCATTTGTTTTGGTAGCACAACAGACCCTCCCATTCCAGATATTTAATCACAAAGGATTTTTTAAGAGACTGTGTATCGTCTGTCGCATTACAGAGATTGATGATGGGCTCTAAGTCCTTATTGCGTTTAATACAGTCAGCGTGTAAATCTTCAGGATATTTAGATATATCAAACAACAGCGTCTCTTTATCCTTAATTATACCTAGCAATATCTTATATTTGTCAGGCGTCAAGAGTTTCTTAAAATAATCTAGCAAATAGTCAGTATCCAGTCTGCTAAGGGTTTCGTCGCTTTGTATATCTGTAGCGTCGGCACTAGCGGCACTAGCGGCACTAGCGTCACCAACCATATTAGAATTGTCGTTCAATTTAGAAACAATACAAAAGGATATGTCAAAAGAGTTTAATATGATGCTAAGAGATTGGAAGTTTATCTTTGTAAAAGCCTTTATCTCCAAATTCTTAGGAAAATATTCAATATTCTCTTTAATATAAGAATAAAGGAGTTCTGTATATCCTCCGTTCGTTCTAATAAGGATATTATTAGAGACATCTTCAACAATATTGATATACCCGACATCATTATAAACATTTATCTCAGTCGCTTCGCACGCTTCGCACGCTTCGCACGCTTCGCTACCATCAAGGTTCCATATAAGATACCCGTGGTTTATAATGTCTTCGCCAAAGTTCTGCTGTATAAGACTACCAGAATAGCCACAAACAGTCTTCTTTTTATAAGTGAATACCTGACGCTTGTGGATATCACCAAGTAAGACATAGTCAAACTCTTGAACCCATTCTAGAGGGTAAGGGTTAAAGGTTTCTTCTATAGATTTGCCGTTGTATAATTTAGCTGATGCGAAAGTCCCGTGGAACAGGGCTACTTTATATTTAACAGGCTCGGCTATTATAGGGAATGCTGGTAAATCTTGGATACGCCCGCTATTTCTATATTTATCTAGAGTATTGTTAATACTAACAAACGAGAAGCCCACATCGTCAATAACAAAGGATGTTGAAGTGTTTAATACGAATACATTAGGGATATCAAAGGTGGATGAATAAACCAGCGAAGGCTTATTAGGGTCGCTCTGGTCGTAATCGTGGTTGCCTGATATAATATACAACCTGCCTATCTTAGATAACGATTGGATAAACTCGCGATAAATAAACAACCCGTAGTTCCCTATAACATTCTTATTGTGGAAGATGTCGCCTGTTATGACTATTATAAAATCATCAAAGGATAACTTTAGGTCTGCTATATTGTTGTTTAAAGATACGATGGTTTCACCAAATACCTGTCTATACTCTTCATATCGTGAGAATGTATTATCACCATTACGGATATGTAGGTCTGACAAGTGGAATATACGGGATAAAGGCATATTGATATTATTATTAAGATATTATCTTAAGTATCATTTTTTAATTTATAAAAGTTGAGTAATAATTATAGGATAATGCTATTGTCATAATAGGCTATATCTCTTAACATCGCTCTATTACCATTACTGGTGTCATAAAGAATAAAAGAATAAAAGAATATTACTAGGTATTTTTAGAGAATGCTAGAGAAGTTAGAAACTTTTAAAGAATTTTAGAAAAATAAAAAATTGTAAAAGTTGTAAAAGTTTATAAAAATAAAAAGGTCTATGCTATTGTGTATGATTGTTATTTCTTTGTTGCCTTAGGCTTCGCCTTAGCGTCCTTAAGTGCCTTAGCGTCCTTAAGTGCTTTAGCGTCCTTAAGTGCTTTAGCGTCCTTAAGTGCTTTAGCGTCCTTAAGTGCCTTAGCGTCCTTAAGTGCTTTAGCGTCCTTAAGTGCTTTAGCGTCCTTAAGTGCCTTAGCGTCTTTAAGTGTCTTAGCGTCCTTAAGTGCTTTAGTGTCCTTAAGTGCCTTAGCGTCCTTAAGTGCTTTAGTGTCCTTAAGTGCCTTAGCGTCTTTAAGTGCCTTAGCGTCCTTTGGTGCCTTAAGTGTCTTAGGTGTCTTAGCGTCCTTAAGTGCTTTAGCGTCCTTAAGTGCCTTAGCGTCCTTAAGTGCTTTAGCGTCCTTAAGTGCCTTAGCGTCTTTAAGTGTCTTAGCGTCCTTAAGTGCCTTAGGTGTCTTAGCGTCCTTAAGTGCCTTAGTGTCCTTAAGTGCCTTAAGTGCCTTAGTGTCCTTTGGTGCCTTAAGTGCCTTAGTGTCCTTTGGTGCCTTAGCGTCCTTAAGTGCTTTAGTGTCCTTAGGTGCCTTAGTGTCCTTAAGTGCCTTAAGTGCCTTAGTGTCCTTTGGTGCCTTAAGTGCCTTAAGTGCCTTAGTGTCCTTTGGTGCCTTAAGTGCCTTAGTGTCCTTTGGTGCCTTAGCGTCCTTCGCGTCCTTAGGTGCCTTAGTGTCCTTTGGTGCCTTAAGTGCCTTAGTGTCCTTTGGTGCCTTAGGTGTCTTTGGTGTCTTAGGTGTCTTAGGCTTCGCCTTAGCGTCCTTCGCGTCCTTAAGTGCCTTAGCGTCCTTAGGTGTCTTAGGCGACGCCTTCGCAAATAATTTAATATATTCTTTCACATAGATATACGAACTTTTGTATCGTATATATTCTTTGTTAGATTTAGGTATTTTATATATGCTTCTTTCTTTCCCTAAAATCGTCTTTTTAATATGGGTATTTTTGTATACGCGTTGGTTTCCTCCTCTTAATACAGTTTTGGAAAATGCTGTTATCCTTTCTAATAATGATTGTTTTGCTACAGTATCTGCTACAGTATCTGCTATAGTATCTTCTACAGGTGCTTCTACAGGTGCTTCTACAGTATCTGCTACTGTTTCAATAACAGTAGGAGTTTGCTGTCTTTGTTTTTCTAAATATTTATTTATTAAATTATTTAGTGTAATAGAAAAAGTGTAATTTTCTTTTAATCTTTCCAACTCATCTTGTGTTAATAAAGAGATAGCATTAGGGTATTTTTCTATAATTTCTACCCTCCGCGTTTTATCTTTAATATTTTCAAATAACTTCTTTATTAGTGGGACAGGCAAATTATTTGTTTGTCCTAAATTTTTTTCAATTTTTTTTCGGATTTCAGTATCTTCAGTAATTAGAAGTTCATATATTTTTTCAGCAACCGCAGGGGATACCTCTTCTGGGTCTAATTCATATATATACCGATAGTTGTTTTCTATTAAACCCAATACCTTCTTTTCATCTCTTAGTGCTGACGGGGATTGTCTAGGAGAACGAGGCGACATTTTCTCTTCAAAGACAGGAGCAGCAGCAGCATTAGAAGAAAGAGGCGACTTAGCAGCAGGAGCAGCAGCATTAGAAGAAAGAGGCGACTTAGCAGCAGGAGCAGGAGGAGATGACTTAGGAGAACGAGAAGAACGAGGAGACTTATTAGAAGTGTTAGACAACATAGCACCATTTTTCTCATTATATATTTCAGTCTGTTCTTTTGTCATATATATTGCTAATTTCTCACCTATACCCTTTGGTATTTTGTCATAATCTAAGTATTTAATATAATGTTTAGTTTTAACATAACCTAGGATAATAAGTATCTTGGTTTCAGACAAATAATTAATATATCCAGAATACTCATTAATATATTCCTTTAAATCCTCATCTTCTAGTCTGTTTAATATATCCTTAATATGACCCACATCTGTTAAAATAGGCAAGGTGCTGAATATATCATCTCTAAAATGATTAGTGTATTTTCTTACAGCAGGTGTATCCCATCTCCCGACACTATTTTTCGGTTCTTTAGCATTTAAATGTCCTATTATTTTATTGTAATTTCTCTCTTCGGCTCTCAGTAAGGCTTCATAATATTCTCTATCCATATTAAAAGCTTTTGTTGTAGCCATATCAGGGTATTTTTTGTTAAAGGCTTCTTGTTGTTCTTTTGTTAATCCTCTTATATACCTTATATAATCACAGTCGTCTTCTAAAACGAACTTTACTAAATCAAAGGCGCCCGCAGCGCTAATAATCTTGTAATTGTTCTTATGTATTAAGTCGTAAGTATCCTTACGCTGTATAATGAGTTTTTTAAAGCGTGTAAAGGAGATAAACTGTAATAACATCCAGTTCTCCAGAATAAAATGTAATTGTTTTTTTAGCGTTAAACTCCCTATATACGCTGGGTTATATTTTAAGAATGGGGTAATAAGCTTATCATCCAGACTATTAAAAAACTCCTTATCGTATTTAACTATCGCATCGTATAATATACCTGTTTCGTATGTCAAACTTGTGTCGTTTTCGGGATTGCTCCATTTTTCTATATAGATTTTCTTAAGATATTCAGGCTCCGTAGATATATATTCAGGCTCCTTTACCAATCGTTCTATAGTATGTTCTAAAAACATCTTCTGGTAATCCTTACTATCTTTCACATCTTTTTCGGTAATAAAATTTTGTTCTAATAAATATTTTAACTGCTCTACTGTTAGATGTTTCATATATGATGAGGCATTCCCACGCTCTCTATTTAAAAAGCCTAGGACTTTCATAGGTGTTAGATGCGATATGATTTTGTCATCATCTTTAAGGTTAAGGTTAAATTTTATAACTTCATATAGTTTGTCATCTTTAAGAATACCGCTATTAATATATTCCTTGTTATTCTTTAAAAATCTATTTAACTGCTCTTGTGATATAAAGTTTATATACTCTGCGTGGCTGATAGAATATGTGATAATAGCCGCTATATGTTCGTCGCTCAGTTTATTTAAAGTTTCGTTTCCTAGAGAGCTACCTAGGATATCTGTGCTCCTTATGTATTCTATCAACTGCGTAGGGGTAATAAGGTGTATAACCTCTATGTTCCCATTAAGAATGTTATTCAATTGCTCTTTTTGTTTATCGTTTCTCCCTAGATTTTTTATAAAATATTCCTTAACTTCAGGCGTCAGCATCCTTATATAGTCTATAAATTTTTGGGGACGATAATAGCCGTTATTGTCATTATAAAGGTTATATAAGCCGTCTGTTCTATCTTTAATATCAACATTATCAGTAGCCTCGTGGCGAGGGTCAAGTATCTCTAGGGTTAGTGCTTGTTCGCCTGTAATACCTTTAAATATATACCCTACATATTTATCGCAAAGCTTAAAGACCTCTTTTATTTTTTCTTGATTACTCTTTCTCCCTATCACGGCATTCATATCATTTATAGGTAAATCTAGTATCCATCTTTTAGATATAAGGTATATTATCTGTTCCTCGGTCATAAAAGGTATGTATTCTTTATATTCCTCATACATTCCATTCATTCCTGTTTCATCTCCTAGTAATGCTAATACATTTTCAAAAAAACTGATGTCTAACTCAGCATTATTAGCATTAACATACAGTTCAAATAGTCTGTATAGATGTTTAACATTCAAATACTGTATATATGTTGGGTATTTAACAATAATTTCAGGGCATTTTAATAGGAAGTCTCCTTTCTTGTCAGGGCTTATAAAGTATAGCAGTTTAAGGATGGCGGCGTCGTTCTTAGGCACGGCTTTTAGCATACTATATATAGATACCAGCCTATCAACATCTAGAAGATTGTATAGGCGAGGTTGCTGGTCTGTGTATTCTATCAATTCATTGTCGCTTAGAGAATTTAATAAATACACCCCGTGCTCTTCTAAAACAGCAGTAATCTGGCTTGTAGTAATAACACCTTTGCTAACTAATTTTTCTCTCTGTTCTTTTGTGAATTTCACTATAAGTTTAGGGTCTAATTGTAAAATCATAAGTTGTGTAGGGTCAGTTAATAAACCTATTAGAACACTACTATCATTCTCATTCATAACACCTATAACATATACTAGTTGGTCTGGTGTGAATTCTTGTATTATCGCTCGGTGTTCGCTATTTATTATACGCTTGTTGATACAATCTAATATACGCTCAGGCGACATATATTTTAGAATGTATTTAATACGAGAACTTCGTATCTCTTTTATGCCTCCTAGTCCTAGTATCAACCCAATAATATCTAGCAACTGTTCGTCGCTCAAATAATCTATATATGCTCTGTTTTCATCTATAATTTTGCGACGATTTTCTAAAATATACTTAGTATATTCTAATGTTAAAAACATAATACAACTAGGGTCAAATTTTAAAACCTCTAGAACTGTTGCTTCGCTAATGTGTTTCCCTATAATATTAACTGACGGCTTCGCTGTCGGCGGCGACGCATAGTGTATATAATTCCTATTTGCGAAGAGAAATTGAATGCTCTGCTCTGGTGCTAAAAGCGGTATTATTGTTTCGTATATACCTAGGCTCGCTATTCTATTAACCTTTTGCGTAAAATCTTCAGCGTCAATATTAAAAAACGACCTATATGAGTTCAAGTATCCTTTTTCCTCGTCGTTTAGTTTTTGTCCTTGCTGTTTATTCAACAAAGCAGAACACATATAAAACGCCTCATATTTCTTTATGATTAACTCAAAGTGATAAAAAGGTAATCTAATTATTAAAAATCTTATGAACTCAAGGTCGCCTATCATTATTTTTTCGTTTATAATGGTATCAATCGTTTCATTATTTGCTTTTATCATATACTCTCTAATATTTTCTATGGGTAGCGGGACATTCTCTAAAAATATAATTAACTTCACCGCATTAAAATAGTATATCAAGGTAGGTTCAAAATAAGCCAAATGCGTTTCTATAATCCCTATAAAGATGTCTTCTTTTAAGTTTTCTATTATGTCGGGCGTTAGATATAGCACCCCATATTCTAGAGACAGTTTTAAAAGTTCTAAATCTTCTGTAGCATTATTGCCTACGCCAAACAGTTTATCCTTTATTTTAGCCCCTCTTTCATCTTTGTCTGGGTAATAATGGTGTATAGCCTTTATAGATAATTGCTGAAGGATTAAATGATTTTTAGATTTCCCAAATATCCCTTGCACTATACACGCCCTGTTTAGCATCTTCTGTAGGTCTATAATACTATAGAGCGTCCCTATATCACCGGTCTTCATCTCCCTAGTTAGTGCCTCCACCTGCTCCCTCTCATATCTCTTATAATCCTTTATATGGTATTCAACCTTATCCTCCATCGCAATAAATTTATTATAACGCTCTACTACCATAAGGGTATCTCCTGAAGACTTAAAGGATGTCGGTAAATCATCTATTTCGCCTCTAATAAACTTATATAGCAGCCCTTGGCTAGATAGAAAATAATAGAGTTCTATGATGTATTGATATATAGGGTATTCATTTTTAAAAGTTTCCCAAACTGATATATCCTTTCTAAGTTCTGCTATAAGTTCTGCTATAACTTGATTTTTATGATAGAGATTGCGAATATCATCGCTTAGTCTGGTATAGTAGTTATAACAGAAGACATCCCATAAGGTTAGGACGGCTCCGTTGCCTCCACCGGAGGTGTTGACGCCATATAAGTATTCTAATATTATACCTAACTCTCTTAGATACTCTTGGTGTTTCAATTCATCAATCAGGTTATCATTATTTTTTCTAAAATCATCGCTTTCATCGCCTTCAGTATAATAGCAGCAATCGTCTTGTTGCCCGTATCGCAATTTGGTTAAGGCAGTATCATAACTTATATCATCACCGGCACTGCTACCACGACTGCCTACGATACCTCCTGTCATTAAGGCTGTCTTGTCTAACTTGGTAGGCTTTGCTGTCTTGCCTAACTTGGTAGGCTTTGCTTGCTTAGCAGGCTTAGCAGGCTTCTTAGTGTTCTCTCTTGGTTTAGCGTGATTTGCTGACTTCTTCCCACCTGTTAAGCCCGCTCCCGCCGCTCCCGCTGCTAGCATATCTATAACGGCTATTTTAGCATCCTTGGCTGGTATCACCTTTTCTATAACAAAGTTGTTAATGCTGTTGATATTCTCAACAAAATCCACTATTGCTTTTAGGCTGTCTATTGTTAAATTTTCGTTGCTCTTATTTATCGCTTTAAACGCTAAGCGAAACGACGCCTCAGCAATATTAACACCCTTATCACCAGCCCACAAGTTATTATATGTATTAGATGTAGGGTTTTCCCAAATATTAAGATAGTAATCAAATACATAATAGGCTCTAGTTTTTTCTGCTAAATTGTTGCCAACTTGCTCTTTCACCGCATCAATAAATGCGTTAAACCCTGTTTTAATATCACCGTAATAGGCATATATCTTATCAATAAAGCCCTGTAGCGTCGCGCCATCCTTCACAGTTATCCCTGCGTCCGCTTTAACAGATATTAGATATCGTAGGTGATTTTCAATAGCATTCAGTTCGTTAATATACACTTCGCATAGGTCAGGGATATTATTTATTAATGCTTCAGGATTATCTAAAAATATAGAGCACGACTTGCCGCCGCTCTTATAAGTGGTTTTTAAAAAGTTATTAAAGTGTTTTATTTTGGTGGTAGCCTCGCCTTTACTAACGCTTTTTATCAGGTGTTCCAATATCTTTATATAGCCCTCTTTCGTTTTAACCTCTGCTTCTAAGTCTGGATTTTCAAATCCTAAATTTACCCATCTATCGCTACCTTTCTCACCAAATGAATACTCAAAAACAGCGAACTTTGTCAAATTGCTTATAAAGCCATTTTTCCCTCCGTTAGTATATTCGTGAAGAAATGTCTTTTTACTTCCTAGACCTTCAACGAACACCTTAACATTTACAAAGTTGTTATAGTTTATCCCTGACGCATCTACTGCCTTTCTTATCTGGGTTATATTCGCCGTCTTCACATACTTATCGGTAGTTATGATACCGCCGCTGCCGCCGCTGCCACCACCAGAAATTCCATTTAAAAACCTAGTATCTTTTAATATAAGTTTATTGGCTCCTAGAGATGCGATATTCGCCATAGGGTTCTTAAAGAACGCATCAACATCTCCATCTGTCATCCCTGATAAACCTGATATATCATATAACCCGTAGAATGCACCGGCGCTGCCGCCGCTGCCGTCATTATAAATAATAGCATAGTCATCTCTATAACGGCTATATAAATCTCTTTCTTCATTATTTAAATGTTTCACGACCTCTTCTACTTTTAATAACTTCTTGTCATTCGTTTTTTTAGGAATTTTATTAGGCGGTTGTGTTTTAGATAATATGTGGGCTTGCTGAGCGGTTATGAGAGCCGTTATATCTCTTACTAGAGTATGCAACGGCGACGCCGCTATCGCTGCCACAGACGGATTATGTAGCCGTTCGCATATTATTTTAATATTTTTAGAGGACATATTCCAGACATCTATGATGTATTTATTTTCTATTTTTGCTGTGGTATCATATAGATAGCAAGGGTATAAGTTCGTCCCTAGCATAAACGGGCACTCTAGGATACAAGCGATATTCACCAAGAACCTATCACAGGTTAGAAGCATTATATTATTTTGAAACTGATTGAGACAATTCAAATAACTTGTTATTATCAATTGCCCGAAATCTCCGTAGCCTTTTATACACATACAAGTAGTGGTTTTAAAATGTCTCTGGGCGTTCTTATTACCAGCAACAGGCGAAGTCTTCATTATATATTCAACAAAGGTTTTGTCAAACATCCCTTTATCGTTATTTAAGAAGGTGCAGATACCTTTCACGCTGAACCCCTTCTGTCCTATGACGCAACTAGACTTCGTCAATTCGCTAGAACCATTTGTGGTGCTATACAGGACTATATTGAGTTTCTTTTTTGCCGCCTCTTGCTTCGCCAGCGACAGTTTTTTGTCTAAGTCGCTAGAATGCACAGGCAGCACATGCGCATCCGTATATTCAAATATGTAGTATTCGTCATTATTGTTAAAATATTCAAAAAACGCTTGGTAAAATATAAAGCCGATGTTATACATCGTCATCTCGTTATCGCAAAAGCCGCATTTCGTCTTATCATAACTGTTTAAATCACTCGCATTATAAGCGCATCCTGCCGAATCAATAATTTGCGCGATTGTGGATATTTTGGGGCAACACGAAACGCCGGCAATGTCTTTGTGTGCCTGCTCTATATCCTCTTCTAATTTCTTAGCGTTCCCGTCTCTAACTCCTATATCCATACAGTAATAACTTAAACCCGACAACTCAGTCTGCGAGGTTATAAGTTCAACCTTGCTATTAGGCGGGTCAATAAAGCGGGCTTTTAAATCCTTCTCTATGGCACCTAGAGAATAAGGTATAAAATCAACATCAATACCACCGGAACATCTGGTGCCTTCGTCGTTAAAGTCGTGTTTCTGGTCTATTTTAATGGCTGTTAGCAGGGAGGTCATTAGTGGAATGATGACGCTGTCATTAGTTCCACTATAGTTATAGATATTGTAAATCAGTTCTAATGCGGGTGTTTTGTTATTACACGCTGCCCCTATAATTGCCCCAACCTTGCTATTATTTGTGTTATAGGCGTTTAATTTCCCCTGTATCTTTATTAATAATGCTTTGGTGATACTAGCATTATCAATATGTATCTTAGAAGACATTTATATATTATACGGTTTAATACGGTTCAACTCTTAATAATAGTAAAGGAAAAACATTTAGAGGATATATATGAGTGTATTTAGATACATACAGTAATACTATATTATATACATAGGCTAGCATAGATACTCTAGGGTGATGGCGTTGAATATAAAATAATCTGTGTATATATTAGTGATTTAATTGATGTCTAGAACTTTTCTAACACTTATGACTTCGTTTCAAAGAGAGGGTGAACCACCCAAACAAGCAGAAAAAACAGCAAAACAAATACAACAAGATGAATATAGGAAACTATGGGATGCACAAGAAAAAAAACGAAGAGAACAAATAAATGAAAGTTTGAAACAACAAGCAGAAGCAGTCGCAAAAGCCAAAAAAATGAATTACATCAAAAGTAAGAATTCAGCTATTGAAAACCAAAATTTTAAAAAATTTTATGATACAATTACAACAAATAATGAACTCGTAGATAATTTGAAAGATATAGTATTAAAAGAAGGAGATACTCTTGAAAAAATTAAAGATTTTATTTTTCAAATTAACAATAAAGATAAGCGTATTTCCTATGAATTTATAGGAAAAGAGGAGGGACAAATAGAAGAAGACAAAAACTTTAATGATAATTTAAAGAAGATTTTTACCATTCTTTATATAATAAACGACATAAAAGGCATAGAAGGCATAGAAGGCATAGAAGGCATAGAAGGCATAGAAGGTATAGAAGGCATAGAAGGCATAGAAGGTATAGAAGGCATAGAAGGCATAGAAGATACATTAAAAAAAAGCGAATTAAATTTATATTTAGGTCTTTTAATTAGATATGACTATATAATTATAAATGATGGGGAAGGTAAAGTATCCGGTATTAAATACACAATAAATACAAATTTAAGAAATGAAAAATACAATTATACATTAGCAATCATTCCTCTATTATTAGGGATAATTGTTGCATTTCATATCAATAACGAAGGTAAGAATGAAGGTGAAAAAAAATACAATATCACCTTAACAAAAAAAGAACAAGTAGCACAAGTAGCACAACAAGGAGAACAAGTAGAACAAGGAGAACAAGGAAAACAAGGAGCACAAGTAGCACAACAAGGAGAACAAGGAAAACAAGGAGCACAAGTAGCACAACAAGGAGAACAAGTAGAACAAGGAGAACAAGGAAAACAAGGAGCACTAGAAGGAGGAAGAAAAAACAAGGAGAATAAAAAGCCCACCAAGCCAACCAAGCCCACCAAGCCCATCAAGCCCACCAAGCCAACTATTACAGGAAAGAAAGATATACTAGGCAAACAAAGATGTATCTATAAGAAGGCTGGAGACCGGAAGGAATATGTTAAATACAAAGGAGACCTAATAACTGTGAAAGATTACAAGAAGATTATTATTGTTAAAAAAATAAAAAAATAATAAATATGATGGTTCTAGGTCTATACCCTATACCTATACCTAGCCCTTAATTTAACCACTTACGAACCACATCCTTATTATAATTTTTCCAATCACTAACAACCCGCACAACAGGATTAGAGAACTCGTCGTTTGGTAGCATTAAAACTTGTGTCGTTGGTCGCCCGTAGGTATAAAATGTGCTAACCTCAAATTCTTTAGCCAGAAAGAAGAATATGCGGTTCAGCCTTTGCCTTAATAGCGAACTGGTAGCCTGACTTTTATTTTGTCTATCATCTAGTTCGCTTAATTCAGTTTCGTCAATTTTAGACATTAGATATTCATACATATCAGTATCAATTCCTTGCTCTAGTATCTTCTTGATTTGTTTATCATCAACGCCTTTTCCCCGTAGCATATCTTCGGTTTGTTTATCCATAATTCTGCTACCAAGTTTAAAGAGTTCTCTAGTAGCAAATTTAACACTACGACTTTTATTTACAAAATAAGTCCTAAGCACCCCTATAACCTCTGCTATATTATTTAATCCAAAATGCGGCATCGCTAACCTGCCCTTTATTTTTGTTATATATCCCTCTTTTTCCGCATCATTCTTCAGGATATTCCCACTATCACGCATCAACAGATAAAGCAACACACTCCCTGTTCTACCAGCGCCAGCCAAGCAGTGCACTACAAGACTATTTTTTGACTCAGAGACATCCTTTATCGTGGATATCTCAATCCACGACGACAAACTTCCCGCTGTCATATCTTTAATCTTTATGTCATAATAAGTCCCTCCATCTAAATACTCTAGTTCTTCGGTTTGTAATTGGTAATTGTCTATTTCATCCTGTGTCAACTTATCGGTCGCGTCTATATTGACGCATTTGGTTTCGGGTTTTTGCTCTAGGGTTATAAACCGTGCTCTTTCCCACATTCGGGGTTCGCAATCTCTATCATAAGGATTACATCCAACGCCCATACCCATTCTAGGGTTATGCCTATTTATAGCGTCGGTACAGCCTTGTAAGTCGGCTATATTATATATCTTTTTATGGAATATGTAAATCATACTTTTAAGCAATAGGTCTCTATTAAATTGGTGAGGCAGTTGCATCCCATATAAAAACAAATCTTTATTAGGACGGAAAAGTGTATTAAAACCCTTCTTATCTGGATATGGGAAATCTTGTTGCGGATATTCGCAGACGATGTCGTGGACTTTCACATCTTGGGCTACTAACCTTTTTATTAAACCCAACTTAATATCATAAGAATTTCTAACTATGTCTTTACCAATAGCAAAGTCAAAGTAGGCAATCTCTTTATCTCGCTCGGTAAATCCATATTTATCCCTTTTTGTTTGGTCGTCGTCGGCATTCTCTACATAATTTTTTCTAGTGCGTTCTAAGAACTTGTTATAGGCGTCTTCTGCTGCGGCAGCGGCGTCAGCGGCGGCTTTTTCTTCAGCAGTTGGGTATCCGCCTCTTTTGGTGCCTTTGCGTTTCCTGCCGCCTTTGGTGCTTTTGGTGCTTTTGGTGCTTTTGGTGCTTTTGCCGTCGTTGCGTCTCCTACCGCCTTTGCTTTCTTCATCTAATTCAAATATGCTTTCTTCCTCTAATTCAAATATGCTTTTTTCTTTTAAATCACTTAGGCGTTTTAATTTATTTTTTTTATAAGGAGGGTTATTATCGCTATCTTCGTTATCATCTCCTGCTATTATATTATACCAAATTTTCCACAACCTTACTTTAAGGGCTTCTCTTTCGTTTTCATTAGCCTTCTTATACTGTTCTTGTAATTCAGCCTCGCTGTAAAATTCATCTTCTAAAAATATACCAACCTCTCTAATCAACATATTATAGGTTATATAGGATGGGGGTTGGTTGGGTGTTATTAAGACCCCTTTTATATCCTTCATTTCCCCCTTTTCCCGATTATAAATTCTATGCGATAGGTAAGTAAATTCGGTATTTGCTTTAAATTGCTGAGGGTATATTAGAATTTCTTTTATTTTGGGTATCAAAGTATTTGGTATTTTATATGGTTTTAAAGATGGTCTTTGTGATCTAAGAGATATTCTTGGTGTTGCTCTAGGTGCTGGTGCCGATGATGGTCTTTGTGCTCTAAGAGATATTCTTGGTGTTGCTCTAGGTGCTGGTGCCGACGATGGTCTAGGTGTTGGTGCTGATGATGCTCTAGGTGCTGGTGCCGACGATGGTCTAGGTGTTGGTGCTGATGATGCTCTAGATGCTGATGCTGATGATACTCTAGATGCTGATGCTGATGATGCTCTAGATGCTCTAAGAGGTATTCTTGGTGCTGATGATGGTCTTTGCGCTGGTGCTGATGATGGTCTTTGCGGGGCTCTAGGTGCCGACGATGGTCTAGGTGTTGGTGCTGATGATGGTCTTTGCGGGGCTCTAGGTGCTGATGATGGTCTTTGCGCTGGTGCTGATGATGGTCTTTGCGGGGCTCTAGGTGCTGGGGCTTTGGGTGTATGTGCTCTAGGTGGTGATACGCTTAGTGTATGTGCTTTAGGCTGTTGATACTTACTCAATCCGTCTTCAGTAATTATGGATTTACTAGACGACTGCGATGTTTCCCCACCTTTCATTTATTATATAGAAATATAAAAAACAAGAGGATAATAAGCCTGTTAAGCCTGCTATGATGGGAAAGAGAGTTGTATCTATAATAATATGTTAAAAAAACAAAAAATAAAGTAATGACCTAGTATCAACTACTTAAACCACTCCCTAACAATATCCCTGCTAGCACTATCCCTGTCATAATTGCTCCAATCGCTAATGGTGCGTTGAACCGGATTAGAGAACTCGTCGTTCGGTAGGATTGAGACCTGTTGCGTTGGTCGCCCGTAGGTATAAAATGTATTCACTTTAAACCTTTTCGCCAGAAAGAAGAAGATGCGGTTCAGCCGTTGCCTCAACAGCGAATTGCTAGCATGACTTCTAACTTGTTTTTTCTCTATATCCTTTATCGTCGCATCATCTACACGGTTTCTTCTTAACTCATCACGAGTTTGCGTATCCAATCCTTGACCCAATATTTTATTTATTAATGCGTCATCAACACCATTTTGCTTTAGAATTGCTACAGTCTGTCTATCCAGAATTTTGCTACCAAGTTTAAAGAGTTCTCCAGTAGCCGCATCTATATTAGAACTGTAATTTACGAAGTAGGCACTAAACATACCTATAACCTCTGCTATATTTTTCATTCCAAAATGCGGCGCGGCTAACCTGCTTTTTATTTCTGTTTCATATCCTCGCTGTTCCGTAGCATCTAGGTAATTCATAGTATCACGGAGCATCAAATAAAGCATAACGCTCGCCGTTCTACCAGCGCCAGCCAAGCAGTGCACGACGATACTATTTTCAGGACGAGATATATCCTTTATCTTGGATATCTCATTCCACGACCAAAAGTAGCCAGCAGTCATATCTTTAATCTTTATGTCATAATAAGCCCCTTTCTCTAAATGCTTTAACTCGTTGGGTTTTAATTTGTAATCATCTATTACGGCTTGGGGCAAAGTTCGGGACGCCTTCATATTGACACAATCGGTTTCAGTTTGTGTTAAGGTTAATAGTCGTGCTTTTTCCCACATTAGGAGTTCGCAATTTCTATCATAAGGATTACAACCGATACCGTCATTCATTCTAGGGTTTTGCCTGTTAATACCATCGCCACAGCCGTGTAAGTCGGCTATATTATATATTTTCATATGTAATAGGTAAATCATACTTTTAAGCAGGAGGTCTCTATTAAATTGATGAGGCAGTTGCATCCCATACACATACAATTTATCATTAGGGCGATAGATGGTATTGTAACCAAGAGGGTCGGGATATGGGAACCCTTTAGATGTAATACCACAGACGATGTCGTGCACATTCACTTGGTTGGCTACTAGCCTTTTTTGTAATTCAATTTTAACATCATAAGCCCTAGAGATAGCCTCAGTAGCGTTAGCGAAAGCAAATTTAAAGTAGGCTATCTCGTATTCTTGGTCGGTATATCCATAACTATCTCTTTTTGTATTGTCCGCACTATCCTTGTAATGTGTCATCGTATCAAACAAGAATTGATGAAAGACCTTTTCTTCGGGTGTTGGAGATGTGGATGCGGCTGCTGCTGCGACTGGTCTTGTTGTGGATGGTCGCGCTGCTGCTGCTTGGGCTGGTCTTGCTGCTGCGGCTGCGGCTGGTCTTGCGGCTGGTCGTGCTGTAGCGGCTGCTGCGGCTGCTGTGGGTTGGCTATTGTATGGACTGGCGAACCCCTCTGACAGCGGGCTTGATGGCGGGGTATTATAACTGCCTACACCACCTATGCTTTTTCTTTTGCCTATTTGTGTCAAGGTGCGAGTAGTATTCCTTTTTTTAGTATAATCTTCTTTGTCATCATCACCGGCTATTATATTATACCAAATTTTCCACAGTTTTATTTTAAGGGCTTCTTTTTCTGTCTTTTTAGCCTTCTTATACTGTTCTTGTAATTCCTCCTCGCTGTAAAATTCATCTTCTAAAAATACACCAATTTCTCTAATCAACATATTATAGGTTATATAGGATGGGGGATGGTAGGATGTTATGAAGACCCCTTTTTTATCCTTCTTTTTCCCATTATAAATGCTATGCGATAGGTAAGTAAATTTGGTATTTGCTTTAAATTGCTGAGGCACTACAAGAGCCTCCTTTTTCAACAAAGTATTTACAATAGGGTATGGGTCTAAAGTGGGTTCTATTAGAGGTGATGCTTTTGGTGATGCTCTAGGTGATGCTGCTTTTGGTGCTGCTTTTGGTGATTGTGCTCTTGGCGATTGTGCTCTAGGTAATGGTGCTGATGCTGATGGTGCTCTTATAAGTGCTCTAGGTGTAGGTGTAGGTGTTGCTCTAGGAGTAGGTGTTGCTCTATGTGCTGATGCTGAAGCAGATGGTGCGGCTGGTGCCTTATGTGCTTTTCCTACCGACGCATCACCTAACATACCCATATAAATAGGGTCAGGTTGTTGGGTTCTTCTAGATAATACTGATGTTTTTCCTCCTCTCATTTTCTATTATATAGAAATAAAAAAACAAAGCAATTTATTTATAAAATAGGATTATTCTATTTCTGGTATATGTCAATAATATTTATTATCTTCTCTTTCCTTACTGTTTTGTTATGTGTTTCTCTACAATATTTATCTAACTTATTTAGATTTGTTTTATCATTATTATCAAATCTTACTCTTTCATTTTCTAACACCTTTATCTTCAGTCTATTAAATGTATTTAGTCCTTTAGTTAATTCTTGTATCTTTAATCTAATATCCATATTTTCATCCTAAATATCATATTAAATGATGCATATCAATTTTTTATTTTTAGATAATTAAAATTGTAAAAGTGTTTAAATGATACAAGAAACCCTATTATGTTTCATCTATCATAAAGCGAGTGTAGTTATTATTGCTACATCATAGTATGTGTGGATAAATTATTAGGCTTCGCCATATAACTATGCTAGGGCTATGCTATGCTATAAGGAACTAAGAAATAGAGGGTTGTCCCCTTTTTTACATTATATATATAGTAATATGAAATATTACTAACGCAGAAAAGGGAACACAAGAGGATAGAAGGAGGAACTAGGTAT
>Ga0207934_1000012_pt1 | contig 69054 bp, 88 predicted proteins | sample LakMenE22Apr09ns_FD_150724 | JGI IMG/M metagenome (GOLD analysis project Ga0207934, IMG submission 150724) | Freshwater microbial communities from Lake Mendota, WI - 22APR2009 deep hole epilimnion (SPAdes) | ecosystem: Environmental > Aquatic > Freshwater > Lake > Epilimnion/Euphotic zone ... | reverse complement strand
TAAATCCATATAACTCTTCTATATTATTTCATATTTTTTAATATAATGATAAATTTGATTAAATTTTATCATTATTTCAGGTATATCTTCTTCTTTTAATTCAGTAATTTTAGATAATTGAATTTCTTTAGGAATTTTAATATCAAATGCTTTAATAATATTATTATAATATTTTAAAGAAGTATTATTACAATTTTTAACACCACATTTATCTAATTTAACTTCTCTAATAACTCTATTTCTTTCTTTTTCATCATTTATCCAATTTATTGAATTTTTCTTTTTTTTCAATTCATCATCAATTGTGAAATTCTTACAATTTTTATTAAAACATTTTTGATAATCATCAATTGGATTAAAAATTGAAAATATTTCTTCAATAACTTTTAAATCAATAAATTTTTGAAAAAAACGATATAAACTTATATATTTAATATATTCTTCTTCTGTTAAAGAAGTTTTTGAAAATAATTTAATTAAATTATCATATTTATTTTGAATATCTTTAGGTAAATTAATTTCAAAAATTTTAATTTTATTATTCCAAGATTTTATTTTTAATTCATGAACTTCCTTTCTTATATGCGCATAATGATAATTTTATCAATATCTTTCAAATCCTTCCTTTTTCAAAACTTTTAATTTCTTATCATTATATATCTTCTCTAATTCATCTTTACATATCTCTAATATATATATAAAAAATAGTTGGGTATTTATATGACATATGGAATTTTATAATGAATGGATGAATATGGAGAAGTATTGGTTTAATTCTAATAATGAAATAGATGAATATTTAAAATATAAATATGAAAATTTATTAATAGATAAAAATCCTATTATCCAAATAATTATTTATGACCAATTATCTAGACATATTTATAGAAAAGAATACGCATCTCATATCATTACTTATTTTAATCAAAAAGCATTAAAATTAGCGAATGAAAATAAACATTTAATACCTGAACTTTCTTATAATGATTGGATGTTTTTTATATTAGTATATCGTCATTCTAATATTCGTGAAAATCTCTTTTTTGCTATGGAAGAAGCATGGAAAAGATTACCATTATCAAAGAAATTTATAAAAGCTACTTATAATAGAGCAAATTTTGAGGAAGAATTGGTAAAATATGAACCAAATGATTATAATAAATATAGGACATTTAATGAAGATATATTAGAATATAATCCACAAGAAGAATTATTGAATTTAAGATTTAATATTGGGGATTTTGATATTCTTAAGGATAGAAATGAGATTATTATTAGTTTATCAGGAGGTGTTGATAGTAATACTTGTCTATTTTATATAAGAAATAAATTTCCAGATAAAATCATAAAAGCGGTTCATATTAATTATAATAATCGCATTGAGACAGAAGAAGAGGTTAAATTTCTTATTTCTTTATGTAATAAATTAAATATTGAATTATTTGTAAGAACTATTCGTGAAATTAAACGCAAACCATCTATAGATAATGATTTGCGTGATATTTATGAGAGTTATACGAAAAAGGTTCGTTATAATTCTTATAAAAAGATTGGCGGTAAATCACCTATAATAATCCTTGGACATAATAAAGATGATTGTTTTGAAAATATCTTAACAAATATTTCTTATAAAAATAAATTTGATAATCTTATTGGAATGGATTTAATATCAAATATAGATGGTATTGAATTTATTAGACCTTTATATAATACATCAAAAGATGATATATATAAATTTGCTAATTATCATAAAATACCATATTTAAAGAATTCAACTCCTGAATGGTCGCAAAGAGGTAAGATAAGGAATATGGTTTTACCAGTTTTAGAAAAATGGGATAAGAGGATAGTTGATGGATTATTTGAAATATCAACAATAATGAAAGATTTACATATAAATTTGAAAATGAATGTAATGAATGTAATGAATGATAAGGATAATGAAATGGATGATATTAATACGAGTGTATTATATTGGAAATATTTAATATTTGAGAAATTTAATTTTTATCCTTCGAATAAAAGTCTTAAATCGTTAATAGAAAGATTAACAATAATTAAAAATAAATTATCAAAGATGGATATTAATAAGAAGGAGAAGATTATAATAAAACATAATCTTCAAATGAATATTTGGAAAACAAAATCTTTAAGAATTTCTTATGAATTTATTATAAATAAATAAAGAAGAAATTAAAATCATATTAGAATATTTATTTGTTTTTATTCCTAATCTTAAAAAGATATGTAATAATGAATATAAATGAACTTCTTTTGAATTATAAATAATATTTTTATTAAATATAAGAAATGGAAATAGTAATGAAGATGTGTAAAATAAATGCCAAAGATTATTAGAAATAATTCCTTTTCTAACTAATGTCATAAGAAACGCCGATAATTGAATTGGAAACATAATAGTAAAACTACTATCAGGATCAGTAGTAAAAAGTAGATTAGTTGTTGCTATTATTTGTGAAAAAGCGTAAAATTTCTTAATCATATTATTTCCATATTCTCCGCGAATATCTCTTGTAGTTGTTAAATCATCATTGATATATTTATTAGAAACTAAATCAGCTAAATAATGATGACTTAATACTATTCCTAATTTTGTTAAATAAAAATATATATCATAAGTTTTGAAAAAGATACAATGATATATTATAAATATTGAACGAGATGTGAAAATAATATTATGTAATTGTAATTCTTTCCAAATAATAGTTCTATTTAAAAATCTTTTAATAGGAACTTTGAATATAAAAGAAGATAATGATAATCCAAGATGAAATAATGGAAAAATAGGATTAACATCTAAAAACATAGTATCATATCTAAATTTCAAATAAAATCTATAACCATAATGAATTAAACAACCAAATCCCATTATTTTATGAAAATTCAAAAAATCGTTCATCTTTTTAATTTACAATAATAACAATCTTTAAATCTATTTCCATAAAAATGTTTATTATAAAATCTTTCATTATAATTATAACAAATCTGGGGTAATTTTAAATCTTTATTATTCTCGAAATCATCTAAAATATCTAAACTATTTCTGGAATATTTATATCTATCTCTAAAATCAAGATAATTTCCCATATCACATCTACATAAAGGACAGAATACACCCATTTTTTCGAAACTATATTTATAATCATAATTGATAATACATTGAAGATGAAATGAATGACCACAATCTGTTAAAAATGCGTCTTTTCTTCTCCAAATTTCTTCGAGACATATAGAACAAGTTTCTCCAATTTTAAGATAATGTTTTATTTTAAGATTTTCCATAATAGTTTTCCTTATTTTTTTCTTATAAATATCATCTTTTTGATAGATATTTACATATGAATATAATGAAATTTTATTATCATCACTAATCTTCAAATGTTCAGGAGTATTAACATCATCAATAAAATACTTCTCCATTATTAAAATGAAAATTATAAATAAAAATAAATCATTTTTTATATTTGATTTAAAAAATTTTTTATATAAGTATTTGGATTAATTTCTTTAAAATGATTTAATTTTCGTTGAAAAAATGTTCCAAGTATTCTTTCATAAGCACAAGAAACATTTTTATTATTAGATCTTAAATCTAAAAGACCTGAATTTATTAATTCTTCCATAAATAAATTATTACAATAAAAACAATTCCAAAGAACTAAAGGTTCATTATTCCAATTTTCCATATCAACAAAATTCAAATATTTATTAATAATTTTTAAGCCATTATCATCCCAATCAAAATTATAATGTTTTTTTAAAGCATAAGCGTCTGCTTTAAAATCAATTAATTCTTCTTTAATACTTTCTTTAAGAAAAATAGTTCCCTGAATACATATATATTTATCAGCTCTAAAATATTTTAATGCTAAATTATAAGCACCTATTTCATATCTATAAAGATTTGAATTATTTTTAATAATATAAATATTTAAAGATTTTGCTAAATCATGCCATCTTATATTTTTAGAATTATTATCAACATAAACAATAGTTTCATTACTATAAATTTTTCTAATTTGTGAAATACAATTTGAGAATATTTTTATTTTTTCTTCATCATCTTCAATATAAGCTGAAACTATTATTAATAATCCCTTAATATAAATAGGTTTATTATCATTTAAAAAATTTAAATATTCTTTATATTCATCAATAGTTCCACAATCCCAATATTGACCTTTTATAATTTCATAAGGGATTTTAACATAATTATTTATTGCTAATTTCATTGAATATCCTAAATGTAAATCATCTTTATTAATATATTTTTCAAATCCTTTTTTAAAAATCATAGCACCCCAACCATAATAATAATCACAATTTTTATTTTTATCAATTATATCAATAATATATTTATCATCAATATTACACAATCCTATTTTTTCTTTTTGTGAATTTCTTATATTCCATAAATAACTTCCAACAATTAATTCATCATTATTTATCATATTATCAATTAAATTATTAGATATATAATCAATATTAGTATCAGGCATTCCCATTAATGCTATATTATAATTTTCATTTTCAATCATTCTTAATATTGTTTCATTCATTGTAGAAGAATTATCAATTATTTTAATAATTATGATTTCTTTATAATTTATTAATTGAGTATTTATAATATGTTCTATAAAATATTTATTAGTTGTTGAAGAACCTATAATGATTTTTTCACAACCTTTATCTATCATTAATTTACACCAACATCCTAATAAAGAATAATTTGTATTTTTTAAAGGCAATATGAATTTAGGTAAATTAAAAATTATATTAGCTGTTCCAGCACATGCAATTAATCCAATCATATTATTTTTTATTTTTATTTTTATTTTAAAAAAATAAATCCATAAAATAATTAAGATAATTACAATTAAAAAACAACTAATTAATATTAACATTTTATATTATTTAATATTTTAAATTTTAATCCAATCATCCATATATAAATCTTCAATAGATTTTTGTTTATTATTTATTCCAAACCATTCTGTTGGACATATAATAGTTTTTTGAGGATTATTAGATAAATAAGCACCAAATCATGAATATGTAGAATTAGCAATAATAAAATGTTCGTAACTACTCATATAAAACAATTCCTTTTGTTGATTGTATTAACCTTTTCATTATTAATTCTTAAATAATATAACTATTTTATTATTAAGATTTATTTTTAATTCAATTGTATATTTATTAATTTTACACATATTCGCGATTTCTTTAAAAGCGTGATTTAAATTTCTTGTTTGAAATGCTAATTTAATATCATCATTCCAAATATAATTATCACTTCCTTTAATATCATCAATCGATAATTTGAAATTAAATATAGTATGTTGAAGAAGAATATTAACAGCAGTTTCCTTCCATATTAACTTTAATATTTTATAATAATTAGGATTTCTAATAACTTTTCCATTAAATTTTGCTTCAATTATTTCAGATCCTTTTAATTCATGTCTATAAACCTCACTTTCTTTTAAATATTCGCAAATAGGGGTTAAATAAAGATTATTATCTATTATTTGGAAAGTATAACCACTAATATTATTAATAATAATTGATTTATCATTACTATCGATAATAGTAGAAGTATCTTCCATTTTAATGATAATTAGTCATTAAAAATCCAAATCATTTTTTAATCAAAAAAAATTGATTATCTTTTTAAAAAGATTTTTAATAAATATGTCCAAAGTTCCTAAATTTAATTTTAATGAAGAATTTTATGAAGAAATAAGTATCGATTGTTCTTCATTACCAACATCAAGGAAAATTTGTAAAATTATTTATACGAAGAATGAAAATATAAGATTGATTAAGGTTAATTATAGGTGGTTAAATCATTATACTAAGAATTGGTTATATAATCGTTCTATTTCATCTGTAAAGGTTGATGAATTATATGAAGAAATTAAAACAAATTCTAATAAAATTTGTTGGACATTACACGCATTCTTTAATAAATCAAATAATGATGTAATTATTTTAGATGGACAACATAGAAGAGAAGCAATTAAAAAATATTTAGAATTAAATGATCATGATTTGTCTAATGAAGATGATATTCTTATTTGGTTATATGATATTGAAGATGAAGAAACTAATGAAGAATATTTAATCGATTTATTTATTAAATTGAATAATAATGAACCTATTGATCGTGGAATTTTGCCATCTAAAAGGAAAATTAATTTATTTAATCTAATTATTAATGAACCTTGTTTCAAAAAAGGGGTAAGACCAAGTGAAACTACAAATGAAGCAAGAAGTCCCTATATCTCTAAAAAACAGGTTAAAAACATGATAGATTTAATTATTAACAAATATCCTCAATTAACAAATGAAGAAATCTTAATAAAAATGAAAGAAATGAATAAAAGGATTAGTAATATGGCTACTATTGAGAATATTGAAGAACAATTATTCAAAAGGAAATTGAATAAAAAGGAAAAAGAAATAATAGATGAATGTTTTGAAATAAAATTCTATTTAAATATAAAAAATTCTATTTATGATAATTTCAAATGGATTGATGAACTTATTTAATATATCTTTTTAATTTTTTTTTAGTTTTTGTAAAGACACTTATTACAGAAATAAGTGTAATATATTTCAAAGTATTCTTATTCATTTCTATCTTCTTTATAAAAAATAAAAATCATTTTTTATTCCATTTTATTGATAAATTTAGGTTCAATTTGATTTTTATTAATTTTCTTTGGTTTTTCTAAATAAATCTTATCTTTAATATCTATATTAACATTATTTAGAGGCATTTATAAAAATAATCATAAAAATAAAAAATCATTTTTTTTTATAAGTTGAACTAGCTTTTGATAATGCTTCTTTATATGAAATATTATGTATTTTAGCATATTCTTTGACATGTGTTATCCATCCATTTGAATGTATTGATTTTTTATCATCAGTAATAATTTTTTTAGCTTTTTCAAGAATATCTTCTTGATTTTTCTTATTTAATTTATTTAAATATTCATTTTCTTCTTTATTACCTGTTACAACAGGTTCAGGAATAGGTTTTTCTTCTTTATTAATAATATTAAGCATTATTACCTGATTATTCATGATAATTTCAAGAATTATCTTAATATTTTCGTTATCAAGAGACATTTATAAAAATAATCATAAATAAAAACAATCATTTTTTATTCAAATGTTTTCATAAAATTATCCATATTTTTAGTTCCCATACTTGAATTACAATTTTGGCAAATAGGTCTAAGATTAGATAATATTAATTCACCTCCATTACATTCAGGAATTATATGACCACAATGGAAAGTTAATTGAGTTATATCAGTCATTTTACAACATAGACATTTAGCTTCTCCAATTTTTTTTCCAATATATTCATCCCATACTTTTCTTCTCATAGTTGCTGAAATAGATTTCTTCGTATATTTTCTTTTAATAGGAATAGATTCATGGATAATTTTAGCTTTTTCAAGATTATCTTGTTGTTCCTTATTTAATTTATTAAAATCATCCTCTTCTTTTTTATTATCTGTTACAACAGGTTCAGGAATAGGTTTTTCTTCTTTATTAATAATATTAAGCATTATTACCTGATTAATCTTGATAATTTCAAGAATTGTCTTAATATTTTCGTTATCAAGAGGCATTTATAAAAAAATCATAAATAAAAACAATCATTTTTTATTCAAATGTTTTCATAAAATCATTCATATTCATACTTGCCATACTTGAATTACAATTTTGGCAAATAGGTTTAAGATTAGATAATATTGTTTCACCACCTTTACATTCAGCAATTATATGACCACAATTGAAAGACATTTGATTTATATCAGTAACATTACAACATAGGCATTTAGATTTTCCAATTTCTTCACCAATCCATTTATTCCAAACCAATCTTTTCAAGGTTGCTGAAATCTTCTTCTTCTTATATTTCAATTTCTTATTTTTTTCATTATTAATAATTATAATATTTTCTTTATAAATTTGTTTATAATCTAATAAGAAATCATAAACATTATTATAATTTTTTTTATTCAAATCTTTGAAATTTATTATTTTAGTAATATCATCATCTTTATTATTAAATTTTTCAATAATTAAATCATAAGTTTTTACAAAAGGACTATCAATCTTTATATTATGATATTTTTGAATTAAATAAATATCAATATTTGGAAGATTTTTAATATTATCACTTAATTTAATCATTATAATACATTTAATAGATTTCAATTATTTTTATATAAATAAAAAATGAAATAGATTTAATCAAATCAAAAACAAGGATGAAGAAGATTGAAAGTATTCATAATAAAACAAAGGAATTAACAGAAGAAGAACTCCCTTTTAATCCTATTAATATTCTTCTTAAAGATGAAGATTTAAAAGAATTCTTTGATAATAATGGTCTTATAGGAGTTCTATATAATAATCTAAATCTTTATAGAAATGCTTTCATTCATAAATCCTATTGTTCTATGAAAAATACGGATTTCGTTTCAAGTAATTCTAAATGTCCATCTAATTGTATTCCTCTTCAAGATGTTTCTTATGAAAGATTGGAATTTCTTGGAGATGCTATCTTAAATCTCATAGTCGCCAATTATTTATATATGAGATTTCCTGAACAAAATGAAGGTTTCTTATCAAAAATAAGAACTAGAATTGTTAATGGTAAGATGTTAGGAAGTTTAGCAGAAAAAATTGGATTTAATAAATTTGCTATTATATCTAAACAAGTTGAAGATGCTAATGGAAGAATTAATTATAAGATTATGGAAGATATATTTGAAGCATTTATTGGAGCTTTATATATAGATTTTCAAACAACAAAAGATAATGTAGTTCTTCCTGAACATCTTCCAGTTCCTGCTTTATCTGGAGCGGGATATTTCATAGCTGAATTATGGATTATATCAATTATCGAAAATCATATTGATTTCAGTGATTTAATCCTACAAAAAACAAATTATAAGGATATGCTTGTTAATTATACGCAACAAACTTATCAATTTACTCCTAGATATTTTGAATTGAATATTATAACGAAGGATAATACGAAGATATTTAATTATTGTATTAAGGATAGGTCAGGAATGAGTATAGCAACAGCGACGGGATTTTCGAAGAAGGAGGCTGAGAATAATGTAAGTAAGGAGGCATTGATATATTATGGACAATTATAATTATTCATTTTAGGTTGAGTATGAGTATTAAATTCAAATTTTGCTTTTGTTTCGAAGAAAACTTTTTCCCATTCTTTTAGATCTAATTCGCTAGGGGTATAAATACAATCTTTTTTAGTGATAAAAGAAGATTTTAGTAAATTAATATTTTCGGGATTTTGATAATTTCTACTATTATAATTAATAGAATTTGGAACAAATTGTTTTTTATATAAACGTTCATTTTCATCGTTTAATCTTTTATTTAAGATATCTATATGATTACATAAGATATTGGTAGATTGGGTTTCTAAATTCATTCGTGTTTAATTATTACTAACAATTTTTTTATATTATTTATAATAAATAGATGCCTTGTATAGAAATTACTCAAAATAGAGATTTAGTAAATATAAATAATAATTGTATATTTTTTTATTATTGGAACGATTGTGGTCATTGTACAACTTTTAAACCAATATTTCAAAGAGTTATAGATGAATTAAATATAAATCGTCAAGATTTTATGAGAAAAACTTATATATTTAAAATTGAACTAGGTAATTTTAATTTATTACCACCAGCATTTAAAGAAGTTCAAGCATTTCCATCAGTAATTACATATTCTAATGGTAAAAAAATTGATGAATTTAAGGAACAGCGAACAACAGATAATTTAAATAAATATATATTAAGTTCTTTAGGAGAACCTTCAAGAACTTATAAACCATCAGCACGTGCGACATTACCATCACAAGCCTTATTACCATCATCATTAAAAAAAAGAAGAGTTGTTAGAAAATATGTTTAAAGATTAATTATTGATAAATATTAAAAATGGATAAAGATATCGATGATATAATTAATGAAAATCCAGAACCTACTAAAGATGAATTAGATACATTTAAAAATCTTGTCGGTGAATGGTTTAAATATGATGATATTATTAGAAAATTGTCAGTAGCATTAAAAGAAAGAAAGACATTACAAAAGGCTCTTAATTCTAAAATAGAGGAATTTATGTTTAAATATAAATATAATGATTTGAATACTCAAAATGGTCGTATTAAAGCGACTATGAGGGAAACTCATAAACCTATAAATATGAAAGAGATTAAGGATATTCTTGAGAATAATAAGGAGTTAAATGGTGAAGAATTATTAGCTAAAATTTTTAATAAGGATGATAGACCATTAATAACTAAGAAGGTTATTAGGAGAATTATACCAAAGGTTTCATTATCATTAGATATTTAATATGTATTCAAATTATTGAATATTGATAAAAAAATTAATAATCATTGGATTAAAATCGTTATCCAAGATGACATATATCAGTTCTAGTGGAGATTTATGTGATGATGAAGATATTTATCCATGTGTTCTTGAATATCTAATCCAGAATTGTCCGCATTATGCTCATCTTAGACCTCTCGAAGATGATGATACATATCAACCTGTTGATGAAATAGCAATTCAATGGGAGAAGAATTTGAGATTGTGAAAAGTAATTTTTTTCACATACCGAAGAGTTCATTATAATAATAATTGGTTGAATAATAGATATTTTTAATATTATATTTTTTGATAAATTTGGAACATGAATTACAAGGTTTAGAATTTTTTAAACAATTATTATAAACAGATGGAGCAATTCTAACGACATAAATATCACATAATTCTAATAATTTTTTATTATGAAACATTTGACTAATAGCGGATACTTCGGCATGAATACTATAATTATTATTCATATAATCACAGATATAATTAAATCCTGATGCGATTATTTTATTCTTATAAACCACGATGGCTCCATGCTTTTGGTTCATATTAGATTGTTTAGCAATTTCGGCGGCTTTACATAAAAATAATTGATGTTTTTTGTTTCCTGCTTTAAAAATTTCATCTTCACTTTCGGTTTGCTCTTGCCTCCGTTTCGTAAACATCTATATAGTTTTTAAATTCAAAAAACTTAAATCATTTTTTATAAAAATAATTTTTCAATATATGATTTATAATTCTTTTTATAATATAATTCAATAAATTTATTTTTCTTATATTGTTTCATAAAAGCCATATGATTATGATATATCTCTTGTGAATTTGGAGGATAATCTAAACACCAATTTATAAGAATATTATTATCAATAACTTTATTAATATTATAATTATATTCAAATGACATATACATAATAGCACGAGCTATAATTCCTCTACTTTCTTTCTCGGGAATAAATAATTTATAATTACTGGAAATATAATTATCCGTATTATATAATTTCCTAAATTCAAATGAATCTAATAATTTTTCATCTGTATATTTATAATTAGAACGACAATTATTAATAAGATTATTACATTTAAATATATTATGTAAATCATTGAAACTTTTTTTATTCATATAACATTTGGGGAATATATGTTCTAAACTCATAATACCTTCTTTAATTTTCAAAGAATTAAGATTATAAATTTCGGGAGAATTATGATTAATAATGGAACTTCTTAAAGAAGTAATTAAACCAACCATTAAAATTGTCATAAACAATCTTAAACAATTAAATATCATTTTTTATTAGAATAAATGATTTTAATATTAATAACCATCTTACTTATTATTTACCTGTTTTTTATAGTTAATTCTATTATTTGGATACAAAGGAAAAAAATATCAAATATAAATGATAAGATAATCGTTTATATCATATATCTTAATTTTATTATAATTTCTGGATTATTAATATTTATTTCTTTCTATTAATTAGAAAACAATATGCCCTCATCATCTTCAAAAAGTTTATTAAAAACATCATATAAATCAATGTCTTCATCACGAAGAGGTAAAGAAGATAGTTCCACTACCATCCTTGTTTCTATTGCTCTTCTATTATTCATAATAATAGCAGGAACTATCATATATAATTCATATAATAGAGAGAATTTTACTAATCAACCTAATAAACTTGTTTATTTATATATGGAAACTTGTGGATTTTGTAAAGAATTTGATAAGGTATGGGAAGAAATAGAGAAGGAAGATTTAACTAAATATAAGATAAATGTTAATAAATTTGATTTAAATAAAGATGGAAAGGATATAGCTAATGCTAATAGTATTAATTATGCCCCTGCTATTATTCTTATAACCCCTAATAAACATTTCTTATATGAAGGGGAAAGAACTAAATTAGAGATTTTTAAGTGGGTTTCGACAAAAGTTTAAATAATTAATATTAGTAGAATGATTATTTTTTTTATATTATTACTTATACTTGCTATTATAATAAATATTATTATAACAAATTCTATTAATGAGAATTTTGCAAATTCTCCCGATAAATTAATATATTTATATTCTAGTGATTGTCCTAATTGTAAAAATTTTTCAAATACGTGGATTACTATAGAAAATGAAGTGAAAGCAAACCCATTCTATTATAAATTTGATACTTATAAATATAATATAGATTTTGATTCAGATGGAATGAAAATTGCGAGAGATAATAAGATAAATAATCCACCTGAAATATTATATTTATCAGGTGATAAATATAAGATATATAAAGAAAAATCTACAGATATGGAATCGATACTTAATTGGGCTAAACAAGTAAACGGAATGTAATATTAAATTCTTTTTTCCTTTTTATTTAATAATTATGAATAAAAATAAAATCAATTTACATGATTTATATGAGATAAAGAAAAAGAAAGAATTAAGAGGATTGAATGTTTATAATCATATTCTTAATATTATTAATATAAAAATAAGGGAAATAGCAGAACATGGTGGAATGTGTTTTTATTATAAAGTTCCTCATATTATTATAGGATATCCGTTATTCAATTATGATAGTTGTATAGAACATCTTATTCAACAATTAAAAATGAGTGGTTTATATTCAAATAGACTTCCTCAACCTAATCATAATCTTATTTATATATCTTGGAAATTAGATGATCTTTCTTCAAAAGCTAAATCCAGACTTTTATTAGAATAATCGTTCATTTCTTTAAAACCTTGAAGAAACAAATTATTAATTAATTCTTCATCTAATTCAAAATCAATAAATTCATCGGTAATATTAGCATTTAAAATACTTTTAACAGGTGAATTAGTTATAAATAAAATATTCTTATGATTTTTTATTTTATTATAATAACATAAGGCATCTGTATTATTATAAATCATAAGAAATATATTACTATAATATTTAATAAATGATAATTCTTTCTCATCATTATTCATAGAACATTCTAAAAGCGTATTAACCCCTATTCCTAATATAAATTCACTATTGATATGACTAAAAACTTCTATAGGAAAATTATTCGTTAAATATCCATCTACATAATATTTACCATCTATTTTAACTGGTTTAGAAAGAACTGGAATAGACATTGAAGCACTGATAGCTTCTAAAACCGAAACATTAGGATAATCATTAACATTAAAAATAACATTAATTCCAGTATTAATTTCTGAAACACTTACATATAAATTTATTCCAGTTTTTTTTGTTAATTCAAGAAAAGTAATATCATCTTGATTATAAACTTCTTTAATATATTCCCGAAGTCCTATTAAATAATCAATAGGATTATTAAAACCATAATTATTAATTAAATTAATAAAATTAGTTGGATATATTTTAGTTATATTACTTTTCATAGTAGCATAAATGATTTTTTCTAATCTTTCTATTGGAATTTTAAGAGCATATGCTAATGAAAAGAATGCTCCCATAGATGTTCCAGCGACATCTCTTATATTTTTATCCATTTTATAACAATAAATATATCGAAGAACACCACAGATACAAATAGATTTTAGAGCATTTCCAGCGAAAACCAAATGAGTAATTTGTTTCATCTAATAATAAAAATTCATAGGTATTCCTTATATTTATTCTTTAACTAATATAGTAATTTGATGTATTAAAGTTATTATTATTATTCCTAAAAATATGAATAAAAGTAGATTATAAAGATTAACATCTATTTTAACAATAGTATTATTCAAATTCATATTAGTAAATTGTTCAATATTAGATGGTTTATCACTAGCATATTTAATTTCCTTATCAAAATTATTTCTTAAATTTTTAAGATAATCCGCTAAAAATGGTGTAGTTCTATATTCCTTAGAACTATCCTGATTATTTGTTTTAATATCACTTATAGATAAATAAGCATCATATTCATCAAAATCAAATCCTTTAACACCATCCTTGCTAAAATCATTTTTATTAGCAGGAGGATTTAAAGAGGTATCTATAACTTTTTTCATAACATCTTTATTTTCACATAACGGGATTTCGTAATTAGGTGCTTGTAAAGGCTTACATTCGCTATTACCAATTTTTTTAATTATTCGCTTTTTTTTATCATCATTAGGGAAAGCATCTTCTATTGAAGCAAAATCAAGCATTTTTCTATAATTATTAATGATAATAAAAAAGATAAATAATTATAGAAATAGATGGAGTTGTTAATATTATTTAAATATATCATTATAGGAATTCTTACAGCATATCTAATTATTTATGGTTTAAGACCATCTGTTCCTTATCCGGAAGCTATATTAGAATTTTATGAAAATTTTTGGTTTTTAATAATTTTAATATTTTTCAATTTTTATATATATTTATGGGATAAGAAAATAGGGGTTTTATTAGGACTTTCTATTATTGCTTTAATAATGGATATGGTACAATTTTCAAAATAACATATATAAGAAAAATGATATTAATCATATTTAATGACTGATACAGGAAAAGAACTATTATTATCATCCTTGTCATCATTTTATGAAAAGAATGATGAATATCTTCAAATATTAAAGACAATTATAGATGGAAAACATTCCCTATCATTACGTATGATAGATTGGTTAGTTACGATATATGCTAAAAATAATAATATGGTTTATTGGATTAATTTAAATGATAATAAAATTTATTTAGATTTACCTGATAATAATTCAAATAATTTTAGAAAAATAAACCTCTATTTAGATTATAGGTCTCAATTAAAATCTTTTAAGAAAATTAATTTTGATTCATTTCGTCGTCATGACCGAATTTCCTATATTTCTAATAAAGGGACTTCAATTGAAACAACAATCGGGCAATTGAATTTTTTTAAATGGGCATTTAATAATAACGTAATTAATTATGCTATTGAAAATGAAAAGAATATTTATGAAAATATGTCTAAGAATTCATATAAAAAAGCCATAAAAAATAAAAAGAATATTATTCTTCCTAAAAATGATATTCTCATAACTAAATGTTATGTATCTTTTGATTAATATGAAGGGGCGCTTCCAATTTCTAAAGTTGTTGAACGAACATCAGGTTCGATAGTGGATATTAACCAAGGACTAACAGCAACTTGGGGATTAGGAATTTCTGAACGTAATTGTAAATTAGCATTTCTTAATGATTGACCGATGGTATTAACACCGATATGATATCCAGCAGTTAGGAAATTTTGGTCATCAATATTAGCTTGACTTGAAGGATTTATCTTAGACCATACAAGATTTTGGGCATCTTTAGGTAATAAATCCTGTGAAGTTAATTTTTCTTTTTTAATACAAGTCGTAGGGTCTTGTGTAGCTTGATTTTCAAATTTTTCTAAACCCATATATTTATTATTATCAAAATTTTCTCCGTTAATTGAAGCATAAGTATTCATATTATCTTCTTTTCCTTCTACTCCGTTAGTAGGTTTATTTATAACGGATGCTTTAGCATATGGGTCGAACGAAGCCATACTTTCAAAATTTTCATTTTTATCCTTATTTATATTTAAACCCTTGTTAAATTCATCCTTAAAACGAATAACGCTATCAAATGCTCCAGAACTCATAGCATTAATTTCATCCATATTAATAAATTGTTCATTATTATCTCTTTTATTCTTTGAATTATAAGAGAGAAGAAGTAAAAGGATAAGAAGTAATAGAATAGCGATTGAAAATGAAATAACTATAGAGGAACTATTTGATGCCATAATAAATATATCTTTCTATTATCATATAAATATTATTTTCTTAAAATAATCATTTTAAGTTTCTCCAATTTAGTTTCCCATATTTTATCATCCGTTTCTTTTATAATTTCTTCATACAACTCTTTCGCCTTTATAATCATTTCTTCCATTTTTTTAATCTTTATATGACTTTCTTCTTCATATTGAATTAAATCATATCTCCATTCTTCTTCTAATTCTTTTTTATTCCATTCAACATCTTTAATTAATTCTATATTTATATTTCTAATAGCCCATTTATTAATAATACTTGTATTAGTAATATATAATCCTAATAAAACAATATCAAAATTAATAACATAATTCTTATTTTTTTTATTTGAATTTATAAAATTTATAAAATCATATTTTTCCTTCTCTATATCATCAATAATAATATTTGTATCAATTTTATCGCTTAAAATTAAAGTAATATCTTCTTCATAAGAATTTAAATAAATATTATCAATATCAATATCATCGGTATTTTCATTAATAAACCATGATTTATAATTTTCTAATAAACAATCATAAGCATCTTTATCAATATTTTTTATATTATTTATAGCTTCTTTATTAATATTTTCTGGAATATTACATTCTAAAAAGAACCCTTTTTTATCATTTAATTCCTTTAAATTTTTAATTTTAATTTCACTTAATTCAATTGAAATTTTATTAATAGGATATGAAATAAATATTTTTCCTTTCTTCTGCGGATTTTTAAACGAATGTTTCATTCTTAATAATAATAGAAATAATATAAAATAAGTTATGAATACGCATAATAAATTTATTAATCTTATTGTTAAATTTATTAAAGATGAATTATTAAAAGAAGATTTAAGAACAGAAATTATAAAACCAATATTAGTATATTTATTATATTATATTATTCCATTTTTAGTTATATTTATTCTTCTTAATTTTTTAACAACTATTATAGCTGTTTTCTTAGTTTTTTATATACATAAATAAATAAAAATATTATTATTTAATAGATATATATTTATGGTAGTAGTAAAAAAAACAATTAAAAAAGGTGGATGCTCTTCTTATGCTAATGTTAGTGATAATTATACTCTGTTAGAAGATGCTTTAAAACAAATTAAAGGTGGTAAAAAAGGTGGTTGTTCTTCATATGCTAATGTAAATGATAATTATACTCTTTTAGAAGATGCTTTAAAACAAATTAAAGGTGGTAATAGAAAAGGTGGATGCTCTTCTTATGCTAATGTTAATGATAATTATATGATAAGTGAAGTTCAAAAAACTGGTGGTAGAAAAAATAAAAAAGGGGGTAGTTTTGATTTATTATCAACAGGTAATAGTTTATTAAAATATTTAAATAATGATGCTACACTACCACCACCAGCTCCACAAGCTCCACCAGCTCCACAAGCTCCACCTGCTCAACCAGCTCCACAAGCTCAACCAGTAGTAAATGGTGGAAATAGAAGAGGAGGTTGTGGATGTTCGTCATCAGGAACCATGATGAAAGGTGGTACTGTAGAATTAGCTCCTTTCGCGGCGGCAGTTGCTTTAATGGCTGCCAGATTAGCTGTTAAAAATATGGATGAAAGAGAAAAATTATCAAATTATAGAAGTATTAAATCAGCATCCAAATCCAAAACTATTAAAACAACGCCGAAAAAAAAAACTATTAAATCAAAAACTAAAAACTAATATTTCATTTTATTTTTATTTTCATTTAAATAAATAATTGATCTAGATATAAGTTCGTCATAATCATATAATGAATAATTTTTAATTATAAACCATCCTCTTTTATAAGTATTTTCATCAGTTTCAAAAGGAAGTTTGTTAATTTTATAAATATAATTATCATTAATAATTATCACAAACATTTATGATTTTTAATTAATAAATAAATCATTTTTTTAAGTGAGATTGAAAAGACTAAAATAAATTCATATATTATTAATAATTATGGATATTTTAGATATAAATGAAAAACAAATTAAGTTAATGCTTCATCCAATTCTTGATAAATTCAATATTTCTCATAAAATAGAAGTTAGTGATAGTATTTATAATGATACTAATATAGATGAATGGATTTCAAATAAACCTATTAGTATAGGTGGTTCAATAATAATTAAACATCTAATAAAAAATCCTATAAATAATAAAAAACTTCTTTTAGATAGACAAAATATTTCATTTGAAATTCTTGATTATCATTTAAATATATTAAAAGAAAATGAAAAGGATCTTTTATGGATTTTAAATCTTAAAAAAGAAATTGATGAAAATTCTTCTATAAAATTACTTTTCCCATATCTCTATTATCTTAATAATCTAAATTATCATAGAAGTTTTCTAGATTTATATCATATTTATAAAATAATATTTGTTCCTATTTCATGTTTTATATATCCCTTATCAATTATTATAGCCCCCTTTTTCTATATTAAAAGAAATTTAAAATTAAATATTTCAATGTGTCAATATCTGAAAATATTTTTAAATATGATTAAAATGCTTATAAAACCATCAGGTAATTACAAAAAAGATATATTTAAATTTATTTCATTTCTAGTCTATGTTTTCATATATATCTATAGCATTTATCAAACATTTATATTATCATATATAATTTATAATATTCGTGATAAATTATTAAAAAAAATGAAAGGTTTAGTCGATTTTATTAAAACAGCAATCATTATAATAAAAAGTTCTAATAACTCATGGGTTCCATATTATCTATATGATATCCCCAAAAATCTTCATTTAGAAGAATTGGAAAAACTTAATTATGATTTATCAACTATCTTTAAATTATGGATGAATGATAATTTTAAAGAAAATATTTTAAATATGTTAAAAATAATTTATACATTAGATGCTATCAATACTATTACTAAATTTAAAAAGAATAGATATTGGTCTCTTCCAAATTATTCAAATGAAACTAAAATCCTAGATATTCGCAATCCAATATTAAATAATCAACAACCAAATCCAGTATCATTAGAAAAGAATATTATTATAACAGGAGTTAATGCTGGTGGTAAAACTACATATGTTAAATCAATAGCTTCTAATATAATTTTATCCCAATCTTTAGGAATAATTAATGCCTTAAAAGGTGATATGATTATATATGACGCCCTAATATCTATAATGAGAATAAGAGATGAAGTAGGAGTTTCATCCTATTTTGAAGCAGAAACCTCTTATTGTAATAAGATGATAGAAATTGCAGATAAACTTTCAAAAGATGGTAAGAGAGGTGTATTTATATTAGATGAACCAATGCACTCTACACCACCATTAGAAGCTATATCTGTCGCTTATTCGATAACTAAATATCTTGGTAATTTGAAAGGAATACGTTTAATAATAACAACACATTTCCATAAATTAATTGAATTAGAGAAAGAACATAATTTTATAAATTTAAGTGTAAGTGCGCAAAAAATAAATGATAAATATGTTTTTGATTATAAGATAAAGAAGGGTGGGTCAAGACAAACAATCGCTATTGAATTATTAGAAAAACATAAACTTAAAGAAGAGATTATAAATAGTGCGATAGAAATTAAAAACAAATTATATTTAGATGATTTAGGAAATGATAGGTAAATATTTAACAAATCTAAATAATTTAATTCAATATATCATAATGTTTTTAATTCTTCTCTTAATTATTTATCTTATTTATAAGATTTTTATACTTGAAACAGATGTTTATATCATTAATGAACGATTATCAAAAATAGAACTTCAATTAAATAAACCTAAATCAATAGAAAAAACTACTTTTAATAATGAAGAATTACATATAGCAAATAATTTTATGAATGAAATATTTACAAATAAAGAAGAGGATGAAGAAGAACCATCATCAATAGATATTGATGAAATAATTAAGAAAGATGATAATCCCCCTGTTAAAGAAGAAATTTTTGATTTAAAAAAAGATGTCATGAATGCTGATGACAATCAATCAATTATAAGTTCATCGAATAATAAGAAGAAATTACAAAAACTTAATTTGGAAAAATTAAAAGAGAAATGTCAGGAATTAGGATTATCCCAAGAAGGTTCTAAAGCAAATCTTATAGAAAGAATTATAGACGAAGGTAATAAAGATGTTTAAAGATTAATTAATCACTTTTTAATATAAAGAAGGAATGGATAATAATGATTTAGGTTTAATTAAGTATAATTTATCTATATTTAAAGAATTATATGATAAAGATTTGGAATTAAATGAAATATTATTAAAAAAGGCAAGTGAATTGACTAATAATTTTAATTGTTTTATATCTAATTATGATGCTAAAAGTTTATGGGAGAAGAAAAAATTGATTGCTATGAGAAAGACGAAGATTACTTATAATCCAAATAGAACAAAACCAAGAGTAATATTAATAGATTTTAGCGATGATATGAAATGTAAAAAGGAATTTACCTCTTATTTAAATAAATTAACAGATGTTAATAAGGAAACTATTTATTCGAAAATATCATCATTTATCGGTGATATTAGTGATATAAAAATTAAAAATATGTTATTTGATGTTTTAATAAATTTTATAAAAGCATCCTCGAATAATATATATATAGATGTTTTATTTTTATTTGATAATGATTTTATAGATGAAAACATAATAAAATATTTAGATAAATATATAAATAATAAGGAATGGATAGCAGAAGAAATTAAAATTGAAAATAAGATTTTATATCATAATGATAATTATGATAAATATTGTGTTTATGTAAAACTTAAAAAAAATTCATTATCAATATTAAAAGCATTATTAATTATTCTTAATCGTTTAAAAAATTATGAAATTATTAAAAAAATATCTAGAGAAATTATAATAGATTTAAATGAATATTTGAAAACTACAATTTATAAACATATAATAGAATTATTATTAGATGAGTTATTATTAATATTTGATTTTTATAAAGATGAAGAAATTATAGATAATCTTAAAAAAATTGATTTAAATATTTTTGAATATTCTACAAAATTTAAAATTATAAAAATTATAGAAAAGTAATTAATGAATTGTCCCCCTGAAAAAATTCTTAACCCTAAAACTAATAGATGTGTTTCTATAAAATCCGCTATTGGTAAAAATCTTCTACTTCTTAAAAATAAAGATTTAAAATCATCAATTATTAAACATCTAACTACTATCAGGAATTATGAAAATATTAATAAAAATAAATATAAAGCAATCGCATATTCAAAAGTATTAAATCAATTATATAATTATTCAGGTGTTATAAATAATTATGATGATTTTATTAAAAATATTAAAGTTGGTGAAAGAATTGCTTTAAAAGTAAAACAATTAATAGATGATGGTATTATTAAATATGAGGAGGAAAAAATAAAAAAAGATAAGAATTTTAAAATTCAATTAGAACTTAAGAAGATATATGGAATTGGTGATGCTAAAATAAAAGAATTAATAGATAAAGGAATAAAATCTATCAAAGATTTGGAAAAAAATAAAGAACTTTTAAATAAAAAACAATTATTAGGTCTTCAATATTATAAAGATTTGAATGAAAGAATACCATTGGATGAATATATAAAACATAAAGAATTATTAGAAAAAGATTTGAAGAAATTAAGATATGAGTTTGTCGGTTCATTTAGAAGAGGTAATAATTCAATGGGTGATATAGATATTTTAATAATGAAAGATGATAATTTTAAATTAGATGATTATATTGCTAAATTAAAGAAAAATGGATATGTGAAAGAGGTTTTGGCAATTGGAGACGTAAAATTTGGAGGTATCGTGAAATTAGATGATAAAAGTCCAGCGAGAAAATTGGATATTTTAATATCACCTCCTAATGAATTTTTTTATTCCTTACTTCATTTCACAGGTTCTGCTGAATTTAATGTAGGTTTAAGAGATTATTTAAAAAATAAATATGGATTATCATTAAGCGAACATGGTTTTAAAGATAAGGTTATAAAAATTCCAGAAATGAAAAGTGAAAAGGATATATTTGAATTTTTCAATTTAAATTATATTGAACCTTCTAAACGCAAAATTTTCTATAATCCTCAAAAATAATATTTATAAATAAATAGAATATGAGTGATTTTAGCGTTCTTTATATAATTAAAATTGTTAATGCTATTTTAACAATTGCCCTCTTAGCTTTTGTTTATACGTATGTTACTAATCTTGAAATGAAAGGTTGCGAATGTGCTTTAACCCCTAATTCAAATTTTATAAAAGGTTTTACCCTATTTGCTATTGTTTATCTCCTATTCACTATGTTTATTCCCGATGAAATTATTAAAGAAAATTTTGGAGTATCATTCATCTTCTTTAAAACCTTTATTGATTTAATATTCTTTATCGTATTTATCTATTATCTCTATACAGTATTCCAATATACCCGATTTCTAGTTAATGAAAAATGTAAATGTTCCGCTGATATTCGTCGTGAAATTATAATGATAGGTTCTCTTATTGAATTCGCTCTTATCTTTATCCTTTTCCTTTTACATTTTATTATCGTAGTGGCTGCCTCTGTAATATTTGCCGTAATCCGTGAATTAAATGAATCAAGTGATAATATTCGTAATGTCGTTAGAGATCCCATTGGAAGTATGTCAAAAGTTTCTTCAACTATCAAGAAAGATATTGGAGAAATATCATCATATGTCTCCAAAACTAAAAAAGAATTAAGCAAAATAGGCACAAAAGGATTAAAATCCACTTCAAAAAAAAGTAAATAAATATTTAAATATTTAATGTTCTCTTATTTTTTCGTCCAACTGATTTTTTTAATAAATTAACATCAGTAGCATCTTCAATTATAGAAGTTATTTCTTCATCGCTAATAGATAACGTTTCAATCCTATTATCATTATCAATATTCGGTGAAATCTTATTATGAACAGAATTAATAATATTATTTATATCATTCATCGGTTTTTCACTTCTCATCTTTGGTGTATTATTAAAAGGCTGATTATTTGTTAAACCTCCAAATAAATTACCTATCATTCCAAATAATCCATTATTATTCATCGGTGGTGATTGTGGTTTATTTCTTACCCTCTCCTCCTGTTCTTCACCACCACCCATTAAACCCGTATTTTTATATACAAATTGTTTTGCCGCAGCCGATTGAAATTGTTTCATTAACGCTGGATTTGCCTTAAAAACTTCTTCAACCCCTGGAATAGAACTTTCCTTAAACATCTTAGATGTTAAATGAAACATAAAAGCACTTCCACTTAAACTTATAAATAGACGAAGTTCTGGTGCCATTTTCTTCCCCTTTGCTTTATATTTATTATGAAGTTCTTCAAATATATCATCATAATCCGTGATATTTTCATGAACTTGTTCAGACCATCCGTCTAATTTAATAGCTAATGGATCATATCTAGTATTTAAATATTCAGTTCCAGTTACGAACGCCATCATCATCTTCCTTTGAAAACGAACACTAGCATCTGTATCCTTATCTCTAACAATTCTATCATATTCACTCTTCATTTCATTTAAATCACTGCTCATATTGAAATTATGTGGAATAGTATGTCCTTTATCTTCAAGACGTTTTAATTGATATAAAATCTCTCGTTTTTCGCTTAATTCACTCTTTTTCTTCTTCATCAAATCTCCACCATTAATACTTTTAACATCATCATCTTCATCATCACTTCCATCACCACTTTTATCATCACTTTCTTTATCATCATCATCATCATCATCATCATCATCATCTTCTTCATCGTCATCATCTTTATCATCGTCGTCATCATCATCTTCACTTTCATCGGGAGATTTAATCTTTTTTAAACTTTTTTTATCATCATTTCTTAATTTTATCTTATCTTTTAAATTTATACTTGATTTAGATGATAATGAAGACATAGATGATAATGAAGCAATCTCATTGCTTATTTTATTCCTATTGAATAATAGATCTGTATCAAGAAGTTTCTTATTAACATTATCCGTATTAACTTCTAATAAATCATTCATTTTTACTAAAAAAATATATCTTTATATTCTTTATATAAACGTATTAAAAAATAGGAGAGAAGATACTATTTACTTCTGTATCTTTAATAGAACCAATATCAAATGGAGGTATTTTTTTATATTCAACATTAGTATTAATTTTAGCACTACTATCTTGAATATTCATATCTATTTTTTTATCAATTTTATCTTCTAATTCCTTTAATTTAATATCTAATTCATTTCTTGGTTTAATCTCTTGTATTTGTTCGGGTTTTTGTGTATTTACAACAACCTTATTTAATCCAGAAAGATAATAATAGTTATGTTTTAAATATAAAAGATATTCATTTGATGGTATTGCTGATTTATAATAAACAAAATTATAAAGAACTATATTCATTAAACCATTTTTATTAATAATTATAGGTGTCGAACCTAACTTAACTTTAAAATTATCCTTTGTTTTATATGAATAAACTTGCTTATTAATCATTAATTTTATATCAGTACTCGTATATACAAGTCCTATAACTATAAAATCATTATTTTGTAAAGTAGTTTTTTCAATATTATCTATAGTTCCCGAATAAATACTATCACCTATCGTAATTATAAAATCATAATTATTATTTTTATTAATACGAATATTAACATTTACCATAGATATGAAATATTGAGGTTTATCTTTATTAATTTCTTGTGTATTTCCAGTTAATTCAAATAATATATTATCTTTAGCATTAATATCTTTTATTTTAATAGTCATTAAAATAGAAAATTCATTTAATTCATTAGTTTCTATATTATTAGCAAAATAAAAACTCTTAGGACCTCGTAATTCAATTCCATTAATATCTGCTCCATATGAACCATTTTCACTAATAGTATTCTTTTTCATATTAATCATTTTATCAAATGTAAAATAATGATTTTCATTAATATTAATATTATTTATTAATTTCTTATCTAAATCACATTCAAACCATCTAAATAATGTATTATTTATATATGTATCAATATCATTATAAGTATTAATACACATATATTTAAAAGATTTATATGGAATAAATGATGCTTCATTATTAATAACTTGTGTATTTGGTTGATTAACATTAGAAGATATAGAAGGGATTATTGGAGGAGTAGTTTGAAAAGTCTCAATCGTTTTTCTTTTATTATCATAATAATCAATTATAAATAATGTTATGAATAATCCTATTAAAAATCCTAAAAGTTTTATTAAAAAAATATTCATTTCTATATTTAATATCTAAAAATTATTCAAATAAAAATTATATAAGAATTATTTTATAATTTTATATAAAAATGACTAAAGAAGATGATAAAAATAGTGTTTGCTCTCTTGAAGAAGTAGAGGTTAAGGATAAAGAGAACGAAGATGCTGAAGAAGATGAAGGAGATGCCGAAGAGGGTGAGGAAGAAGAGGAAAGTGAAGGAGAAGATGATGAAGATGACGATGAAGACGATGATGATGAATATGACCCTAATATTATCAATTTTGAACTACTTAAAAATTTCTTCGTAGATGATGAAGGAAATAATGTAGCAACTCATCTTGGTTCAATTGCTAAAGAACTGAGAACATTAAATAAGATTTTTCTCAAAAAAAATAAAGATTAAGCTATATTATATTTAATTTTAGCGGAAGAATAATTATTCATTGTTTCTTCAGCTGTTCCAATAGGAAGTAATATCTCTTTTAGAGCATAAAAGCTTGGATCACTTCTTTTTCTATCCCTTAATGTTTTTAAAGGACATAAATCTTCTAATTCAATTATGAATTTTTTATCATCAAATATGAATAAAATAGGAGATTTAATTTTAGTTTTTCCATCAGGAGTATAATAACTATTTGGATATTGAAATGTAGTTTCTATAATTCCATCATCCTTTATTTCAAATAAATTTTTTGTATTTTGAAATGCAATTTCTTCATTAGGAAATGGAAGTGATGAACCTGAATAAGATGTAATTTTATTAGAAGGAGTTGGAGCTATAACAAATTTCTTTTTATATAAAGAAGGATTGTTTAAAGTTCCTTTAATATTAACATTCAATCCATTTATAGAAATAGCACATGAAATAAATTCATTTGTAAAATTCATATTTAACCTTATTATTAATAAGATTTAAAAATTTTTTGTAGTTCCTAATCCATCGGGATTTATTAATGTATTTTTACAAGAAACTCCATCGCAACTCACAAAATATTTATTATCCATCTGTTTATTCGTCTCATTTAGTAATTCTCCAGCCTTACAAGGAATACACGGGAAAACAGATTCCATCGCTTTTTTTTGCTCCATTTCAATTATCATTTGAGAATTTTTTTGAAGAAATAATCTCTGTTCATAACTAGAATTAACGATATTATTTTTCGTTAATAAATCATTTAAATTTGCGTTTCTAACACATCTAGTTTCATAATTAGTAAAATAACGTCCATCAGCCATTTTTATAGGACAACTCATTTTCTTATTTCTATTATTATATTTTTATTTTTATTTCTTCATTCCATTTCATCTTCATAACAAAGATTATGGATGTTTAATATTGATGTTCTCCCTACTCTTTGTGCTCGTCCTATCGCTTGTTGTTTATCAAGTCCCATTGAATGAAAAATAATAACATCTGTAGCACAACTAATTTCAATTCCACTTCCAGCATATTGAGTATTTAATAAAATAATTTTCGTAATACCATTTTTAAATCTATCAAGAACATTTAACATATGCGAAGTCGTCCCTTTAAGAAATTCAAATTTAATATTAGAATCATTTAATTTTTTCTTAAAAGTTTCAAAACCATTATCAATCTTCGTAAATACTAAAAATTTACCTTCGGGATTTTTTTCAATAATCTTTAACAATGTATCTTCTTTAGAATAAATCTCTTCATTTTCATCAATTTCAATATTCTCCTTTTTTTCAACTATAGCAGTTAATTTATTAAAATCTTTAATTACCATTCTACAATTTGGACAATTTCTATTATTATTTCTATTATACCAATTAAAAATACATCCACCACAAAACATATGTGTACATTCTAATAATACAGGATTTTTAAGAGTATCCATACATATAGCACAACTATTCTCCTTAAAAGAACTAATTCTATCCGTTAATTCCTTAATCTTATTATTTTGAATATCAATCTTAACATTAATATTATTAATCTTTAATTCTTTCTCATCCTCATTAATATCTTGACTATTAATAAACGATTTTTCCATCTCTAAATTAAATAAATTCCTCTTCAAATCTTTTGATACTAATTCAATAATATTATCCTCCGTCTCATTTTTACCTCCTAATTCCCTAATAGCACCCGCAAAATCATTCGCATTTATTTTCTCTAAAACTGAAGAATTTAAAAACATCTTAGCGATATGATAATTAGTCGGTAATTTACATAAATAATATTTCTCATTTGGTTCAGGAATATCAAAACTATTCTTAATAAATTCATTCGTATTTTTAACGATAATACTGGCAATAGAATTTTTATTCATTAATTCCTTAATCCCTAATATGTAATTACTATATCCCGATTTTGTAAAAATATCATTATAAGTTCCAGAAATCAACCATAAATAATAATAATTCATATATGATGGTATTTTATTAATAATATCATGTGCCTCATCAACCATTATTCTTTTCCAATTCTTAATTAAATTACATCCTGAATAAAAATCAATAAAAATCTTTAAAGTAGTATTCTTAATTAATACTAAATCAAAACTTTCAAAATATTCCATTATTTCATTTTGATTAGAACCATCAAATTTAGGTAAATTACTCTTAATAAAATTCATATTTGTTATCGAAATCATCTTTAAATTCGTCTTCTCTAATATCGTTTTTTCCCATTGAACATATACAGGACCTCTTGGAACTATTACTAATGTAGTATTAATGATATTAGGAGTTTTTTGAATAAGATGATTTGATACCGAAATATTTAAATAATTATAATTAATATGACTAGAATAATTCTTTGAATATATGGGATTAATATGAATATTTTCCAATTTATTTGAAGCAATCAATGATAATGCTAATAATGTCTTCCCATATCCAACCTTATCTCCAAAAATACCAATATTAGTTTTAATAGTAATATTCGTATATTCATCTTTAGGATTAAGGATATTCAAACTATCGAAAAATAATTGCGAAAAATTACTAAAACTCTTGATATTATATGTTATCTCACCATCATTTTCCATCATAATTGCCTTATTTAATGATGATAGTTGATGTGGCTTTAATTTGGTAATAATTTTATCAGGTTGAGATGAACGAATATCATATTCAGTTAATTCTAAATTTGAAAATACCATAACTATTATATATAATTTTTACTTTTTATATAATTATTTTTTCAAAAAAATTATATAAGAATTTAATTGAATGTTTTTATATATAAAATGTCAAGTATTAAAGAAGAAGTTATTAAAGAAGAGGTGGAGCCAACTCCTGAAGTTCCTGAAAATCCTGAAGTTCCAACAAAACCAACTAAAAAAAAGATTGTTATTGGTCTTCCAGGGGATAATTTTTCTTCAAAATTCCTTATTTCTTGGACTGGGGCTTTAAATGTTCTTTGGGAAAGTCAAAAATATGAAATTATTATTAGCCCAGGGGTCTCTTCGTTCGTTACATTCGCAAGAATGCAAACATTAGGTCTCGATGTTCTTCGTGGAGTTCAACAAAAACCTTTTAATAATCTCGATTTTGATGTTTGGATTACTATTGATAGTGATATTATTTTCACTCCTCAACAACTAATGGATTTAATTGATTCTACTGATATTCATCCTGTTGTAAGTGGTATGTATCGAATGTCTAATTTAACTAATTATGCTATTGTTAAAGAATGGGATACTAATTATTTTGCTAAAAATGGTTCTTTCGAATTTATTACTCCCGAATTTGTTGATAAATGGAAAGAAGAAACTGGTCTTAAATATATGCCTGTTAATTATACTGGTATGGGTTTCTTTGCTATGAAAAAAGATGTTTTTAAGAAAATGGCTTATCCATATTTCAATAGCGAACTTCAAGAAATTATTTGCGAAGACGGAACTATTCTAAGAGATATGTGTAGTGAAGATGTTTCATTCTGTAAAAATATCCAAAAAACTGGAGTTCCTATTATGATTAATACTGATATTAGAGTTGGACATCATAAATTAATTTCTATCTAAAAAAAAAGAATGGATTTATTAAATACAAATAATCTTATTTTTATAATATTAATTATCGTTATTGGTTATTATTCTATCAAATATCTATTTTTTGTCATCATTGGATTTATATTAGGAGTTTATATAACTTATAAATTTTATGGACAACAACCACCACAGAAATAAATAATATCATAATCATTTCTATATAAATCCTCATAATTTTTATACAAATGATGATGTAGATTTAGTTTCTTCGCCATATCAAGTTGATTAAGAAGATTATGAGTTCTTAAAAATACTATTAATTCATCCTTTAAAACTTTTGCCAATTCATCAAATGAATTATAATTATCCAAATTAATAATAATATTAAATCCCCAGAAAAATTCATCACTAATTTGAATTATTTTTTTCATCTCCTTTAAGATTTAAAAGAAGATATAAATAATCATTTTTTAAATCACAAAAAATATTCATTTGACAATCACGTTTTTTTCCACCATTCATAACAGCCTTTATTAATAAATCTCTTTCAAAAGCTGATCGCAAATGTGGAATATTCTTATTAGGATTTTTCCTAATCCTTTCTTCTACATCCAATGATAAGATATGCTGGTATTTACATAATGGATTAGGACATGAAAGATATCGAGAACATAATATTATCTTATCTTCCTCGAAAATTCCATCCAACCACATCTTCTTCTCAAATAATTGATTTATAAAACAAAATCACAAAAACATTCATCTAATGTTCTCATGACCTCTTCCAAGAGACTTCACCAGACCGCTACGTCATACCCACTATTCTTATATTTCATAATCTCTTTATCAAGTGCCTTTTTCTCCTCATTTTTTATAAAGTCGATATCCCGAAAATGCTTATAATGATGATAAATACACATTCTCGAAGAGAAAACGTCATCATGTTTATATAAACACTTTGGATTAGCACAATAGAGATAATTATTACATAGAATAATAGAAGGTTTTTCAACATCTTCCTCGAAAATTCCATCCAACCACATCTTCTTATCACTTTGAGACATTGCTCAATTATTTGAGAAAATACAAAAAATCATTTTTAATTGATTTATAAAAAAATTAATACTTATATATTCGCTCATTATCTAATTAAAATAAAGGACAAAAATAATTTCTGCCCTCTTACTCCTTCTTTTTATTCTTCTTCAACTTCCATCGCTTAGCAACGAGTTTCATCAAATCTTTCTGCTTAAGTTTCTCTTCACCTTCCTCTTTAGCGTCTTCACGCTGTTTGAGAAAAGCAAGTTGATCTTTCGCAAATTGTTGATAATCTCTCAACTTCCGCTTTGGTTTGTCTTCATCGGGAACGAGATTGTCCTTCTTAACCTTTTTATTCATCACTACTTCGATATTACTTCCATCTCCAACCAAATTATCCTTATAATATCCAATACCTTTTTCTCCTAATTTGAAAATATATCCATTAATAGAACCTTGGAATTTAGTTGAATATATAAATGTTTCAATATTTAATTCTTCTTCATTAAAAATTCCATCTAACCAAGGCATTATATCAATTATTTAATAAATATAAAAATCATTTTTTATAAATCACAAAAACATTCATCTAATGTTCTTATGACCTCTTCCAAAAGACTTCACTTGACAATCGCACGCACACCATCACCAGCAAGTCTAATAATAACTCGATTAAGTGTTTCTCTTGTTTCGTCCTTTAAGAATTCAGGAGAATAAGCATACTTTTTCGCAAAATCTCTTTCCAATAATCTCGTCTCATATCTTCTGCGATAATAATGCCTCTTTCCACATCTAGCATTATCACAATGGATGAATTCACGACATAGAATTTCTTCACTTGACCACCATTGAGCAAAAATCTCTTTCTCACCAACTTCCTCGTTAAGAGGTATTGAGATAGAAGTATCTGGCACGCAACTCGTTGAAGACAGACCTCTGTCATTAACCAAACTAGTTAATAGATCTTCTTCGAAAATTCCGTCCAACCAATACTTCTTATGAGTAAGAGACATTGCTCAAAAATTTTTTATTTAGATCTAAATCATTTTTTTACTCTTTTAAATAATTTTAAAACAATTTTATGATATTATCACATATAGATATAGCACTATTACTATGAGAAACTAATATAATAGTTATCTTATAAATATCATTCAATTCTTTTATTAAATTTAGAACATTATTTTCATTTTTATAATCAAGAGATGATGTAGGTTCATCTAATAATAAAATCTTAGGTTTTCTTAAAAACGCTCTACAAATATTTAATCTTTGTTTTTCTCCTCCAGATAAATTAATATTATCTAATTTTGATATATCTAACTTATCTAATATTTTTTCTAATAATTCCTTATCAATATCTTTCTCTTCTAAATTTGAAATTAAATTTTCATAAATAGTTCCAGAATATAAAATAGGTTCTTGACCTACATATGATATTAAATTATTATAATAATAATTATAATCAATATCTTTAATATTTGTATTATCTATTAAGATTTCACCTTCGTATGAATATAATCTTAATAAAATCTTTAATAATGTCGATTTACCTTTTCCAGAATATCCAGAAATACCTGTTATGATATTATTAGGAATATATAAATTTAAATTATTAAAGATTTTATTATTATCATAAGAAAAATTCAAATTTTTAATTCTAATATCAGGAATTATATTTAAAGGAATGTAGGTTCCATTTGAAATAATATTATCATCATCCTTGAAAAAATTATTAATATTATTCAATGATATTCGTTTTCTTATTATTGATAATCTAATTTCATTAAAATTCTTAGCTATATAAAATAAACTTTTATTATACGAAATAAATACGAATAAAATATTATTATTAATTTTAAGATTTATCCCAATTATTATTAATAATAATGTGAAAACTTCATCTATTGATTGGAAAATTAATAATCTAATTCCGTGAAATATTCCCTCCTTTTTCCTCAATTTAACATAATTAAGATTATCATTCTTCCATTTTTCATATATATCTATATTAAGCGTTTTATAAGTATCTATTTTATGTATATAATCATTTATTAAATTATTTTGTTCTATTAACATTTTTCCAGATTTATCAATCATTACATCAAAAAAGAATTTATTATATTTATATTCCAAAAATAAATGAGTTAATGATAATAAAATAGTTATTAAATATAAAATTACAGATTTATTTAATAATATTAATGATGTTATTATAAATTGTGCTAAATCTCTTAAAAATATATTTCCATTTGTATAATATAATTCCGTTATACTTTTAGCATCTTCATTTAAAATATTCGCTATATTTTGATGACTATTTTTATTGAAAAATAATAAACTCTTCTTTTTATAAGTTTTAATTATATCATCTTTAATAATATGAGTTAATTCTTCCATATAAAGAGTAAAAATTAATCCTCTAATACCAGCAAAAAAATTAGAAGAAATTATAAATAAAAAATAATTGATTAATAAATAACTAATATCATTAATATCATTTTTCAATATCTTATTTATAATTTCTATATAAATTAATGGAGTGAATGATAATAAAATTGATGAAATTATACCTGATAAAAAACCATATATAATATTTTTATTTATTTTATTAATCATTTAAATAAAAAATGATAAATACATTTATATATAATTATAAAATGTCTTCATCGGTTCGTGTATTCAATTCATTATTACATTTAACTAATAAAAATACATCTCCTATAAAAATTACCTATAATTATGCTGATAAATATTTATTAAGAAAAACTATTAGTAATAATTATATAAATATTCATTCATGGAAATCTAAATGTCTATATACTATTTATTTTGATGATTATTCTAATGATAATAAGATATTCACATTAGATTTAAAAATAAATAAAGATATTATCAAAATCAAACATTTATCAATTAATAATGATTATTATGAAAAAACATTGGGTATTCAAAATTATTTAAATAAATTAAATGATGAAGAAACACAACAAATTAAAACTTTCATATTTGATTATATTATGAGTTATTCTAAAGAAAATAATATTAAAAAGATTGTTATCGATATTCATAGTAATCTTGAGAGATATAATCATGAATTAAAAGATGAAGGATTTGTTCCAAATTATGAAATTAAATGTTATTCAAATCCTTATTGGATAAAAGCTGAAAAAAATATATAAATATAATTAAGCATTATTCAATTAATGACAACACAATTATTTCATTCAATTTTAACTTTATCAAATTTTTTAAAATTAAATTCAATTGATAATTCATATAAATTTAATTTTTTTAATAAAAATTATATTCTTAAAAATAATTATTATAATACTATTTTAAATGATAATATTGAATTTCATAATTTAAAATGTTGGAATTCAAGATGTTTTTTGGATTATCATTTAGAAAATTTTAATGAAAATAATATGATTATATCATTAGATTTTTCCATAAATAAAGAAGATATTAATAATCCCTTTATTAAAATTAATTATTTATATGTAAATAATGATTATTATGATATTAAATATAAGGAATATTTTAATTTAGAAAAGAGAACTAAATTATTATTAGAGAGTGAAACTAAATTACTTATTAAAAGTATATTTTCTTTTATTGAAAATATAGCAAAAAATAAGCAAATACCTAAAATTATTATCGATATTCATAGCAATCTTGAAAGATACGAATATGAATTTAAAGAATTAGGTTTTATTATCAATGATAAAAATAATGATAATCCTTTTTGGATACAAGCTGAAAAGATTATATAAAAATAATTAGGAATTATTCAATTAATGACAATACAATTATTTCATTCATTATTAACTTTAACCACCATTTTAAGATTATCTACTGATATTAATTCATTTGTTCCTAAATCTACATTTTTTTCAAATAAATATATCGTTAAACATCATAAATTTAATACTATTTTTCGTAATTCTATAGAATATCATAATGTAAAGTGTTGGAAATCTTATTGTATTTATAATAATTATATTAATAATCTAAATGAAGATAATATGATTTTCTTATTAGACTTTAATATCAATAAAGAAGATATTAATAATCCCTTTATTAAAGTTGATTATTTAATTGTAAAAAATGATGAAAATAAATTAATTCTTAAAAGTGTAATTAATTATATCGAAAATTGGGCGATTAAAGAGAAGATTTATAAAATAATTGTTAATTTCAATTTATCAAGATATTATTATGAATTCAAAGAATTAGGATTTATTCATACAATATAATTTTGTATTTATTTTAAATGAATTTATATTAAAAATGATTTGATTATTTAATATAAATATTACCTATCAAATGGAAGTAGAAATGTTAGACTTTTCTATGTTGTCTTTGAATGATGTTAAGATGCTTAACATTAAGGATGTTGATTTGATGAATGATGGATATAATGGGATATTAGAGAGTGAAACAATTGATGAATTGTTGATGAAAATCTATTCCTATGAAAGTCCAACTATCTCTTTTCAAGAATTACAACAAAAGATGATTGACTATTATTTTCAAGAAGCAAGCGGGGATTGTATTTCAAGACATCTGGAAGGTTTGGATGATCATTTTCACCCTTCGATAATGGCGAATTTGTATGAAAGGGTTATGTATATGGAACATGGCGATGATAGTGATCATTTCAATATGAATATGATTATTGAATTTATCACGACGCCTTATGGAGAGGAATATTTGAGGGATGTTCTATATTACATGAATTAAAAAAGTGATTTTTTTTTATTAATTTCTTTTATAAAAATGAAGAATGATATGCCTAATTTCGAAATGTTATCTTTGAATGAAAAAGATATGCCAGATATGCCTTCGATTTTTCAAATGAATGAAGATTATATAAATAGCGAAACTATGGAAGATTTATTTATAAATTTATATTCCAATAATAATCCAAATATTTCATTTGAGGAATTACGACAAAAATTAATAGATTATTATTTTGAAGATGCTAATGATGAATGTATTTCTAAACATTTAACAGAAATTATCGATATTTCTGATCCATTAATAATTTCAAATATAGGAGAAATAGTTATTTATAATCATTACGAAGAAAATTATAATTTATATATGATTATTCAATTTATTTCAAGTTCTTATGGAACCGATTATCTACATCATATATATCACATATTTATTTCCCCATATTAAAATCTTCTTCTATTCATACATCTAAATCCTCCAGTAGTTTTTGGAGGTATTTGTCTATCTAATGGAGCTACAAATGATGTTAATGCTTTACCTGTTGTATCTGTAGTTTTTGACATTAATGAACTTAAAAAAGATTTTTTACTTGATGATATAGTATCTGTTGATATTTCAGGTAAAGGTGGGGGAATAGAAATTGGCGAAAAATCAGGAATATTTTGGAAAGAACTTAATTGCTTAGATTGAAAAGTTGGAGTTTGTATTGAATAAGTTGGTGTTGGATTATTATTAACTTCTTTTTTAGAAAAGAATGAATAAATTAAGAAAATAATTAAGGTTAAAAATAATATTCCAAGGACAATTATTCCAAAATAAATCCAAAAATTAAATATAGTTGATTTTTTAGAAGTATCCTTTTTATCTTCTTGCTCATTTTTACATATACCAGATGACATTATTCCTATTATTAAAAAATAAATAGATTTTAATTAAATAGAACGAATGCCTTTAAAGACTATTAAAGTTAAAAAATGGATAACTATAACGGAATTCAAAAATTATGATATATCTATATATGAAGATGATAGTATCGAAGATGGTATTTCAAAAATTGCTCAAATGATTAGTAAAGGACGTTTTTATGTTTGGAATTTAAATTTCCCAAACCTCTTATTTTCAATAGATACTATTAAATGGAAGGATTATAATCCAAATCCTTTAAAACTTAAATTTCCAATTAAAAAAGACCCTGTTATAAAAGACCCGATAACTTATAATTTTTCACAAGGAAATTGCGAATTTAATTTTTTAAATATTATATTTGAAAATGATTTTCCAGAATTAAAAGATAATCCTTATTATTTCGTTGATAAAATATTCCCATCTTTAGAAGAATTAAATAAAAAATATAAAAGACTTCAAATATTAGATACTATCGATACATCTCCTATAATTGAAACTAAATTTAATATTCATCGTTTTGAACTCTCCTCAAAAATTAAACAATCATTTACTCTCGCCGACGTTTTCACTAAATTAAATACTAATAAATTCGTCCAATATATTCAATGGATTAATGATAATTATACTCTTCTCCATAAATTAAATTTAAATCATACTATTTCTTCTTATAATCTTAAAAAATGGACGGCTTTAGACAAATTAACAGATTATAATTGTATTAATTGTTATTGTCTGCTACATGAAGAAAATGGAAGTTTCATAAAATTAACTATATTTAAAGACCTTTCCATTAAAATTAATTTTATTATCGATTTAAGGAAAAATATATCTTGGAAAATAATTGAAGAAACTAAGGAAAAACTCTTAAAACCTTATCTACAAACCACCTTTGAAGAAAAAATAACATTCAAACCAATTTCTATAAAAGTTCATAATTATATATCAATATCCAATACTACTCTTGAAAAACTCGCAAAAGTTATTTCATCTTATCAAGAAATCTTTAAAACTATAAGTTTTAAAAATACCATCAATCTCATCTATAAAAGAAGTTCTAATTATTCCACTGAACCATTTGACCTAAATTCATACGTAAAAAATCGTTTATTATTTGGTGTAGATATTGACGAATTAATAGAAGAATTATTAACTTTTAATAAAACTAAAGAAGAAGCGAAAGCAATAATTACCGAAGAAATAGCATTATTAAATGAATTAGAACAACAGAATATTAAACCCGAAATTATTGAAAAGAAAATGAATACCATCGTAGTTATAAAAAATACTAAATATGGTTTTGAAATAATTATACATAATATACCTAATAAAAATGAATTAGATAATCTCTTATATTGGATATCAAAAATAATTAGCTCTTCTCAAGATAAAATTAAAGATGTTAAAAAAACTATTAAAAAACAAGTTATTAAACAAAAAACTCCTTCCCCTTCTCCTGAACCAAGCGATGACGACGATGAAGATTTAGGAAAAATTAATTATAAAACATCATCTTCCTCTGGTGATTATGGTGGAGGTAGAATGAAAGATAATGATGACCAAAGATATAGAATTAACCTTCTTCAAAATGCTGATAAAGATTTATTTGGAGAAAATTACGCAAGAGGTAAATGTCAAAAGAAAAGTCAGCCTTTTGTCGTTTCTCCAGAAAAAAGAGAAGAATTAATTAAAAATGGAACCTATTATGTTGATAATGATATAGGATATGGAAGTAAAAAAGATAAATTAAATTATTATATATGTCCTCGTTATTGGTGTAAAGATAGTAAGGTTCCAGCAGACCCAAAAACAAAGAAATGTCCATTACCTAATGAAGAAATTATTGAAAGTTTCTTTAATAATCCCGATGAAGAAGATGTTAAAAGATATGTAAATCTAAAAAGACCTAATGAAAATGATTTATGTATTCCATGTTGTTTCAAGAAACCACCTAAAGAAGAAGAATTGAATAAATGTAAGAATTATAAGGGATATAATCCAGAGGAGAAGTTAAAAATAATAGTAGATGAGAAGGAAAAGAATTATCTTGTTGATAAACTTCCTGTAGATATTGGAAGAATTGGAATAATTCCTCAACAACTTCATGAATTATTATTTCCAGAAATTAAATATCAAAATTGTTCTAAAGATATATCCAAAGAAGAAGGATGTTTAGTAAGAAAAGGTATTCTTCATAAATTACCAAAAGACCCAAATGTAGATAGTATTATGAATGCTTTAGCTGAAATATTAGATATGAAATCTAAAAAAGATTTAATAAATGATATAAAATCTCGTTTGAATTTAATTACCTTTTTAAGTATCGAAAATGGTAATGTTTGTAAAGCATTTATGGATAAACTTCCAATAATTCCTAATGAAAGTAATATCAAAGAACTTAATCAACATCTACATAAATATCCTGAAATTAGAAAATTATGTGATTTAGATGATGATATTAAATATTCAAGATTTTTAGCAATTTTTAAAAGTTATAAAAAATTCATTGATTATCTTGAAACAAATTCTTATCAAATCCCAAAATCCCCTTATTATCTATTCTCATTATTAAGCATTCTCTATAATAAACTCCTTGTTATTTGGGAAAAACAATCAAAAGAAAAAATAGTTAATATCATTTGTCCTTATTATACCTCTTTTAGCGATTTAATTAGTTCATTAAAAGATATTAATCCAGATTTAATCATGCTTATAAAAGAAAAGAAATATTATGAACCTCTGGAACTTAAATATAGAAATAAGGAACTTGTTAAAACATTCAAATTAAATCAATTCCCTAATCTTAAAAACTTATTTAAATCTTGTAGCAATAACTCCATCCATTTCGATAATTATAATAAAATTTATCAAAACCTATTTTCTTTATATACTTGGGTTAATTCTCGTATTCTTAAAAATTATGAGAAATTTAAAATAACAACGATAATTATTAATAGTGATTTAACTATTGAACATTTCTTAACGAAAGGAGGATTTTTAATAACTATTGAAAAGATAGGTATCAGTTTCTTAGAAAAGATTATCAATGATTTTAAAATAAGTAAAATATATTTCTATGATGATTTAACTGATAATGGTATGAAATTTAATATTAATGTTCTTATAACTGATTTAGAATTATTCAAAGAAAAGGCTATTTCTTTTAATATTAAATATAATATTGGAGTTTTAGACCCTGATATAAAACAAGAAGGAGTTGTGAATGAAGTTTATACTATTCTTGAATTTCCTAAAAAAAAATTAGATGGTTCTCAAATCATCCATACAAGAGTTGAAGATGATTTATATATATATCAAAATGAAAGTTTAGAAGATAATAAGAAATGGTTTCAACTCCAATCTCTCGTTTTTACTAATATATTAAAAGAATTAACTGAAGATAAATTAAAAGGACTTCAATCATTATCAAGATTAGAATATTTAAATGAACTTTTGAAAATTGTTTTAAAAGACAGAAATGATATCTTTAATAAAAAGAATATTAATAAAATTAAAATTATTTTAGAAGAAATTCCTATCTATAGCATTAAACATATCAAAAATTATCTCAATAAAATCAATATCTATTATAAATATGATTTCTTAAATCCTACTATTAAAATTGACGAAAAACGAAATCAATATCTATTCTCTCAAGTTTCTATTAATAATGGTATTCCCATTGAACTCCTTAATTATCATAAATCAGCTCCTTCAAATGATTTTTATATCTCCAAATTAAAAACAGAAGAATTTAATTTCAAAAAAGGCGAAGTTATTAAAGAAGATTTGGAAAAATTACCTATGATTTTCAAAGGAGAATTCCAAAAATTAGAAAGTAAATGGATAATGCACAAGAAAAGTATCTGGTATTTAATGGAAATTCTTAAAGTTAATTCATATTCTCAACAAACATTCATCGATTTCATTGAATGGTATTCTCAATTTATTAATATGAATGTTAATTTTCAATCAATTCTCGAATCAACTTATGCTAAATTACGAGCTATAAGAAATAATGAAACTAATATGAAAACACTCCTAAATGATAAAATATTATTAAATTTATTATCTAAAGAAAGTGGTAAGAAATATGCTAATGTAAATTCATATTGGGATAATATTTATTCTAATTTAACTAATAGCGAAAGATTAGAATTAATATCTAGTATCATTAAAAAAGGTCTTCCTCTTAATGATTTAATGGTAATATCAGTCGCAGAACTTTTAAATATCTCCATCCTAACTATTCATAGAGCCTTTTATAGAACTACTAAAGATAAAGATATCCGTGGTAATATTGAAGATTTGATTGTTTCATCGACTTTATATAAAGCTCAAACAAATTATATGAACAGACCTCTTTTAATCTTATATAAAAATAAGAATGAATTTGATGAAATATCTTATCATTTTATATTAAATAAAACACAACCGATAGGAAGTAAAAGTCTTTATTTGAAATTAAATGAAGTTCCTCAAGAAATCTTAAGATTAGTTGAAGAACATATAAGAATAAAAAATGAATATGTTTGATTGGGTTTATTGAGTAAAAATGGATAAATATTTTTCAAAGATGGAAATAATAATTCAAAAAATTTTCAGTAGAAATGAAAATTTTACATTTAATTATGATATATTAAATACCCAAAAGAATAATGAAAGAAAAACATAAACAAATGAAAATTGGAGAAATTTGGGAAGGAAGGATTTATTAAATTAAAAATAGGTAATGAAACAGGTCTTGATATTATTTCAAAATCAAGAAAAATAATAATAGAACTTAAAAATAGAACAAATACAGATAATCATTCGTCTCGAAAAGCAAATATGGATAAATTAGTTAAATATAAAAAAGAAAATCCTGATTATACTTGTATTTATGGTTTAATAAATGATAAAACAGAAGAATTAACTTTTAAAGGAAGTCATAAAAAAATAATTATAGATGATGTAGAAATTGAAATACAAACAGGCTATTTATTCTTAAGAAATATATTTGGTGATAATTTAGAATTAATCTTAGAATTTCTTAAAAAAACTATTGATAAATATTAATCAAATAATTTCATTATTTCTTCTCCTATTTTTTTTCCTAATTCAACTGGAATAGCATTTCCTATTTGTTTATATTGTGATGTAATACTTCCTATAAATTTATAATCATCGCTAAATGTTTGAATACGAGCATATTCTCTAATAGTTAAGGGTCTTTCTTCTAATGGATGACATCTTTCAGTTTGTTTTTGAGATGGACTACATAAAAGAGTTAAAGAAGGTTTATTTAAACTTAATCTATATAAAATTCCTCTTTTACCTCCCTTAGAATAATAAGATTTTCCTAAATATTTCATTTGTAAATCTTGTGGTAAATTTACCCAACATTCTCCTTGATTTATTAACTTAAATAATTCAATTTTTTCTCTTGAATATTTAGCACCTTGAGAATGTGGAACATCAAATAATACATCCATTAATATTTTTGAATTTACATTTTCTTTTGGATATTCAAAATTTCTTTCTATTTTCTTATTAACACCAATTATAAATAATCTTTCTCTTTTTTGTGGAACTTCATATTTAGAAGCATCCAAACATTTATGATAAATCTTATAATTTTCATTTTCATTTAATTTATTAAGTATTAATTTAAAAGTTTCTCCTTTATTATGCGATATTAATCCCTTAACATTTTCAATCAAAAATGTTTTAGGATTAATTAAATTAATAATTTCAATAAATTTAAATAATAAATCTCCACGTGGATCATCTAATCCCTTTCTCTTTCCAGAAAATGAAAAGGATTGACAAGGACAACCTCCTGATAATAAATCAATCTTATTTATATATGGTGTATAATCTATTTTTGTCATATCTTCATGAATAATTTTAACATCTTTATGATTTTCTTTAAGTGTTAGACAACAATCCTTATTATTATCATTTAAAAATATTGGAGTAAATCCACATTTTATAAGTCCCGATGATAATCCACCACAACCAGCACACAATTCAATAAAATTAGGTTTATCCATTATAATTAATTAATTTAATTAGTTATATCATTTTTTAATTAAAAAAAACTTAATAAGATATTAATGTATCCGTTTTTTGATTACATATAGGACATTTATTATGATTTGTTTTATAACATCTACAGCAAGTTTTAGAGAAACAGCAAGTGAATACCCTGAAGGATTTGAAATTATTTATATTCTCTAGACAGATGAGACAATTATCATCATTATAATCATTTTCAGTAATCCTAGTTAAATCATTTGAACTTAATTGAGTTTCACCAAATTTTATAAGATATTTATTATTATTTCCTGATTTTATTAATATTATAATCGAATTTATTAAGATATCATTAAGAATTTGATAAGATATAGATTTTTTAATATATTCCTTATAAACATTAACCAATATTTTAGAATATTTATAATTATCTAATGATATCTTAATCATTTCATTTGATATATTATCAATTCCAATAATCTCCAATAAAATATTATGAAAACATTCCTTATTATTATTATCATGAATTATTAACGAAATATCATTTAATGTTATATCATAATTCCTATTATTCGATTTATATAAATCATATATGAATAAATATTCTTTAATATATAAATAAATTTCAACATCAATTAATGCTTTAATCATTATAATTTGATAAAAAAATAAAATTCATTTTTTAAATCATTATTATTATTGGTTCTTCTTTTTTACATATAGCACATTTCCCATTAATTAAATTAAAACATCTTAAACAAGTTTTATTACAACAACAATTACTTATAATAATAAGTTTATTAAATGTTTCTAAACATATAGAACATTTATCATTTAGAAAATCTTCATCATTAACTATATTTAATATCCTATTATTAAAATGAGAACCAATTTTAAAATCAATTATCTCAATTCCATTTTTCATTATAATAGAAATTGATGGAATTATTATTAATAACATTAAATCAATATCAATATTATAATCCTTGTAAATTTGTTTGTAAATATTTATTAAAAATATATATGAATTATCAATGCCATTCTTAATTTTTATATTTCCCTTAATTTCCTTAGTTTTTTTATCATAAGATATATATAATTTTTCAATATATTTTATGATATTTATCCATTCTTCTATTAATTCCTCTTTATCCTCATTTAAAAATTTAATAAATTCTAATGTTTTATTATAATCCTTATTATGCTTATAAATATCACTTATAAGTTTTACCATATTGATATATAAATTACATTTCTTATCCATTATTTAATTAATTATTAAATTTCATCTATAATCATTTTTTTATATTTCTCCAAAAATCATTTTATTTAATGTCGTATTAACACAAAATAATCTATGTAATATGATAGCAATAAGCATTAATATAAAGAAAACTATGAAAAAATTAATTTTAAAAAATAAACTTATAAAAAAAGCTCCTACAATAGTCATAATAACATCAACCATAGCAAAATTAAAAAATCTAATAGAATGCGCTCCTTCTCCTTCCTTTCCAAAAATGTTTTTATATTCTTTAAATGGACAACTCATATTTATTTAAATGTAAGAATTTATATTTATATAAATAAAGATGGTATTAGAAATTATTGGTATTTTATTATTTACTGGTGGAACTTTATTAGGGGTTTCTATGATTGATGTTTATGTTGAAAAAAATGATTAATGGATGAATTTTTTATTAAGTGGATTTATGTATCTATCCAATGAAGCAAAAAAAGAAATTAATTATCGAATATTAAAATTATTGATGATTTAAATAATATTTCTCACGAAGAATATGATATTATTAAACTGAAAATTCTTGAGATATAAATGTATTAAATCAATAGAAAATTAATTAAAAATGAGTTATTCCATCAAATAAAATATTTGGTGGAAAAATGGAAGAAGTATGCGAATTGATTGCGAACAAATGGAATGATTTCAAAATCGAGTATGTCGAACAAACCATTGACGATGAATTGAAGCTTCAATCAAATGAAAGTGCCGTCGAGTATATCATTTCCCAGTTAAATATCAATCTGGGAGAAGCGGTGTATGAGATAGTTTCAAATGAAGATGAGTCAATAGTATCATTCAAATATAATGGAGTTAATTTCTCCATTCGCGAATGGTTTCATTCTCGTGGTTATGCTTATTGGGTCGTAGAGACAGAGTAATCCCTATTAAAAGGGGTATAAAAAATCGTGAAGTAATATCTCATGATTTTTTATATTTCATTTAGTTTTGTTATAATTTTGTATTAAATTAATAGAAAATTAATTAAAAATGATATTATTTATTGAATAATCTATTTGGTGGAATGGAAGAAGTCTGTGATTTAATCGCTAAGAATTGGAATATCAATTTTGAAGTCGAATATATCGACCAGACTGACGAAGACGATCGTAAGAAGACTAATTCAAATGAAAGTGCTGTCGAGTATATCATTTCCCAGTTAAATATCAATCTGGGAGAAGCGGTGTATGAGATTGTTTCAAATGAAGATGAGTCAATGGTATCATTCAAATATAATGGAATTAATTTCTCCATTCGCGAATGGTTTCATTCTCGTGGTTATGCTTATTGGGTCGTAGAGACAGAGTAATCCCTATTAAAAGGGGGTATAAAAAATCGTGAAGTAATATCTCATGATTTTTTATATTTTTTGTTTATTTATATAAACAAAAATGGATTTTATATAAATAATGGGATTTTTTAATAAATTTTGTGGAATTGCTTTTTCTTATTCAGCATTTAGAAAATTATATTATACAAAAGATGTTAAATATAGACAATATTATGATAATAAAATTGAAGAAAGACCTATTTTATATTGTGATAAATTGGGACATTTTGTATTTGGTGGTTGTATGGGAATTCTTTCATTTCCTATATTATTATTATCAGATATTTCTAAAGTTGAAATGTATTTAAGAGATATTAAACCATTTCAAAAAAATGATAATATAAAAAGAGATATTGATTATGTATCAGTTTTATTTGATTATCATTTTTAATTAATTAAATAAATAGACCATGATAAATAATTAGCGAAACATAACCAGATTATATATGGAATTAATAAATATGTTGAGATTAATGATTTATCTAATATTGAAAATTGATAAATTATCATTAATCCTGTAATTAATATTAAGGTTGTTAATATAGATGATAATAATAATTCTCTAAAATAAAAGAACATAGGGCTATAGCTGAAATTTAATAATAAATGTAAAATCGGTAATATCCAATTTTTAATATCATTTGTTTTACTTAATGCTAAATAATATGAAATTCCTATCATTAAATATAAAATAGTCCATACTATAGGAAATATATAATTAGGAGGATTTAATTCTGGTTTTTTTAATTTATTATTATACCATTTATCCGGTCTTCCTATATTACCAATCAAAGAACCTAATAATAATGGAATAGGTATGAATAAAATTAATGGATTTATTTTCATTTATCTATTTAATTTATATTTATTATTTATAGAAATGGCTATTAAAAAAGATCCTGATTCACCAAGTAATTTATTAAGAGATTCACAAAGTATTTTATCAAAAAAAAGACCAAGTATTTTATCAAAAAAAAGACCAAGTAATTTATTAAGAGATTCACAAAGAGATTCACTAAGAAATTTACCAAGAGATTCACCAAGAGATTCACCAAGAAATGATTATGTAGATGAATTAAGAAAAAGTGAGCATAGTATATTAAAAGAATTTAATCATGAAATACTTATAACAGATATAAGTATTTTTAAAACTGAATTAAATAAAATATTAAAATTTATTGAAGCTATTACAGATGAGAATATTGTAAATATCATAACATATTTGAATAGATATGATTTACCTCAAGATATAGATGTTTTAAATTATCTTCGTATAGAATTACGTAAAATATTAAAATTAAAATTGGAAAGTGGTGAAAAATCTATTAAATATACTATAATGATTAATAGAATATTAGCAAAAATAATCGAAAAACTTCAAAAGTAATTAAAAAATATAATAAAAGCCAAAAAACCATCTGTTTCTTGACCCCTCCTTATTAAAATTCAGGGAGGAGAAATTTCCAACACCATATCATCATAATCAAACTGGATAAGCTCGCTGATGACACAATTAAAGCCATTATAATTGAATGTGATAATCGGTTTGTTGTTATGACCGAAATTTTCAAATAATAGCGTTAATTGCGAAACCTTAGATTGTTCGATGGAATTAAGCATTTTCCTGCTCATTTCGAATAATCCAATGGTTGTTTCACCTTGAACTTCTCTAGCGACATGCCGAATAGTATTTCGCACTTTTCCAAACTTGTTGATAACTCCACAAATCTCTTCCATTGTTCCACCAATTATTTTTTTATATAAATAAAATCATTTATTATTTATTTACTATATTTTCAATACATTTATCAATAATAAACAAAAAGCCAAAAAACCATCTGTTTCTTGACCCCATTCCTAAATCAGTTTTTAAGCATTGATAGCATAAATCTTAACCCAGAAATAGTCCCTTTGAGACCCGAAATGTTCGCCGATTTCACATTTCCTCCCCTCGTAATAAAACGAGATGAGAGTAGCACGTTGCGTCCCAACATTATCAGGGAAAATAACCACATCCTTCAAATCCTCGATATCAATCGTCTCAAACAACTCATCGCACATATCATTCAAACTCATATCCATCTCTCCCCCATTTTGCATTATAGAATGGGAAAGATCTTTTTCTAAGATCTTTGCGTTGTTGATGATATATTCGCCGATGTATTGCATCTTTTCGATTATCTCCTTCGTTTTTCCTCCAATTATTTTTTATAATAATAAAATCATTTATTATTTATTTTCAATATTTTCAATACATTTTCAAAAGCCAAAAACCATCTGTTTCTTGACCCCTCTCATAAGAGTTCAACGAGGATAGATACTTACCCAGAAATACGTATTCTCCAATATCACATCTTCTTCCGTCGTATTTGAATGAAATGAGAGTAGCACGATGAATACCGAAATTATTCTTCGAAAACTCAACACAATCCATTCTAGCGAAATCGAGGAAGAAAAGGAGCTCTTCAATACTCATCATGAGATCAGCACCATAAAGCTCAACTTTAAAATTTAGAACTTCATCGGCATTCCCAGCGATATTATCCAGAATAAAAATAAAAATCAAATATTATTTATTTATTATTTTTCTAAATAATATTAATATCTTGTTTCTTAATCTTATAACATTCATCTTTATTTTTAATACTGAAATCAAATGCTACATTTTCAGCAATACAATCATCATCATCTTCTTCTTCAGCAATTTCATCCATATCATATTTATTCTTTCTTTTCATCTTCGTATTTTTCATTAATTCCATCATATATTCTTCATCTATAATAATATCGAAATTTCCAGTTCCACAATTAGCAACCTTTCCTAACATAACTTGAGGAGAAATTCCACTTGTATTATCATATTCTGAAAATATACTCGCATTAATTAACATATCAACACTTTCCTCAAATGAAGATTTACTTAAAGCACTACTAGCATTTCTATTAATACCATGTCTATCAATTGACATTAAACCACCTTTAAAAGTCATAGTATCTATCAATAATGATAAATGTCGATAATTCATAGCACCTTCACCAATAACATTTGTTAATTCAACAGCTAAAGCAGTTCTGGCAGCCTCAACACCTAGAACATTATAAATTTCACGAATATCATTTGAAATAGTTCTTGTAGCATCAATATTAGGATTTGCTAATATCTCCATTAAATTCGTTCCATCCGTATCTAAAACCCATTCAACTATCTTATCAAAATCTCCACGTTCCTTATTAAACTTATCATATTTCATTTTATTCAAACTAACCTTATTAATCCCCTTATAACCTTTCAATAATACTTGATAAACGATATTATGTTCCATCGCCTTAATGGCAGCAATTTCATCCTTATTTTCAATATCCTTACAAGCGAATTCTGTTAAACGAACTCTAAATATACATTCTTCGGCATTATCATCACTATATACACAATCAATATATTTATTATAAATCTTATTTAATCTCGTATAAATATCAATCATTCTTAATCCATTCGCAACAATCTTCTCTTTATTAAATTTCATTCTTAATACCCAATTTGAACGACTATGATTTTTATTAATAGCTTCATATAATGGTCTAAATTTATTATAAATTTCTAATATCTTTTTATCTTCTTCAATACTTGTTCCAACTCCATTATCCCAATAAATCTCACTCGTCTCTAATATATCAGCTAATCTCGTAATCTCTAAACTATTCTTAATTTTAATAGCTTTATCTTTCGTATCAACATTCACACGATCATCATCATAATTAATTCCATCTTCACTAATTTTTGGATTAATAACCGAAGCTACATCAGGTTTCATATGAATAATTAATGTAGGTGTCTTAGTTTTCTTAGTAGCACTTAAAATTTCATTCAATCTAGGAACACCGCTTGTAGCCTTTACGGCGGCTGCCGTTCCTGATACGTGGAACGAATCTAAAGTCATTTGAGTTCCCATTTCTCCTATAGTTTGGGCTGCCACAACACCAACCATTTCACTAGGAGGAGCTAAAGCTTCATAGAAATATTCATAAATTTGTTTAACAACCCAATCAAATAATTCCTTAGAGAAATTATTTTTAATAATCATTTTCTTAGGGGATAAATAACATCTTAATAAGATATGAAAGAACATCATAGATTGTTTAGTAAAACATTTTCCATTTTTATATTCCTCTAAATATTCAACATCTTCTATAAACATATCATCTGTGAAATTTTTATCATTAATATCTTTAATATATAATTCATTAATAATCTTTTCAATATTATCTAAGATATAATCTGGTGTTAGATCAGTTAAAGTTCCAGCAATACCTAATTCTTCTCTTCTCTTAATCGCCGTAGTAATAATACGATTAAATGGAATAGGATATTTAATTTTACTATTCTTATTATAATTATTAATTTTTACTATCATAAACATCTTATCATCCAACAATCTTAAGAAATGATTTTTACATCTCTTAAAAGTATCGAGACTTAAATCCTTTTTAGCATCTTCAATTAAATAATTCTCAATTTTATCAATAGGAGTTAAATTATATTCTTCTTCCATCTTCATATAACTCATTTCAATAGTAGGTAAGAATTGATTTTCAATCTTACAACCATCCATACCATCTTCACCATAAATGAATTGAACTATAGTTCCATTCGCATTTCTAACAGTATTATCATAATTAATCTTGGCATCTTCCATAGCTTTCACTAATTTTCTTTGAGCATATCCGGTGCTTGATGTATCTCTTAAAACTAATCCATTTCTAATAGCGAAATTATAAGTATCAGGGATAGTCAAATCATATAATTTCTTATAATCTTTCTTTTCTTCTTCATTTAATTCCTTGATTTCTTCAATTTCATCAAAGATTACATCATTAATTTTATTATTAAATCCATAACTAATTTCATTATTTCCAATAATACAATAATATCCATAATAACTGCTAATTGTATTATAACCTAATATTAATTCCTTAGTTTTAATCTCATTAGTATCAATAGTTGTCATAAGTCCATTAAGAAATTCTTTAGGAGCATTATAAACGAATTCAGGGAATTTCTTATCAATAATTCCAACAAATTTCTCTAAAAATTCCTTATTATCATTAATAATTCCATTAGAGATATATAAACCAATCTCTTTTCCTAATTTCTCATTTAATTCATATTCAACATCATTATAATGAATTGATTTATTAATAATTTTAGGTAATTCTAAATTAGAAATAGTAGGAGTAGTATCTCCAATCTTAATTAAATCAGTCTTCTTCTTATAAAATCCTTCTCCATTCCAAATTAATAAACTTTCAGAATTTGGAACAACTACTTCTCTTCCTCCACTCGTCTTAATCTTATAAAGGATTTCATTTGGGTCGTGTCTTGTAATAGCAGTAATATTTGCCCATTTAACCTTTCCATAATCATCTCCAGTAGCAATTAAAATTTCTTCATCAATATTCAATAATTCCATATTTAATTCTTCTTTTCCTGAATATTCAATCAATGATTTATTATCTTCATTATCTAATCTATTATCAATCCAATCACCTATTTTAACACATCTTGAAACTCCATTTTCAATAATAATTATTTCCGTATCACCTGAAACAGATTTTACAGCAGTATCAATTAAACCTTCACGACCACCCATAGCATGAAAGAAGACTTCATGAGGTGATAAACCAGCAATGAAACTATTTTCAACAAATCCTCTAGCTTCGGGACCATCATCATATTTCGTAAAATGTGGAAGTGTTCTATCAGTAAAACCATAGGCAATTCGTTTTCCATCAACATTCTGTTGTCCAACACATGCCATAATTTGAGCGATATTAGTTTCCTTTCCTTTTGAACCAGATTTAACCATATTAAACATTCTATTAGTTTTTTCATCAATCTTCGCAAGACTAATCTTGGCGACAATTGATGTAGTTTCATTTAAAATTCCAATCAATTCTCTTTCAATAAAATCTTCATTATTAAAGATTGAATTATTTTCCAATGTTCCTTTACGCATATCATCTAATTTCTTATAAGCATTTGCTTTCATCTCTTTAATCTTTCCAACCAATTCAGCTTCCGTATTTTTATCAGTAACTAAATCACTAATACCAATACTAAAACCAGCAGTTAATAACCATCTACAAACTAATCTTTGGGTATTATCTAAAAATTTCTTAATTTCAATTGGTCCATAATCATGATAAATAACAGGGATTAGACCATTTGTAATATTATGAAATACGGCTTTATCTAAACTTCCTTTAATTAATTTTGAATTATGAATAACAACCTTTTCACCAGCTTTATTCTTTTCCTCGATATATAACGCAGGTGGAAGAATTTCTGAAAATAATTCCTTTCCTGTATATGTATAATCTTTTGATGGTTTTTCTAATTTTCCTTTAAAATAACTATTACACATTTGAAGATTTGCCATTTGTTTATCACCAACTATCGTATAATCCTTCGTTAAACGGAAGGAACCAACTAAAGTATCTTGAACAACTTCAATAGAAGGTTTTCCATCTTTTTGAGTTAAAATCAAATACGGAACAGATGCTAAATCTTTTAATTCAAACATCGTCTGGATATTTTGGGGACAATGTAAATTCATCTCATCTCCGTCAAAATCAGCATTATAAGGCGGAGTATCTAATACATTTAAACGAAATGTTTGATAAGGCATAATAATAACCTTATGACACATCATAGACATCTTATGAAGAGATGGCTGACGATTGAATAATACATAATCACCATTTCTCAAATGTCGATGAACTACATCACCGAATTTAATTTCATTCACAATTTTATTCAAATCAGCATATTTTAAATTAATAGTAATCATATCAGTTCCTTTACGAATATATTTAGCCCCAGGCCAGACATCGGGACCATTTAAAATTAATCTTTTCATTTCCTCAATATTATATTCATTAACTACCTCCTGAAAGGTAATATTCAATGCTATCTTAATAGGAACACCCAATTCATCAATACTGATATAAGGGTCTGGTGTAATAACAGAACGAGCAGACTGATCTACACGTTTTCCATTCAAATTTCCACGAATTCTACCATCTTTCTTACGCATTCTATCGCAAATTGATTTTAATTTCCTTCCATTTCTCTGTTGAGAAGGTGCGAGCCCTGGGATTTGATTATCCATTAAAGTGAAAACGTGATATTGTAATACCATCGTAATTAATTTAATAGTTTCTTCACTAGCACCTTTATTAATCTTATCAAGAATATTATTATTAGTTTTAATGATATCACTTAATTTATGAGTTAAATCATCTTCTCTACGTTGTCCATTTTCTTCAATAATTGAAGGACGAACAGCAGGAGGAGGAACTGGGAGAACAGTTAAAATCATCCATTCAGGTCTATTCCACGTAGGATTAAATCCCATAACTTCCATATCTTCATTTGTAATTCTCTTAAAAATTCTTAGAACATCTTCAGCAGTAAATTCAAGTTGAGTGGATGTTTCCTTAGTTTTATCTTTCCATTCAGCGATAATTTTCATGGCTGCCTCTTTATTATATCTATCAGGTTGTCTTGAACCACAACCAATATGTTTATCATCACCACATAATTTAATCTTAGTAGTAGTATTACATAATTTAAAATATGCTTCAAATCTTTTTTGATTATTCTTAATTGCCATAATTTTAGTCATATCATTCTTTAAATCCTCGTGTTGTGTATGAGGAGAAATTAAAATTCTTGAACATCTATAACAAACACATTTCAAAATCTTTCTAGTAATATTTTGATAACAACAATTAAAACAAGGTTTAGCGAGTTCAATATGAGCATGATGATTATTACATAATGAACTTTTTAAACCACAAGTAGCACAAACTCCAGATTGTTGTGAAGCTCCCATTTTAGTTGAAGATAAGGAATTTGACATATTTTCAGCATTTTCAGAAGATACATCATTTCTAGTAATTTTGCCAACGGAACGTGCGACAATTTCTTGAGGGGATAAAACAGAGAATTGAATTCCAGTTACCTCATTAATTGCTACTTTTTGGTTTTGATATGACAATTCCGCATATATAGACATTTCTATTAATTATATAATTTAATTTTAAATAAAAAAATCATTTTTTTTAAATTATTTATTAAATAGAAGGAATGGTTAAATCTGTAAAATCTACTACTAAAATACCTAAACCTAAAGCAGTGAAACCTAGTAAAATATCTAAAGCTAAATCAGCAACTGCTGCTAAAAAAAAAAAATCTACTGCTATACCAGGAACAAAATTTATACAATCAACAGGGCATATTAAAAAAAAAATAGTAAAAAATCCTAATAATTCGAGTTCTAAAAGATTTAGAGGAATATCTGTAGCAGATATGAAAAAACTTGCTAAATTAAGAGGTCAATTATCTCCTATTCCAGCAGTAGATAGAGAACAATGTGATCGTGCTTTAGGTGATATTAAATGCGATGCTTCACAATTTTGTTATATTTGTTTATCTAGACTTATACCACATATAGATATTTATAGTAATTGTCCTCCAGCAAATAATAATTGGAAATTAGCTACTTTATCAACAAAAGCGAAATATTATCCACAATGCGAACATATTATAGCTTGTACATCTTTATCAAAAGAAATAAATGCATGGCATATGAATTATATGATGTTAGCAATTCATAAAAGAATGCTTGATATAATGACAATAAATCCTCACCCACATATTCCAACATTTGCATCTTCATATACAAGACCAATTGCAAGTTCATCAAATATAGATAAATTAATGTATTTTTTGGAAATAATTATAAGAATGAATTATGAATGGTCTCATGCTACTTGTAATAATACAAAAACTAATATTGAATTTGCTGATTATGATAAAGGAGTAAAAGATTATATATTAAAAAAACAAAATATTGAAGATGTATTATATAATTTATTTGAAGAACAACCAAAATATTTTGATAATATTGAACATCTTTTAGGAGGTGAATTAATAACTGGTCATATTAATAAACATAATGAAAGTGCTGAATTACCACCTGGAAGACTAAAATTAAGAGATAAGGCTTATAAGTCAGTAGAAAAAAGAGTAGAATTTATATTAGATAATTTAAGATATTCAAAAGCACATATATCTACAACAGGTTATAGCACGTATGACCATACTACATTCACATCACCAGTTCAAGCTATAAGACAAGGAGGAGCTGATTTAACTTTTGTAACAGAAATATTTAAAAGAATAAGTGCTTTTATTGACGATGAACAAAAAGCGACATTATTTACATATTTTGATAAGATATATAAAAAAATATCTGTAATTCCTTATGATGATATATTAAAAAAAGTTCTAATAAGAATGCCACCGAATTCTGATTATGATAAAATGTTAGAATTTATGAAAAATATATATAAAAATATATTTTTGGTAATATTAGAAGAAAAATTGAAAAAATTTAATTCAAATACAACAAATATTGGAAAAAATGCAAATGAAATGTATAAATATATTTTAATATTATTAACAAACCTTAAAATAGATGATTATTTTTTTAAAGATGCTATATTAGAATTAAATAAATTAAGTTCTGATAAGAAAATATATAAATTTTTATATTCATTTTTTGAATATTTAGTTATATATAAAAAAAATATTAAAAAATATAAGAAAAGGGATAGTTTATATGAATATATTAAAAAAATTGAAAATACAAAATCATATGAATTATTAATTGTATTTCTAATACATATTTTAGATAAAAAAGATATAGATAAGATAATATATGAAAAAAAAGAAGAATATATAAAAGGATTGAATGATGATGAAAAAAAAGAATTATATTTAAAATTTTTAACTTTTAATAATAAGATAATAGAAGGAAAATATAAACAATTATTAGAAGATATTTATAGAAATACTTCTAATATTGAAACTCAATTAATTATTATTGAATATTTTAAAAGTATTTTTAAATCAGTATTAGGAGTAGAAGAAAAAGATTTTTATGAAATATGTAATGTATATTTTAAATTATCTTTATCTTATGGTAATTTATATAAAAAAAAATATAATAAAAAATTTATGGAATTACAAATAAAGAAAAAAGCATTAAAAGCAAATAATAATATTAAACCTAAATTTACTTATATTCCAAGACAAAATTTCAACTTTAAATCTGTTTCAATACAAGAAACACCACATCCTTCACAAGCACCATCACAAGCAATTCCACCATATCCTTCACAAGCACCATCACAAGCACCATCACAAGCACCATCACAAGCACCATCACAAGCACAAACTCCTCGTTCAATACCTCGTCCAATTCTTAGATCAAAACCTGAAACAACTCCTAGAAAAAGTCCAAGTCATTAATAATAAATTTAGTAAAATATAGAAATGCTACAAATATTTTTAACAACTTGGATATTAATATTAGTATTATTTCATAAAATATCCTCTAAAATATTCTCTCTATCTTTTCTTACGTTTTCTGTTTTATTAAATTCATTATATATATCTTATATAAATCCACGTAAATATTATTTAGGAAAAACAATTATTATCGATGGATATTTTAAAAATTTAATTGATATATTTTTCCATATATTTCCATTTGTTTTTATTTGTTATTATTATGGAATTGAACCTTTCTTCAATAATTGGAAAATAATACCTTCATTATTACTTATTATTTTATATTTATTACTTTATGATCCTTCTAAAGTATATAGACTACCTATAAATGAAATAATTATTATATCTATTATAAGTATTTTTTTATATATACTAATTTCCTTAAAATCTAATATAATGATGTAATTATATTTTTTAATACTTTAATATTATATTCATAAACATTACTTTGTATAATTACGAAGTAAGCTATTTTATTTATCAATGCTTCTTTCAATATTTCTTTATAATTTTCATCATATGAAAATAAATTATAGGAAGATAATATAGCACTCTTATAATAAAATCTTATCCCTTTTTTATCAATATATCGAAGATATAACCAATATAATGTGTATTCAGTCCATGATAATTCTGTCATTTTCAAAAAAAGATTTTCATAATTTCCATATCTAATTACAAGATAATTTATCATATCATTTACAACAGATGTTATTAGAATTTCAGGTGTTATCGATAATGTATTTTTTAATCTATAAATATTAGTCTTCTTTTCAAGTCTTAAAAGGTCTCTAGAACATTCCCAAACTTGTGGTTGTGTATATATATCATTTTCAGCATTAAACTTAATTTTTTTATTTATAAATAAATCATTATATCCAAATGATTTTACACTTATTATATCATCATCTAATATTAAATATAATTTAGTTTGAATATACTTAATTATTAATAATTTCAATAACATTTGTTTGCGATGACTTGTAAAATTATACTTAGGAGATATAAGCATATCATCGGTTATTATTTGACATTTAACTCCTTTAATATGTTTTAACATTAGTTTTTCAAAATATTTTTTTTCATCATTTTGAATAATGAAATATATACAATCAATATCATCTTTTTTGAAATTCTTATCATGAGTTTTCCAAGAAATTTCAAAAAATCTTCTAATATTATCATGTTCCTTTGTATTTTTACGTGTATCTATACCCCCATTTTTAGACCAAAAATAAGTATATTTCTTTATAGGTATAACTATCGAATATTTATTTTCCATTTATATTTATTCAAAATAATTATTATAAACTTCTTCTTCCCAATATAAATATTTCTTCAAAATTCATCTGTAAATATTGATGGATTTCTAGATAAACAATTCCAATTTATTTTTTCAAGATTTGCTTTAAGAAGTTCCATAGCATTTGGATTTAATGATAAACAATTCCAATTAATTTTCTTAGGATTTGCTTCAAGCATCTGGATAGCATTTGGATTTAATGATAATTGACTCCAATCAATCTTTTCAGGATTTTCTTCAAGCATCCTGATAGCATTAGGATTTGCTGATAATTGACTCCAATCAATCTTTTCAGGATTTTCTTCAAGAAGTTCAATAGCATTAGGATTTGCTGATAATTGACTCCAATCAATCTTTTCAGGATTTGCTTCAAGCATCTCAATAGCATTTGGATTTGATGATAATTGATACCAATTAATCTTTTTAGGATTTGCTTCAAGCATCCTGATAGCATTTGGATTTGATGATAATTTATTCCAATTAATTTTATTACGTTCCTCTAAAAGATTTGCTTCAAGCATCCCTATAGCATTTGGATTTAAAGAAATTTCATCCCAATCAATTTTATCAGGATTTGCTTTAAGAAGTTCAATAGCATTAGGATTTCCTGATAAATCACTCCAATCAATTTTAAAAAGATTTGCTTTAATAAGTTCAATAGCATTAGGATTAGTTGTTAATAAATACCAATCAATATTTTCAATATCAATCCAATCTCTAAGTTTCATAAACATTAATATAAATTCATTAAAATATCTAAAATCATTTTTTTATTTAAAAATTTTATATATAAATAATTAAATGGAAAATAAAGAAGTTGTTAATGAAGTTAGTGATGAAATTTTACTTAAAATAACAAAATTAGAAAATAAATTTTTAGAAATGAAAAAAGAATTTAAGGAAATGAAAGAAAGATTTTCTAAAATAGAAAAAACTAAAGTTATTTTCTAATCAATATTGAATAATTGTATAGAATTTCTTAATATCGATAAACCTATTATAAGAAATTCTATCTTTATAAAATTTGATTTCAAGAAGATAAGATTCGTATTCATCGCTCTTAAGGAATTCGAGATATTCTTCTGTCTCTTGAATATAAACCATTATTCTAATCAATTTAGAAATAGAAGCAAAATCATTTTTATATTATTTTTCTTTATTTTTTATACAAATTAAAAAAACAAAAAAGATTAGTCATAATTCATCCTATAAAAACTTATTTAAGATATTTTTTATATAACTGAATATTATATTTTATAACATATAATTAGAATATAAAATGTATTGTAAAAAATATAGTATTGACGATAGAAATTTTTATAATACATGTATTATATTAAGATTTTCAAAAAATAAATTTGTAGACGAACGTAATATTTTAACAGGAACAGGAATTGATATTCCAGATTTATTAAGAAAATTAAAAGAAATAGCACAGCGTGATAATAGATGTTATAATAATATTCATCCATGGGAAGATATTGATGTTGATGTTGATTCATTACATAATAAAGAAATTATTATAGTATATAATTTTATTACAGGTCATATTCAATCTTGGTGTAATATATCATATTCTAAAATAGATTCTGGAGATAAATGTTTATATACTTCTTTTATTGATAAGATTGTTGTTAAGGATAAACCAAAAATTAAACGAATTGGATCTTTAGTTGTAGATTTTATTAGAAAAGAATGTTTTTTAAAGCCAATTATTTATAAATATTATGATCATAAACAAGAAGAAATAGTAATAATGGATATATTATATTTATATTCTCTTACTACTAGTATTGAATTTTATGATTCCAATAAAAATGTATTAGAATATCCTTTTCAAGTTATGGCATTTTCACATAATGATGATGATGTGTCAAAATTAAATCATGTATTTATAATTTTTTCAAATAAATTATTAGAAAGCGATAAAAAATTTTTTAGTTTTATGAAAAGTAATACGTGGGATAATTTTACGGTATTACATACTTTTGAAGTTAATTCACAAATGGATGAAGATTCAATTAGATTATATAATTCATTTATATCACCAGAAGATTGCAATAATAATAATTATATAATACCAGCTTTATTAAAAGATGATATAAATATTTATAAACCTTATTTATTATATAGTAATAGAAAAATGGCAATACAATCAAGATTATCAATACAAAGAGCAATAAGAACTACAGGAGCAATAATAGCAAAAAGAGCTACAACAAGAGCAACAAGAGCAACAAGTGCTGTTAGACCTACTAGACCTACTAGACCTACTAGACCTACTAGAACTACTAGAACTACTAGAGATAATTAAGAGCAAAAAATAAAAATGATTTAGTATATATAATTATTAAGAAATAATGGAAACATATAATGCTAAACAAGATGTATATTTATGTATTTTTTATACAAATTAAAAAAAACAAAAAAGATTAGTCATAATTCATCCTATAAAACATCATTTCTCTACGATAATCTTCAATTTCTTTACTTTGAAGAAAAGCACGATAAAACGAATCCAATTTATAAGTTTGAATATCTTCCATATAAGTCTTATATTCCTTACTTTCGAGAAAATCAAGATAATTTTTGTCAGTAGTATAAGACATTCTTATAAATTTAATAAGAAAAGCTCAAATCATTTTTTATATATTTTTCTTTATATTAATTACAAATACTTTTTATTTCCTCTATAGATAACTTTAATTTTTTAAATATATCTATTAATAAAATAACATCTGCTTTTGCTCTATGTTGTTGAACTTCATCTTTATTACAAATAATTTTATATAAATTTATTAATTTATTTGATTTACTTTCATCTTTTATAAATAATCTTAATTTATATAATGTATCTATTATTTTTATATTATTATAATCAATTATTTTATGATATGCTAATATTGGAAAATCAAATCTTTCGCCATTATGAGCAATTAAAATAGGATTTTCCATATACTCCATAAACATCGAAACATCTTTCTTAATATTATCATAATTATCATCACTATTTTTATGAATATCTTTATCAGTAATTCCAGTGATATGAGAAGTTGTTAATTTATGTCTATTTTTAATTAAACCTTCGCTTAAAACAGCTTTAAAATTATATTCATAAAAATATCTTTCGATAATTTCTACATTTTCAGGTGATGTAAATTCTATATTTTCATCAATAGTATTAGTTTCAATATCTAAAATTATTATATTATTTTTCATTTTATTTTTAAGGACATCACATAAGAAATAGTTAAATTTTAAATTTTCATTATTAATAAATTTATATGTATATTTAATACCACTCATTAAATTAATAATTTCCATTTTATTTTCAAAATAATAATTATTATTATAAAGCATAGTTTGTAATACATATTTGATATCAATATTTTTGGAAAATTTGAGTTCAATTATATTTTTATTTTTAGAATCAAATACATCTATAATTCCATGAAGTTCTAAATGTTTATTTCTTGTTTCAACATCTAATTCATAATTAGGTTTATTAATAGTGATATTATTAATATGATTATAATAATGACTAATTGAAGATAAATGATTAGACCAATCAAAATCTAAATATCTCTTACATTCATTATCAATTTGATATTTATATAAAACTATATTAAAAATAATTTCTTCTTTATTATCACTGGTTAATAATGATTTATATAAAGATGAATAATAATCCTTATCATATTTACATAAATCAATAGTAATAATTATTTGAAAATTATCTCGAAATTTTTTAATAAAAAAATCTTTAAAATTTGTCTCTGGTTTTGATAACTTATATTTATTTTCTTCAATTGATATTATATTTACTACATTATTACTATCAATTAATCCTCTTTTTTTCAATAAACTTATAGCATAAGAAAATTCCTTATCTTCTTTTTTTGTTGATATAGCATATTTAGATTCTATTTTTTTAATTCCATAATTGATATAATCATCTATAGATTTATTATTCACAAACCAATAGAAATTATATAATTCTTGAAAGAAACATCCATATAATGCCGAATATTTATTAAATTCATAAATTTCAATATTATCTGGTTTAAATAATTCTTCCTTTTCAGTGATATATTTAAATTCATTTTCAAATCTATAATAATTATTTTCATTGAAATATTTATTATTATTAATCGTATCCACTATAGGAAATGATAATTCTTCAAAATTTTCAAATTTAAATTTATTAATAATAATTTTTTTATTTGAATTATATAAATCTTCTGGAACCTTTTTTATAAATGGGAAAATCTTATTATCCTCTACATAAATAATTAATTTATTGATAGCTCTTGTGAAAGCAACATACCATAAATATTTAAAAATATTATAATCTTCTTCACTTGGTTTTCTGCTAAAAGTTTTTAAATGATAATTAATACATAAAACCTTTTTAAATTCTAAACCTTTGGAACTATGAATAGTTAAAATATTTATATGGTCTTCTTTTCTTTCATTATTTTCACTCAAATCATAAGATGTATTTTTACCAGTATCCTTAAAATATTGTATATATTTGATATTATTATCAGTAAGAAAATTACATATTTGTTGAAGTCCTATTGAAGCATTATTTTTAGATAATTTAACCGAACCAATGATAGCAATATCTTTTAAAGGATAATCTCCTCTATTAATTTCATCTAATATATGATTTTTAATTTCATCAATAGAATTTATATAAATATAAGGTTTATCATCATTTATATCTGTTTTACATTCCATAGATGGTAAATCATTATGAGGTCTTAAATATTTACAAAATTCAACAATTTCTTTAGAAGATCTATAATTATTTATAAGTTGATATTTATTATTAGAATGATTTAATAAGAATTTATCAGTTCCTCCTTGAAATTGATAAATGGATTGATTTGGGTCTCCTACGAGAACTAAAGGAATTTTCAATTTATTAGATATTTCTAATACTAAATTATATTGATTTTCATTAATATCTTGAGCTTCATCAATAAAAATAATTTTACAATTTTTAAAGATTAAGATATCACTAATATCATTATTTTTAATTAATTTTAAAGTTGATAAAATAAGAGTATTTAAATTATTTTCACTGGATTTATTAATAATATTTTTAGAAATTACACTTGCTAATTTATGAAATGTTTTACAATTTGAATTACTAAATAAATTAGAAATTTTCTTCCCTTTTTTAATAAAATCATTTTGAGCTTTATTTGAAAAAGTAATAATAAGAAATTCTCCTTTTTTATTAAAAAATTTTATACAATAATCAATAATCGTTTTGGTTTTTCCACATCCTGGATTACCAATAATTGTTAAATTATTTGTTATTATATCCATAAATAAGATATTCAAATATTATATTTATATATTATCGAAAAAAATGCCTAATAATTATATAACTTATTTAAAAATTCCAGTAAATAATGATAGATATTCAATGCCTCTATTTACTAAAAAAAGATGGAATAAATAATAGAAACTAATATTTAAAATAGTTTGATTGTGTCTCATACGATTACTAAAGGAATTTTTATTAATTTCAATGTTGATAATTTAAAGATATTCATAAATAATCTTTAAATTACTTTTAATATAATCAATAGTTTGTATAAATAATATAAGTTGTTATTGTTCCTATTATAACATATATTATAAACAATATATATTTATTTGAAAATATAATACTAATAATAGTAAATATCCATAATAATAGTATATATATAATAAATAAGATTAAATATATATATTTATTATTAATATCATTAAAATAATATATATTTCCTTCTGCTTTTGAATTATATTTTATTTTAACTTTATCACCTATTTTTAAATTATTTGGCGTTTCTATTTCCTCTATATATTTAACATTATTAGCTGTATATTCTATTTTTGAATAACAACCATTATTATAACAAACTATATTTTTAATTATACCTGTTGTTTCTTTTAATTGTTTATTATTATAAAAATTAATATATTTATAATAATAATCAATATAATATAGACCAATATATGTTCCTACTATAATTGCTATAAGCGCAAAAAAATATGATATCATTATAATATATTTAAAGAAATTTTATAAATGCCTTTAAATAAAATAAAAACTAATTTTTTAAAAAGTATTCTCATTTTAAATTAAGAAATAAATCTTTAATTGATGTTTTAATATCTTTAACATCTGGATATATTTTTTTCAATTTTTCAGTATTTAAAATATTATTTGAACGTTCTGATAATAATATCTTATTTTGTTCTTCTATTGTCATATTTTCCCATTTAAAATCAGGATTTATAATTTCTTTATATAATTCTAATATCTCATTATGTGATATATAATCAGGATTAGTTAAATTTATTGTTCCAATCTCTTTTTTAATTATCATATCAATCATTAATGGTAATAAATCAGGTAAAACAGACATTGAATTATTCATGCTACAAATTTTTTTATAATTAATGATTTTATTTATAAAATTTCTATTTGAAGTTATATCATTTGTAATAGGCATTCTTATTCTTACATTTAAAGTATTATCAAATTTTTTTATTATTTTATCTGTAAATCCTTTTACAATTGAATAAGAAGAACCAAAGAAATTTGGTTCATCATCTTCAGTATATTCTTGTTCATAACCATTAAATATACATCCTGTCCCCATATAAGTAAAATGAATATTATATTTATTTGAAATTAATGCTAAATTAAGAGGTGAATAAAGATTATCATTTATATTAATCTTTAAATTTCCTTTCTGTTCTAAATAATCAATAGAATTCATATTATCACCATAAGTTCTACCAATTACTGAAATAATTCTATCTGGTTTTGTATTTATTATAAATTTTTCTATTTCATCATAATTATCAACTCTAATATCCGTAGTTATAATTTCAACATCCGAATTTAATTTTAATAATTCAAATAATTGCTTGCCAATCCATCCCTTATGTCCAAATAATAGAAATTTCATATAAAGATTATTAATTTTTTATCTTTAAATATTATTTTCAATGATTGAACAAAAACTAATATTTAAAATAGTTTGATTTTTTTTCATTATTTTTAAAATTAGATAAATAATTTGTATAATTAACTAATTTATTTTCATCATTTTTTAAAATAGGTAAATAGTTTTTAAAAGTATTCTCATTTTGTATATTAATCCTAATCATTTCATTTCTATTATCTCCCCACATAATATATTTTTTAGTATTTTTACAAGAATAAGAACTAAAATCCATTTTATATTTATTTGATAAATATAATAAAAAATCATTTTTATTCATCTTCAATATTATTTTTAAAATAATAAAATTTATGATGTAAATATATTAATTACCAATTATGATTAATAAAATTTTCTTGATTAATTATATAACATTTCATTTTATTAATATCATAATTTGTATGAAATGTTATATATTTATAATAATCAATAATATATTTAAATGATTCAGATTTATTATTTACATTATTAGATAAAATTTTTTTATAATTATCATTTATTATTACTAATAATTGTTTAATATCATAATTTGATAATAATAAATATCTATCATCAATCATGTTATTTTTTTTAGGTAATAAATTATTCTTTTTTTCTTTTATTAATTTATTTAATTTTTCAGATTTATCTCTTACTTTTTTAATATTTTCTTCAATTTGTTTTTCCGATTTTATTTTTTCAATTCGTTTTTTAATTTCTATATAATATTTTGTATATGATTCAAATATTATTATTTCATTCTTTAATATAATATTTATTTCATCTTCATATATTTTATAAATTTCATTATTTATTATTTTAGTAATATAATTATTATATTTATCTTCAATGCGATAAATATCAATATTTAAATAATTATTTAAACAATCTATATTATTATATTGTAATTTTAACTCTTTTATTTCATTATATATATTTAATATATTATCTTCTTTATTTTCTTTTAAATATTTATTTATATTTTTAATTTTTTCATCTAAAATTTTTTTATTATTATAAAATTTATAATTAAATAATCTATTTTTTAAAGATATTGAAAGTGTATCATATATATTACAAATATCTATAAAATTTTTTAATGAATTATTGTTAATAAATTTATTATTAGCTTCATTATAATTATTTAATAATCTTTCTTGATTTTCTAAAAAAATATTTTTTTCATTCATTATAAAATTAAAATATATACTTTTAGCTCTATAAGGATATGCTTTAAAAAAACATTCATTTTCATTACAAAAATCAATTATATTTATTATTTCTATTTCTTGACCATAATAATTATAATTATCTAATAAAACTTTTATTAAAAAATTTTTTCCAGTATCTAAATATACAATTGATTTTTCAGAATTATATAAAGGTATATCATTTTTAAATCCTGTAAAATCAATATATATTTTACCTTCATAATGAAATATTTTATTATATTTCCTATTTTCTAATGATAATATCCATATTATTTTATCTTTACTATAATTTTCAATAGATTTTATATTTTCAAGCTTTTGAAATGAATATCTGATCATTATAATTTTATTTTCATCACTTATTTCTTCTAATTTGTGATTATACCAATAAGGTTTTCTATATTCATTTTTAAATAAATTAAACCATAATTCATAAAAAATATTATTAAATTCAATACAAGATTTATAAACAGAACAATTCTTATTAGACGTGGAATGACGAAAATGAGGAGATTTTCGTAATGAATTAACATAAATTACATTTTTATCATTACAATTATTATCAAGACAACTAAATTTTAAATTATTATTATATGTATCTTTATAATTATTTTCTCTAACATTAGAACTTATTAATATCTCATTAATAATTTCATCATCCTTAAATCTATTTTCTAATATTTTTTTATATTTATAATCATCTTCAATATTAATTGCTAGAATTATTTTATTTGTTCTAGTATCAATAGCATAAAACATATAATAAATATATATTTTGTGATATAATTTTAAATATAATTTATTTTTTAGTATTTTTAAATAAAAATGATTATTAATTTTTTATTAATTTTATTAAAAATGCTTGGTTTTGGATTGGTTTTAACTGCTTGTGCTTTCGAGTATATGCTTTAAAATGTTGATAATAAAAATAACAAATCAAATAATTTGAAATATAAAGAATATATCAAAAGTTATAACAAATCATCTAATGATAAATTCTTTAAATTTTAATGAGAAAAAATGATTTTGTTTTTATAACATTTTTCTCATATAAATGTCTAAACTAATATTCAAATCTATTAATAATACTCTTGATTATTACCAAAATAGATTATTAACTCCTGAATATAATGTTCATTTTAATATGTTTCCTCATTTGAAAGAATTAACATTAAATAAAATTGAAATTATTAATAAGTTGTTAGAATTAATTGGAGATAAAGATGATAATTATTATCAAGAACTTTATAATAATAATTTTAAAGATGTTATGTTGAAAAAGATGTATACATTTAATGGAGGTTTAGTTAAATTTATGTCATTTAGTGATATAAATGATTTTCTTAATAAAATTACGAATTATCAATGGATTGATGGAAATTCTTTAATGAATGAAATTAAGATAATATTAAGAAATTACCAGATAAAAAACAAAAGGAAACAAAACCTAAAACAAAGAAAAAGACTATTTCATCAACAATTAAAAAACTTGTTTGGAATACTAATATTGGCGAAGAAATTGGTAAGGCAAAATGTGTATGCTGTAAATCAACTGATATCACTCAATTATCATTTAATTGCGGTCATATTATAGCCGAAGCAAATGGAGGTGATACAATCGTAAGCAATTTAAAACCAATCTGTCAAAATTGTAATTCAAGTATGGGAACAAAAAATATGGATGATTTTATGGAAACTCTTAAATAACAACCAATACCTAATAAAGCAGTTATAATTGTCATTTTTCATTTTTTATTAAAAACAAAAAAAACTTATTCATCATCGTCATCCTCGATGAGATTAAGCAATTCCTCCTCTTTGATTTTCATATTTTCCATCAAATGATATGTATCAAACATACTTATGATTAAATCAACCAACATCTCATGAGAATAACCACCCATTTCATAGTGAATTTCTGCGATGTATTTGATATCATTCAAAGTAGACATTTAATTCTATAAACTTTTTTCAATAGCAATTTATCATTTTTTTATTTATTTTTAATTATTTTAATACAAATTTATATATTAAAATTACTTAATAATATTTTATTTTTAAAGAAAAATGATTTTTTGCTTTTAAAATTGTTTAAAATGTTAAAATATTTACAATTTGATATTAATAAAACGAAAAAATCTAATAAATTCAAAATATTTGTTATTAGTTTTATAATAATTATATTATTGGTTTATAATATTTATATAAATATTGATACAAAAGATGATGTTAAAATAATATCAACAAATTCAAGACGAATTATTAATAATTTAAATAATTATACTGAAACTATGAGTGATTTCATGGTTTCTAATATAAATGATATTGAATTAACTGAAATTCAAAATATTAGATTATCAATAGATTACTTTAAAGAACTTAAAGAACAAGAAATAAAAGAAAAAGAATTGAAGGAATTGAAAGAACTAGAATTGAAAGAATTTAAAGAACAAGAATTAAAAGAAAAAGAATTGAAGGAATTGAAAGAACAAGAATTGAAGGAATTGAAAGAAAAGGCTATTAATTTAATTAAATCATATATTCCGGAATTTAATTCATTAATAAATTTAGTATCTACACATAAAATAATTAATAAATATATAGGAGAGGTTCTTGATATTTCATGTATAAAAGAGATAATAAGAATTAATAGTGAGGAAATATTTAATAAATTGATAAATATTGATTATGATAAATTAGAAGTTTCATTTAATTTTCTTGATAAAAATGAAGAATATTATAAAAACACTGATAATATCATTACAACTCATTTATATACAGATTATGATAAAAATAATCAATATTATAATTATTCGCATTATATTTATAGAAATTTTAAAGAAAATATAATAAAAAATCCTATTTATAAAAATATTAAAGATAGATTAGAAATTGATTATTCATATACTGAACCAAATCTTCTAATTGAAGATTTTTCAAAAAGTTTAAATGATTTCAAACAAACTTTAAATATTAATAATATAAATAATCCTTATTTAAGCATTATATCACAATTATATAATAATTGTATATATAATTTAAATTGGGAAAAATATTTTGAAAATTATACAGATGATACATATTATTTATATTATAAATCTAAATATATAAATAATTATGGTTTTATAGATTTTCATTATATCGAAATTATTGTTATTAATAATGAAATAATAATTAATGATCCAAATCCAATTGATATTTATAATAAAAATATGTATAAAAATATATGTAATATTCCATCAAATACAAAATATAATTATCGTAGCAATATTCATAATTACTATTCATATACTAATAGTAGATTTAGGAACGATCCTTGTTATGGATATTTATGTGATGAATCTAAAAATATAAATAAAAATAATTTAGAAGATACTTTAAATGATAATTATTATAGTGGTAGTCGTGGAACAACAATTTCATATAATGATTTAAATGATTATTCAATTGAATTTGAAAAAAATAAAGGTTCAAGGATGATTAAACATAATTTAACTAATAATATTCCTGATTATATAAATAATAATAATTTATATATTTATAGTAATTATTTTATTGAAAAGGTATTTATTGATTTTCCTTTAATATCTATATATGATGAATATGATTATATTGAAAAAATATTAAATGATTATAAAATTGATATTTATAATTTACCAATAATTCCACCTATAAAATTTATATAAATAATTAAAGATTTTCAATAATACATTTAGAATTTTTATATTTATAAATTTCTTCTTTTAGAGAAGTTCTTTTTAATTTCCATTCATCATTTTCAATTAATAGTTCTTTATCAGTAATTTCAAATAATTCTAAATTTCTTAAGATATATCGTTTGAAATTAAAATTACATTTATTTTCGAACTTAATTAACTCATCTGTATCACCTGTTAATTCATATTTAAATTTATATAATGAATTATTAACCCAAATATTTATATGTTCTAATTCTTTATTTATAATTTTATTGTATTCATCAATAATATATCTTCTTAATAAACTAAATCTATTTAATTTTAAAATATTATTTTCTTGAAAAATCAATTTTATTTTATCAGAAATTCTTTCTTTAACATTATTTTCATAACTATTATAATTATCAATAACTCTTTTGATAATTATCATACAATTATTATAATTATAATTATAATAATCAGGTGAATAACTTATTGGATTATAATTAGTTAATGATAGTAAATTAAGATTAGATTTAATATGATTATAAACATCTTTTATTTCTAAATCTTCTTTTCCTAATTCTTCATATTCTTTTTCTAATATTAATATTTTATTATCGGCAGTAGTAATTGCTTTACTTTTCCAATTAAGTTTAATGAAAATATCATACATAACAT